>Ga0208548_100595_pt1 | contig 13813 bp, 11 predicted proteins | sample ECH_Chost_MetaG_FD_187133 | JGI IMG/M metagenome (GOLD analysis project Ga0208548, IMG submission 187133) | Hot spring microbial mat communities from Yellowstone National Park, Wyoming, USA - ECH_C host_MetaG (SPAdes) (version 2) | ecosystem: Environmental > Aquatic > Thermal springs > Hot... | reverse complement strand
AATACAAATAACTCAAGGAGGAAATTAGTCAGATTTATCCGGCACAGCGTATTCTTCAGACAAGTAATATAGTTTAGGATGCTTCTCATTGAATAGAGAGACCATTTTAATTTATCTATTTCCACTTAACTATTCTAGTCAGGAATATATTAATAATTGTAATTTGTTAATATATTTCCATGCGTTTAATGTTGAAACTATATGCTAAAAATGACCAAATCGACGTTTCAAAAGATTATCACAAACTTCAAGGGGTTGTTTATAAGCTAATTAAAAATAGTAACCAGGATTATATTCATAATAAATATGGATATAAATTCTTTTGTTTTTCTAATATTTTCCCTCCTGGAGATATGAAAACAGGTGACATGCGAAACTTTATAATTTCATCTCCAGATGAAAATTTGATTAATTCTCTGGCAGATTATGTTTCTAAATTAGTAAATACAGAGTTGAATTTTGGAGATTCATCATTTATAATTAAGGATTTTCAAACTTTTGAACTAAAACTTCCAAAAAGAAATATTGTTTTAACTACGGCTACTCCAATCATTATAAGAATACCAGAAAATAAATACGATAATTATGGAATACCAGAAGACAAAAGGATGAGACGTTTTCTTTATTGGAGACAGGACATCGAATTTACAGCATTTTTAAAACAACTCACTGAAAATATAATTAAAAAATACAATGATTTTTATGGAACTAAGATCATGAACTACGACCTTTTTGAACAATTTCAATTTAGGCAAGAGATACATTTAAGAATCATAATACACGGGAAAAGTTATGGTGTAGTTGCTAGCCTCTGGGATTTTATATGGAGTACTATGGACAATATGCAAAGACAACTAATTCAGTTTGGTTTAGAAACTGGTTTTGGAGAAAGAAACAGCATGGGTTTTGGCTTTGTAAATTTAAAGTCATTTATGGATTAATTTTAAATATATTTTAATGATTTAATCATTATCTTCCCATCATCAACATATTTAGTTATAAATAAAAATATGAATAATAAAAGTTATCAACTAATTAAATGAAAAATGTACGCATTTACTTTATTAATATATAGAAAGATACAAACATTAAAACACTCGGTAAAGAAAAGGCAAACTTGGATAATATAATTTAAACCTTTTTTGATAATTAAAAAAAGACTTATGTCGGGAATCTTTAAATAAGCAATACATTATTATACATCCCCGACATAAAGCATTGTGATTTTGCGCTTAAACCCCTAAAAAATGCAAAAATAGGCCTTGTTTAAATTGGACTAAGGTAGGATTGAAATCTTTATTCACCTCCAAAGAAGCTGGATGTATATGCAAGTTTAAATTGGACCAAGGTAGGATTGAAATTTTATTGTATATGTTCCTCTGTTTAGAGATACTATTGTTTAAATTGGACTAAGGTAGGATTGAAATTAGATTATTGAAGTATTAGATTCCATAATTTGTCCAGTTTAAATTGGACTAAGGTAGGATTGAAATAGATAAATTGTTATGCTCGTGCTGGCTGGTATTGAAGTTTAAATTGGACTAAGGTAGGATTGAAATGATCAGGTTTCTGCTTGAATATCGTCAGGTCAATTGCATGTTTAAATTGGACTAAGGTAGGATTGAAATTTAGAATAAGTAAACTCAAAATTTGCAAAAGTGCCAGTTTAAATTGGACTAAGGTAGGATTGAAATGAAACAGCTAAAAAGCTTTTAAAAATCTTAAATGAGTTTAAATTGGACTAAGGTAGGATTGAAATAGCTAAAGAAATAATTTTGTTTACTAATGAATCTGAATGTTTAAATTGGACTAAGGTAGGATTGAAATGACATAATTTAATCCCGCTATTACCAAGATAAAAGAGTTTAAATTGGACTAAGGTAGGATTGAAATTTATGCACTTTTAGGTAGCATTATCGGTTTACTTTTAGTTTAAATTGGACTAAGGTAGGATTGAAATGTGAATCCTGATCCAACAGAGTTAATAGAAACATTCCGTTTAAATTGGACTAAGGTAGGATTGAAATTGAATTAGCTTCGCTTACAGATGTCCCAGAGATTGTGTTTAAATTGGACTAAGGTAGGATTGAAATAGAGTCTCTACAAATTTTGAATAACTGTATGAGAACCGTTTAAATTGGACTAAGGTAGGATTGAAATTATGCCTGCAAGCGCAGCAAAGAGGAACGCAATCGTCGTTTAAATTGGACTAAGGTAGGATTGAAATTCGAAGTTAGGGGTTCGCTTAAGCGATATTGAAATTGTTTAAATTGGACTAAGGTAGGATTGAAATTTCTCATCATATCTGCCCACAATCTTACCCTCTGCGTGTTTAAATTGGACTAAGGTAGGATTGAAATTTTGAAGACATAGAAGATTATATTGCTTATAAAGAGTTTAAATTGGACTAAGGTAGGATTGAAATAGCAACACAAAAAAAGAGTGACTCTGTGACACTTGTAGGTGAAAAAATGGACAGGGTACCCAAAACAAGAACAGTAAAACGGATATAGGAAAAAAGCGACAGAAATTGGTTTAAGGTGAGGAAGTGCCTATTAAAGTAATTGCGAAATGGAGTCCTGTTCAACAAGTAGTAAATGTATGCAGGGTGTGCAAAGTAGTCGTTTATAAGTGATGGAATAGGTAGCTTTAATTAAAGACCTGGGATGTGCTCAAAGACGAACCTTTCATACCACATTTAATCAAACGAAATAAATGGAAATATGCAACGGCTGTTATCGGGACAAAAAAGGCTCAAACAGAGACGGGTGCACAGAAGATCAAGGCATATCTTGGAGATAAAATAAACATGAGCCATCAATGAATCCACGAAATTTTGAGAGAAGAAAAACTGGTCAGTACAGGAAAGAAAGTGAGATGAAGATAAAGACAGTTTGCAATGTACCAATCCAATAGCCTCTGGTAAATTGATATCACATAATTAGGGTATGGTGATCCGTTTCTTATGAGTATCATAGATGACCAAAGTCGTTTTGCGATCGCCTCTGCTGTAGTAGATCATGCAACTAAAAGCGCCATCCTGGGGATTCTGAGAAAGGCAATATAGATGTTCGGAAAACTTAGGCAGATTCTTAAAGACCATAGCTTTCAGTTCTTTGCAAATAAAGGTTGATGCTCTGAGTTTGATGCATTCTATCGCTAATTAGAAATTTAGAATATTCTTGCAGGTTGGAGTAAGCTAACGAAGATATGGAAAGTGGAAAGATGACACAAAACAGTAAAGGTGGAATTTCAAGGAAAATGTGAATATTTTGATGAATTTAAGATAAGATGGCCGAGATATTTTGCTGAGTGTAACTCAAAAAGTGCACACTGGGAATTGGGGATAATGACATCTGTTGCACTATATTTTGCAGATTTCACATCGCCCGAGGAATTATCTTCATTAATAAATGCCTACAAAGCCCCTGATAATACAAAAACAGCAGAGGATTGAAAATCTTAATATAGACAGATATAATAATAATATTAATGAATACAATTGGCCAGGAGTGGATCAATCATCAGATTGACTTTACTGGCAACTGGTTTATAGATATAGGTATACTTGGTTTCATAAATTTGATGGAGGATGTAACCGAGAGGAAATTAAAAAAGATGAACTGGAAGGACAGCGATATGTAAACATGTGAGGTTATAAGATGTTAGAAGCAATCAAAAAACTAGGGGAGTATGAAACTGAAAAAGAGGGTACAGAAATAGAGGATATTGAGAAATTTGTAGAGAAAGTGCCACTTAAAAACACTAAAAAAGTAATTTGTATCGTTTTTAAAGCCATCAATGGGGATTTTGTTTATGATCATATCCACATTGAAGATTACGATGAATCAAAGTCTATAAAATACCTATATAGAAGTACTCAACATAAACAGTATAATGTGACACCGACAGCAAAAATCACAACAGTTAAAGGAAAAGTTGACATAAAGAATATTATAGAAAATGTAAAAAACCAGTTGTTTCGGTGGTTTAATACATATTCAAATGAAAACTCTCTTCGCTCTCTCAAAAAAGCACTTGAAGAAAAACAAGAGGAAATTTTTAGAGATTTTGCAAGCAAATACCAAGAACTAACAAAAGATGAACGGAATAATTCTATTCTTACTATTATAATCCAAGATAATGGAGTGAATAAATATATCGGAGATATAGAGATATTTAAAAAAATTTTTACAGAATCTGTTGAAGAGAAATTTAAATCTAGAAAATGGGGTGGAAAAAAAGTTGAAGCTAAAGGATCTGGGATTTGCTGTATATGTGGAGAACGGAAAGAGGTTTTGGGACTTGCTCTACCTTTCCCCTTTTATACGGTAGATAAGAGAGGTTTTGCGCCAGAATTTACTCGAGAAGATGCTTGGAAAAGATTACCTATATGCAAAAAATGTGCAGAACATTTAATGGCTGGTAAAAACTTTCTAGATACATATACTTTAAAGAGTTTTTATCAGGGCTACAAGTTTTATTTAATTCCTAACTTTGTTTTAGGGGAGATTGATGAAGAGTTGATAAAAGAGATAAAACGTCAAGAAAGAAATAAGGATTATAGTGTCGAGAAGTATAGTGGACTCTTAATTGAAGACGATTACATTTTGGAACCTATAAAGAATAGAGGAGATTTGCTAAATCTTATCTTTATGTTCATTCAGCAAAAACAAGGGGGATTTGATATTGCTAAATATGTCGAAGATGTTCCACCTTCTTGGTTGAATCGCCTATCTGCTACTCTTCAAGAAGTAAATAGGCTTCCGATTTTTAAAGAAGAGACATTGAAAAAACTTGGGATAGTAGGCAAAAAGAGGAGTGGGGATTTAAAAGATATAGATAGCACGAGAATCGGCGGATTGGTTGAATCTTTCTTTCCGAAATCACGTGAAACAACTGGAATATATAGTAAATATTTCATAGATATAGTTGGTGACATTTTGGCACAAAAACCAATTAATAAAGACCTATTATTTAGTGCATTTATGAGAGAAATTAGAAATCGACAAGTAAACAAAAAAGACTATGAAGAAAAAATTTTAGTACTTAAATCTTTCATGTTGGTTTTATTTCTGAAAAAAGTAAATTTAATAAAGATATGATTATATAGAAAAAACTATGGTAGAAGAAGGTGTAGAAAGAATGGTGGAAAAATTCTTTGATGAATACAGCCATACTTTCACCAGTGCAGAAGAAAAAGCCGCTTTTATGGTTGGCGTTTTGGTTAACTATCTACTCTATGTCCAAAGAGATGAGCGTGATGTAGGGTGGGGCGAGGAACCTTTCAGATCTAGGCTTTATGGACTGATGTTAGATGAAACAAAAGTGAAAAAAATATTCGATAAAGCAGTAGGTAAGTTAACAGAATATGAAAGGCCATATCCAACTCTCGAGAAAATTACAGGTAAATATTTGAGCGAAGCAGGAAAAGCATGGAAATTGTCTAAAGATGAGATAAGTTACTATTTTACCTTAGGACTTACCTTAGGTAGCATATTTACATTCAAAGCAAATGAAGAGAACGAAAAAGGAGGTAATAAACATGACCAATGAAGAAAACGAACCAAAAATAGTATCGAATAGATCAGAGCTCGTATTTCTGTACGACATCAAAGATGCAAACCCTAATGGAGACCCCCTGGACGAGAATAAACCACGGATAGACGAGGAAACTGAAGTAAACATCGTCACCGATGTAAGACTAAAGAGGACCATCAGGGACTACCTACATAATTTCAAAAACAAGGACATCTTTATAATAGAAGAAATCAAGGAAGATGGAACGCAGAAGACCAGAGAGGAGAGGATACGTGAACTGAATATAGCAAAAAAAGGAGATGAAAAGATATTGCTCAATAAGTACATTGATTTGAGATTATTCGGTGCAACGATTGCACTTGCAAGCGAAGAAAAAGGAACAAAGGGCAGATCAATAACCTGGATAGGGCCTGTTCAGTTTAGATTTGGCAGGTCTTTACATAAAGTAGAGCCAAGAACTATAAAAGGAACCAGTGTGATGCCTTCACGAGAGCAAGTAACAAGAGGAACATTCGTCGAGACGCAATTTCTTTCGTATTCTTTAATATGTTTCTATGGCATAGTTAACGAAAATGCAGCAAGAGCAACAGGACTTACAGAAGAGGATATCAAGCTTTTATTAGAGGGACTATGGAATGGCACTAAAAACCTTATAACAAGGTCAAAAATAGGGCAGGTACCGAGATTTCTCCTTAGAGTCATCTACAAGGATAAGTACTATCATATCGGAGATCTCGATAAGAAAATAAAATTAGTAAAACTGGATAGCACCAAAGATGATAAAGCAATAGAAAATATTTCTGAGATAAAATTGGATATCACAGAGTTGATCAACACCCTTAAACAAAATAAAGAAAAGATAGAAAAAATAGAATACGAAGTAAACAGCGATGTTGTATTTGTAGTCGATAAGGATGAGAATAATGGTAAGGAAGATGTAAAAGGTGATAAAATAGAGATTCATCTGAAAAAAATAGTTCCCATGGTCGAGCGTCTAGGACTAGAATAACAAAAATAAACAACATTACGGAGACCCATATGCAAAGAATAGACAAAGTATTGGTATTTGATATATGGGGAGATTATGCTCATTTCAGGAAAATAGAAACAACAACATCTCCCTTAACCTATTTTATTCCCACCGGTACATCATTAGCAGGTCTTCTCTCAGCTATTGCTGGACTGAAACGAAATTCTTACTATCAGTACTTCTATCCAGAGAATGTTAAGTTATCTATTAGGGTTCTAAAATCACTAAAAAAAGTCAGGATAAACATAAATTTAATAAAAACAGATGACGGATTTTATCTTTGGGATATTAAAAAAGATAAACGTTTTCCGGCTCCTTTTGAATTTGTGAAGGAACCAAAATATCGTATTTATATCTGGTTGAATGATACAGATCTTTACAACAAACTAAAAGAGTATCTTCAGTATCATAAATGTTTTTATACACCTTATTTAGGTATAAGTGAATTAATAGCAAATTTTAGTTTTGTTGGTGAATTTGAGGCAACAATGCAACACCCCAACAACGAAGCGGAGATTCACACAGTAGTAAGGAAAGATAAATCCCAACTTATTGTGGAACCAGGTAAGCTCTACATTAAAGAAAGAATTCCTATTTATATGGACTCCAATAGAATTGTTCAAGAATATGCAGATGTATTTCTCGAAGCCAATGGTATGCCTATAAAAGTTAAAAGTACTGTTTATTATAAAATCGGTGAAGAAAATGTCGTTTTCTTATAGTCTATTATCACATCGTCACCCAGATAAGTTACTTAAAGACCATCTTAAAAATGTTGGTTACCTCTCAAGAGAAATAATAAGCTCAAAATGTGTAGAGAATAAAGAACTATTTTCGAATATCGCTTACCTAATTGGTATATCTCACGATTTTGGCAAAGGAACCACGTTCTTTCAGAACATGCTCACAAAGGGAGAAAAATCAAAATATGCTACTCATGGATTTTTATCCGCCCTGTTTGGTTATTACATTACTAAAGAGTATCTCAAGAATGAGAATAAATTAGAAGCGTTTTGGTATCTTCCAGTAATGGCTTGGGTTGTCATTAAAAAACATCATGGAGATATCAAAGATATAGGAGAATTAGATGGTGAAATTTCTAAGTTAGAAGATGAGAGGGAGATGGAAGTTTGTTTAAAGCAAATGAAAGATATTATTAAAAACTGTCTTAGTGAAGTTAAAGCAATCTACGGAGAACTGGCTAAGTGGCTTAATTTTTCTGGTTTTATCAATCTTTTTAACAGCATTGTTGATGTAAGAAATTTTGCAAAAGAAATCCGTAATAGTGCTCTAAAAATATCTAGAGAAGACGACATAAAGTATTATTTTGATATTTTGTTTTTCTATTCGATTCTTTTAGATGCCGATAAGTTGGACGCTTCTGGAACATCCGTTCCACAAAGGATTGATGTTCCTACAGACTTGATAGACAGATATAAGAAAATAGAATTTGGTGAGCCTAAAAATGAAATTGATATTGCTAGGGAAGAAGCATATAAAGAGGTGAATGCATCGATTGATAGATTAGATATCAAAAATGAGAGAATTTTATCCATAAATCTTCCCACTGGCTTAGGCAAAACATTAACAGGGATTTCTTTTGCATTAAAACTTAGAGAGAAGATAAAAGACATTTTTGGCTTTACCCCGAGAGTAATTTATTCTTTGCCGTTTCTAAGTATTATAGAGCAAAATGGGGAGGTAATAGAAAAAGTGTTTAGAACTGTCTGCAAGTATCAAAACATACCGTCTAATTTATTTTTAAAACACCATCACTTAGCTGATATTGAATACAGAGAGGAAAGAGATTGCGAACTAAAGGACCCTATTGAAAATATTAATAAAGCACTATTATTAACAGAAGGTTGGCATTCTGAAATTGTAATTACAACTTTTGTTCAGTTGTTTCATAGCATAATCACAAATAGAAATCGGGCAGCAAGAAAATTTCACAATATTGTTAATTCTATAATAATTTTAGACGAAGTCCAATCGATTCCTACTGAATATTGGCTTTTAATCAATAAGGCATTAACATATTTAAGTAGAAATTTTAATTGCTGGATTATCCTGATGACTGCAACTGAACCGCTTATTTTTGAAAAAGATAAAGAAATAAAGAATTTGTTAACCAATAAAAAGAACTACTTTACTCTTTTCAATAGATACGTGTTTAATTTTGATTTATCTAAAAAAAATCTCAACGATTTCTCAGAGCAAATTTTCAACGAGATCATAATTTCTAAAGATAAAAAAATAATGGTCGTCCTAAATACTATTGACTCTTGCAAAAAAATATACGAGTACATAAAAAAGAGGCTATTAGAATACTATAATTTGAAGGAAGACATTGAAGAGAGTATTATAGACAAAGAAGGAATTTGTGTTTTACCCGACATGGAACTCATCAATTTATCAACTCATATTTTGCCCGCCTTTAGGCTAAATCGAATCAATAGAATTAAAGATAAGAAGGATAGTAAACGAAAAATAATTATAACTACACAATTGATTGAAGCAGGAGTGGATATCAGTGTTGATGTTATTTATCGAGATATGGCTCCACTGGATTGTATAATCCAAACTGCAGGAAGATGTAACAGAAACAACGAAAAACAGGGTATAGTAAATGTTGTATTGCTGATGGATGATAATACACAGAGACCATATTGGTCATATATTTATGACTCCGTTCTTATCGAGGCAACGCAAGAGACTATCGAAAAATTCTCCCAATCTACATCAGAAAGAAACTTTATTCTTAATGCAGAAGAAGAATATTATAGTATATTGAAAGAGAGGAAAAACAAAGGTGAATCTGAAAAAATTTTAAGGGACTTGCAACAACTGAATTTTGGTAAGATTGTTGAGTTCAAATTGATTAAAGAGTTTGAGTCAGTATCTATATTTGTCGAAATTGATGAAAAAGCAGAGGGCCTCAGAAAAGAACTGGAAGAGATATTCAGAGAAAAAAATAGATTTGAAAAGCTTGAAAAACTCTTAAGAGTTAAAAAAGATATCAATCAATATATTCTTTCAATTAAGCTCTCTAAAGGAGAAGAGATAAACCAACTAAAGCCTCTTGGTAATATGGATGATTTCAGGTACATACCTCTTAAGTCTCTAAAAGACTGGTATAAGTCCGACACAGGATTTTATGTACCAGAATTTGTCAATGATTTCATGATAAAATAACCATCTATGACAAGAGCACTCAGGATAATTCTTTTAAGAGCATTTACTTTGTTGGACCACATAGTTAACGAAATATGTGCTATAGATGTACGATAGAGACTATCTTTGAAATCTTTATTTCATTTCGCACTATTATCTTTCTATGCTACCACCCGGAGCACATTTTAATGTCACACAGGTAAACACTATTACCTTTATCTGTCCACAAAGCTCTGGCTCTTCATGCATCACATCACGATGGAAGATGAGTCAGAGGAAGTTCAGATTGGGAAATACATCCATGAAACTTCATATGCCAGGGAAAAGAAAAATATAATAATTGATGACAAAATTGCTTTAGATATTGTGAGACAGGGTGATAAGCTTGTTATTTGTGAAGTCAAAAAATCGATGAAGTTGGAGAAAGCGCACCTCTATCAGCTGTATTACTATCTTTATTACCTGCACAAAATAAAGGGCATCGAAGAAGTGGAAGGCCTATTACTGTACCCAGAACAGCGGACAAGAAAAAAGATAGAGCTGACAGAGGCGATAACACATGAACTCGAGATAATGCTTTCCGAAATAAATAGGATAATCAAAAGCCCGCAGATGCCGAAGCCAGTGAGGAAATCGTATTGCAAATCTTGTGCCTACTTTGAGTTTTGCTTGGTGTGAAAATGAAGACAAATTACTATATCTTGAAGAACGGCAAACTCATAAGGAAGGAGAACACAGTTTACTTCATCTATGCAAAGGATGAACCAAACGAGACCAAAGATACCTTTATCTCAGAAGTGGATGGTGAGGAAACACCAGTAGAAACTGAAGATGTATCAGATAAACCAGAATATGAAAAAAGAATTCTGCCCATTGAGCAGATCGGCGCAATATTTGCATATGGCAGAGTTTCAATAACCTCTGGTGTGATCTCATTTCTCAGTAAGTACAAGATTCCTGTGCATTTCTTTGGATACTATGGCCATTACGAATCTACACTTATGCCATCTGAATCTTTGCTATCGGGCGAGATGCATATAAAACAGGCAGAGTTTTATCTCAATCCTGACAAACGGCTATTTCTTGCAAGGAAAATCATAGAAGGTGCTGCAAAAAACATACTTAAAAACTTGGAGTATTACCAGAATGAGGGGAAAGATCTCAATCTAGAAATCAATTCAATAAAAAATAATCTAGCCAACCTTGATAAATACTCTGATGTGAGCCAGTTAATGGCAATTGAAGGGTCTATTAGAAATCAATATTATAACGCATTTCAAAAGATTCTGAAAGATACCTTTCAATTTGAAGGTAGGACAAAGCATCCGCCAGACAATCCAATAAATGCAATGATAAGTTTCGGAAATTCGTTGCTTTACACTTCGACGATTAATGCAATTTATCACACTCAGTTAGACCAGACAATATCGTTTCTTCATGAACCTTCAGAAAGAAGATTTTCATTGTCTTTAGATATTTCTGAAATATTCAAACCCTTGATTGTCGATAGAACTATTTTTAAGCTTGTTAACAAGGATATGATTACAGAAAATGATTTTATAAAAGAATTAAACTATTGTTTGCTTAATAAATCTGGTAAGGAAAAATTTATTAGGGATTTTGAAGAAAGATTAAGAACTACGATAAAACATAGGGAATTAGGGAGAAATGTAACTTATGAACGCTTAATATATCTTGAGTGCCTTAAAATCAGCAAACACATCCTTGGAACAAAAGAATACAATCCATTTGTTATCTGGTGGTAAACATGTATATTATAATTGTGTATGATGTCTCTGTAGAGAGGGTCTCAAAAGTTTGCAATTTTTTAAGGAGTTATCTTTCTTGGGTACAAAATTCCGTTTTTGAAGGTGAGGTTACAGACTCCCAATTAATGCGTATTGAAAATGGGCTTAAAAATATCATTGATGAAAATATAGATAGTATCAGAATTTACATTATGAGAATAAAAGATGTTATGAATGTTAAAACACTTGGTAAAGAAAAGGCAAACTTGGATAATATAATTTAAACCTTTTTTGATAATTAAAAAAAGACTTATGTCGGGAATCTTTAAATAAGCAATACATTATTATACATCCCCGACATAAAGCATTGTGATTTTGCGCTTAAACCCCTAAAAAATGCAAAAATAAGCCTTGTTTAAATTGGACTAAGGTAGGATTGAAATATAAATGTTGAGGAAGAGGGCTTTTAAATTTATTTTTGTTTAAATTGGACTAAGGTAGGATTGAAATTGCTTTCAAGCATTAATATTGTTGCAAGCAATGCTACGTTTAAATTGGACTAAGGTAGGATTGAAATGAAAAGAAGAAGGGACAATTTCGATAAAGAATGTTGTTCGTTTAAATTGGACTAAGGTAGGATTGAAATCAATCATGCGAATAGGCTTTTCAGATTTATATTCAGTTTAAATTGGACTAAGGTAGGATTGAAATAAAAGATAATCACGACTATAATCATCTGCTTTTATAGTTTAAATTGGACTAAGGTAGGATTGAAATATTTCCATTTTCTACATTTTCCTTCTTATTCATTTTTGTTTAAATTGGACTAAGGTAGGATTGAAATACTGAATGGTTATATAGCGCAAATTCCCCACAGCCAGTTTAAATTGGACTAAGGTAGGATTGAAATTAACCTATTATATTCGAATTGAAAAATAACTCTAATGTTTAAATTGGACTAAGGTAGGATTGAAATAAGTTCTCGAGATTTATGTTTGATTACGGTTTATTTTGTTTAAATTGGACTAAGGTAGGATTGAAATATCACGGTTAAAATTTATAATAAGAGGACTAAGGCTGTTTAAATTGGACTAAGGTAGGATTGAAATAAGGATTATTTTTACATTGATGATGATAATAAGCTTCGTTTAAATTGGACTAAGGTAGGATTGAAATTGATGTATTAAAGTTCATGATTTTCATTGTCATGAAGTTTAAATTGGACTAAGGTAGGATTGAAATCATTAATTCTATAAGGATATGGAGCATCTTTTAAATAAGTTTAAATTGGACTAAGGTAGGATTGAAATAAGGCAATTTCTTTTTTTGAGTTTTAATCCCTATTATTGTTTAAATTGGACTAAGGTAGGATTGAAATGAATCAATGAAATAAATTGAATATTGATTGTTAAAAGGGTTTAAATTGGACTAAGGTAGGATTGAAATGAGGGTATCAAAAAAGGAAGAAAACATTGAAAATCAAGTTTAAATTGGACTAAGGTAGGATTGAAATGATTTTGAAAGTGTTGTTCAAGATGAAAATGGAGATTGTTTAAATTGGACTAAGGTAGGATTGAAATATGCCGAAATACGAGAATATTCAGCATATTACATCGTTTAAATTGGACTAAGGTAGGATTGAAATCAGAAATTGTTCCAGCAGGCACAGAAAATGGCCCAGTGTTTAAATTGGACTAAGGTAGGATTGAAATAAGTAGTAGTAGTTCGTCACTGGATCTTCTATTTCGGTTTAAATTGGACTAAGGTAGGATTGAAATATATCTGCTCCAGCTGCAACTGCCCCGGTGGAAGCAGTTTAAATTGGACTAAGGTAGGATTGAAATGAATTTGTGTCGAGTTTATTGAATTAACATTATAATCGTTTAAATTGGACTAAGGTAGGATTGAAATTCTATATGTACCCGATGATGGCAGGGGAGATCATCATTTTGGTTTAAATTGGACTAAGGTAGGATTGAAATAGCTTAAGCAGTTCCTTATTAACAACAACATCAACGGGTTTAAATTGGACTAAGGTAGGATTGAAATTTTATTCATTTTATCTTTACCCCCTTCATGTAATAAGTTTAAATTGGACTAAGGTAGGATTGAAATTTCATATTCAAAATCATCATAGAACCCTGAGGCAACGCGTTTAAATTGGACTAAGGTAGGATTGAAATATCTTGTTTTGGCAACTGGTGCGCAAGTAGTAGAAATAGTTTAAATTGGACTAAGGTAGGATTGAAATCTGCCTGACATTCCTATTATTGTTGCTTTATCAGGTTGTTTAAATTGGACTAAGGTAGGATTGAAATTC
>Ga0208548_100590_pt1 | contig 13894 bp, 20 predicted proteins | sample ECH_Chost_MetaG_FD_187133 | JGI IMG/M metagenome (GOLD analysis project Ga0208548, IMG submission 187133) | Hot spring microbial mat communities from Yellowstone National Park, Wyoming, USA - ECH_C host_MetaG (SPAdes) (version 2) | ecosystem: Environmental > Aquatic > Thermal springs > Hot... | reverse complement strand
CATGTGTCCTCATTATTCAAAGACATATTTATTTTTTCTAAGACTTCTGTTTTTCTTTCGCCTCAGCCTAGGTCAAGGAGACTGAGGAGGAAGTGGGACAGGCTAGTGAAGAAGTGGGGAAAAAAATAAATAGGGCGGTAAGAAGAAACAACGTGAGGGCGGGCGGGGATCAGGTTCCAAGCCACTCGTTACCTATCTCCATGCCCCCCATCATCACCTCTGGAGGATTTGTCTCCGACAACTTAATTATTGCCTAAATCTCATTTTGCTTTTTACTGCTATAGTCTGTTGAACTTACACCTATGACTATATATATTAGTGCAGTCGTGTTAGGTATAAAATCATTACCATTTTACATCTTCAAGATATGCTATGACAACTGTAATTGTCAGACAAACAAACATATTTATAAACTGTACAGCTAAGCATATGTCAGAGGAAACATGTCCTCGACAACCCAAACCATCGACTTAAGCTCCGTGTTCAGTGGAATCGGAGCTGTAATATCCAGTCTGTTCAGCTACCTGCCTATACTAGTGACTCTGAGCATAGCCATCGGTCTAGTGAACCTTATAATAGGTGGATTCACTGGGACTCTCAGCGGAATAGGCACTGCCTTCGGAGGGTGATAAATAGTGACGACAGAGACAGTACAGCTAGCACCTAGCACTGGTGTAATGCAGAATACTGCTGAGCCGACAGTGTTTTCAGTACCAGTTGTAGCATTTCCAACTGCATATGACTACGGATATCAGTGGTCAGTAGGACTTATTGTAGCTGGTATGCTGAAGAGGGCTAAGTACGAGCAATATGCATTGCCATATGTACTTGCTAATGTCGCTCTCAAAGAGAGGTATAGGCAATACAAGTACAGGCACAATCTCAAAGGTGCAAATGCCTGGAACGCCTGGTACAACAAGTTCCAGGTTCCAACGCTTGCCAGGCTCGGAAGACCAATTGGAATGCAAGGAAGGGCACAGGCAGGTACCCCATAACGTTAATTCGATCTACTTTTTTTCATATTTCTATTTTCTATTATGTACTCGTGCATAATAAAATATTAACTTATACATTCATCATGGAACAATTATGAGTAGTAGAAAGTTAATTGCTTAGACTTATATCTTAGTTTATCACAGTTAAATGTGTAGTTAGCATGTCGCAATCAAGTTCAGGAATAATAAAGCATATACTTCAGATCAATGGAGTTACAAGATATACTGTGGTGTTTATACCAGTAAGAAGGCTATACATGGCGTCTATACTAGTACAGGATGTAAATTATCAATATACATTAAATAGGATAATGAAACAACTTTCAGAATTCGGTTTTGAAGTAGTCTCATTAAAAGCTAAGAACACCAGAAATGGCACGCTCATCAAGATGTTGTTAAAGCAACTGCCACCATCAGTACTAGTTAGTATGAAAAAGCATAATAGACGAGAAAATGAAGAAGATGAGTACGGTGAAGAAGAATGAGTCAGCCGTTTATAAGTGGTAATTTCATATGCTTTCCTATTTCACAGACACAAGTGCCACAAACTAGTAGACCAACACAAATCTGTTACAATAATATATATCCACCTGTAATTGTAGTATACGACCCACATGAAGGCGAAGTACTAACTACACTTGCATTTACGTTTAATATACTTACAGCCTCAGTGTATATTCCGCCTGATCTATTGAATCCCGACGTAAAGAAAATTGACATAGCTAAACCGTTCACACCACAGACTGGAACAATACTTGCAAATGCTATTGCAAGACTTACAGTACTATCATATCATAGTGAAATACCAAGAATATCTATAAATGCAAGGGCTGTTAATACTATATTTCCACCTATATGTCAAACATCATATGTGCTTATGAGACAAACTACGACTAGAACGTTTTCAACTACGAGACAAACCAGAACTAAATCAAAAGAGAAGGGTGTAAATATATTCTCTGAATCTTCAGAAGGAGTTGAAGGAAGTAGTGGATCTACATCTACAACAGGTAGAGTTAAATCTGAAACAACAAAATATACACCAATAGCAGTTGCAGGTACAATGTCTGCGTTATCTAGAATAATAAGTACAACTATAACCAGAGGAATTGGTACTGAGCCACTAAAAGAAAAACTAACAAAAATAGGTCAGAAAAGAAGCTTGCAATTCGAATATTCAATTAAACAAACATATGTAAGGTTCTTTACCAGTAGAGAAGAAGTAGAGAATTATATAACTACAACTGTCAGTTCACTTACAAATGCGTAATAACAAGAAAACCGAAAAATTTTTAAGCGTCGCCCCCGTCTTTAGAGTTATGAACATAAATGAGGTAGTTGTAGAGGGTTTTAGAGGGCTTAAGATAACTACCAGACTTAAGAGGGTCAATATTGTAGTCGGCGATAACGGTAGCGGTAAGACTTCTTTCCTTGAATCAATCTTTATGCCAACCATTTTCCAATCAGATATGAGTGATTACGATATACACAATTCTTTCATTCATGTACTAAGTAGTAGGGGGGATGTCCCTTCAGCATTCTCCGCTCTGTCCGACTCTAAAGTTACACTTGATGGTGTGACAACGCAATTTAAGAAGATCAATCCTTACAACATTGACATTGAAATAGACAATGAAAAAGTAGCCGAAATTAAAGTAAAATCTGGATCCTTAACAAGTGAGAATGTATATGAACTATTGCTTTTGCCAATTGTAAAGGTCACGAAAAGGGTCAATAGTAAATATTCTCCCACTTATATTTCTACATTCTTTGATTCCTCAGGTAATTCAGAAAGAATTTATAGTATTGCGAAGAGAAAAAATAAGGAGATAGAATCCAATCTTAGAATACTAATGAATGAATATGGACTATTTAAGCTATATTATGATGGATTACCCGCCCACGTTGTAGGAAGAGGACTTCTAAAAAGGGAATTAATAAGACTAGCTCTAATGACATCCGACATCCTCTTAATCGATGAAATTGAAGATTCCCTTCAACCTGATGTTGTAAAGGAGGTATTAAATAATATAAAGCGAGAAGAGAAAGTCCAAGTAATTTTCACTACTCACTCAAATGAAGTTATAAAGGTTGCTGAAAAAGTGTTTGACGATTCTGATGCACAAGTAATTTATCTATCAAAAGCAGGGTATAAAACGTATAACCTTTCAGAAATCTCTAGATTTGGAAAACCCCTTAGTTGGTTAGGATACATATAAAGCTTATGTTTACGAGTTATTGACGAAAAACCGAAAAATTTTTAAAAGTCGTCCTCATCTTTAGGCTTATGATGAGCAAAAAAGAAGAGGAGAAAAGGATAAGGTATATCCTTGATTCACTCAAGGATAAAGAGCTAAGGCAACTTCTGGCTGAGTATAAACTACATACTAATCCAAGCCAACTATTTCAAGTATTGAACTATCTCTATATAGACATAAAAACTGATGCTATAGGTGCAATAATTCCACAGTTCAAACTGAATGATCCAAATGAAATTATACTAGGTGGAATAGTACTTCAGGGTCAATTGTACAAGATAACACTACGGATATATGGGGACATCGACAGTGAAGCACAAATATTAATTTCAAAAGAGGGAAGTATGAGCATATTGGTGATGAAAAATGACTAAGTGTAACTGTGATATTGATAATGAACATTCAATGGTAACGGCATTTGCAGTGTACCTGTCGGATGGATTTATAATGGAATTAGCAAAGAGACTTAAGGAAAGAGGAATAAAAGACCCTGAAGTTGTGCACTTTCGTACACTTACTGGAAGGAGAAAAATACACATACTTAAGAAAGCCCTTGAGGTACTAGACAAAGAAGAAGTCCTACTAGAAATGTTTTATGACTCAAAATACATATACGGAAGAATAATTAGGGAAATACTTCAGGAAGTAGGAGACGAGACTAGACAAGAGATTATAAAAAATTGTAAGGATATAGGCATAGAGAAGATCATACCCGAGAGAGAGACTAGGTAATACCGTGTTTTTCGGTGTTACCTTTTTTAACCCCCTCGTCCTAACTGTAGATCAGAAAAACCATGAGAGCCGTAACCCTCAAAATAGGAGACGATTTATTAGAACTATTAGATAAGATATGTAGTGAATTTAGAATAAGCAGAAGTGAAGCCGTAAGAATGGCAATAATAAACATGGTAGATAAACTCAAAGATGAACCCTTCCCGAGAACACGTGTAGATAAAAAGAAACAATCTGACATAATAAATAAAGCCAGACATAAGCTCATTTCGAAAGAGCGTATAAATATAATAGAGTTGCGGGACATGGACGACAGTACAAAAGATGAACCCATTCCAAAAGCACGTGTAGAAAAAATGAAGTTGTGAATGTTACTAAAAAATAAATAGCTGTAATCAGGTGATAAACATATGAAAAGGCATCTATATGTTAATTTAGATCAAAAAACTTTAAAGTTTTTATAGTGTCATTTAGGACTTTCACATGTCCTTATAAACTAAAAAAAACTATTTGGAAAAAAAGGTTACGTCAATTTTTCATATTCCGCTACAACTAGGAATGCTAGTGGTGCATCTAATATTACTCCTAGAATAAGACCTAAAACAGCCAGCGTGTTCACATCTGATTGTCCTAACGTAATACCTTGTGCTTCACTGATATTAGCCTCCTGTGCATACACTGGATTATGGGTTGCTTGTCCCACAGTAGCCAATAGACCACCGTAGGCATATCCGTTTTGTATGTCAGTAACAGCCATATGCGACCCGATGAAATTGCCTATGAAGTATCCACCGATAGGCAATGCTACAAGAGCAATTGCACCGAATAGCACCATTAACATCCTTATTAGTCTTACACCCGTATTGGGTTGCGAACTCATGTTTTCTCTAGTTAAGAGATGAGAGAGAAAATTAATAAGATTAACTCTAAATTTTCGTTCTTTCTAACCCGCACTTCCTCCACGCCCTAAAGGGCGAGGTTTTACGCCCCCTTAACTACTGAAAACTATAAATTCTACTACACGTCTATATTCTCAAGCGGGGTTCCCGTAAGGGTAGACCCGTGTCCTGTGGGGCACGCACCCCCACGTGAAGAAGAGACGATGCGGACGACTGTGAAGAGGTATAAAAACTTTCAGTTACACCTCTATTGAAGTGCGGGCTTCGTGCCATCTTGGTGGTGCCTGTCCCCTTATGCTACAACTCTATTGAAGTGCGGGAGCAATATAACCAATACTATAGTTATTATACCTAATATAGCTAGTACCTCTAACAATTTAGTGATCTGAGATATTGAAGATGGCGTTGGGGTAGGAGTGGGAAGGCTAGTTGACAACTGTGCTGTCGAGCAGATATTTGCACCTGCCGTACATCCTCCAATGATGGCTACATTAGGCAAAATATCCAATCTAATTTCCAATACATCACCATTATTCAGGTTGGTCTGATAAAATTGCCCAGGGTTCAATGAAGCCACTACGTTGTTATTAACTAAGACCCTGAAAAGTACAGACGAACCTCCTCCTATATACCCACAATTTGGGGCGTACACGTTCAACGATACAGTTCCCGAGCTGAGTGCTTGGGCCTGAAACAGAATCTGAGTGCAACCAAAGACACACGTACTCACTGGAGTACTAACTGTGTAAAAACTATCGCAAGCTTGATAAGGCTTGACTCTGACACAAGACATATGTAAGTAAACAAAGCAAAAACTAATATACTTTTTTCCTACAACACGAGGTACTTCTAAAGAGTTACGCTACGCAAGTCTCAGAACAGTCCTTGTTTCCACATCATGTATATCAGTAGGACTAGGACTGCGGCTATTAATAGGGTTTGTAGGGTAGATTCAGACATAAACTGTGCGGACATTATCATCACCCCCTAGAACAGTCCCTGCTTCCACGCCATATATATCAGTAGGACTAGGACTGCACCTAATAGTATGGTGTTTAGTATTGGAGAAGAGACCACGGACATTGACATTACTAACACCCTCCTACCAAGTAGTTATTACCAAGAGTGAACGTAGTTGCTGTCGGCGTCACATTCACCGTCACCGATCCAGCAGAGGTCACGAACGTCAAGCTAGTTATGGTAGGTGCGTTACAGCCTAAATGATTACATGGCAGGAAATCGTTAAGCCACACCGTATTAGTTCCGCTACTTATGGGTATACTTCCACAGAAGCTATAGCTAGATCCATTGCTGTAATTGACAGTGACTTTCTGGAGTGTGGCACCGACAAGTGAACTGGATGGGGTGAACTGTATCTCTGCCCAACAGTAAGAACCAGTACATCCGTTAGTGATCAAGAACTGATTCACGGTTATTGTACCGCTAGATGTAGAACCAGGTGTAGAACCAGGCGAAGGAGTTGGGGTTGAAGTAGTAGGCGTTGGTGTAGGAGACGGCGTCAATGCCTTGGTTATGGTAGGCATTAAGAATAGCAATACTACAGCTATTGCGGCTATACCTATCGCAACTAAGACCCACTTATTCATTTTTATCAGGATTCCCATCACCGAAAAAAAATAAAAACCTATCGACTGACTTCACTACATGCTCATCAAGATTATAAAACAGCCCGTCTTTAACTCGTTCTCTCTAATTGCCGACAGACTTAACACTGAGTTCAACAAACTAAAAGACGTATACTCGATCTCCATCGACTTAACCCATAAAAGTTTAGGTAAAAGTGATTTCACCATACTAATACAAGCGTTTGACGTTCTACTTAACTACAAGATAGACAAGGAGAGGGATGGGACTATAGTATGCATGGACATATCCGATACCGATATGGTAGGGGAGAAGGTTGCAGACGTACTAAATAAGAACTGTGACGTTATCATTACACCATCCAATTGGTCTCAATTCGGATTAGTGAGGGGCGGAGTAACTGCCCCCATTTACGTAGTGCCTAATCCAATATCCTTAGTTAAACCAGTACAGCATGAGAGAAACGTGGGTATCTATCTCAGTATGAACTCTGAACAGTTTCACAGAAAGGGATCGGATATCGCACTCGATGTAATTTCAAAGTTGGATTTGCCTTGGATAGTCAAACAGTACTCTCCATTCGTAGAGGTAAAGTTTTCCAAACCTGTGAAACAGGTAGGCCTTATCGAGAATATAGAGGACTATCTAAAGCAAATATCGGCATTTGTCATGTTGTCAAGGGGTGGTGCATTTGAGATGCCTGCTTGGGAGGCATATTGTAGTGGTGCAATACCAATAGTTACTTCTCACCCAATATTTTCAGAATTACCAGCAGTCTTTATAAAGAGCAGATATACCTATATTTTTCTGCCACCACATTTAGCTCCACTTCACGTCGGTGGGGGATATGAGCCTGATATAAATGATGCTATAGACAAAATTAGATACGTCTGGAGTAACCCAGATAAGTTCTCCTATTTGTTTAAGAGAAGAGAACAGCTCTGCGAACACATGAGTCCTGCCAACGTAGCTAAGACTATGTTACAGACATTGACCTCATACATGGTCTAGAGGTTAAAGTACATACAAGGGGGTGTTGAAAGTATGAGAAACATTTTTATTTTTTAGACAATAATGGTACTGAAGGAAATGTCTGACAACACATCTTTAAAAAAGGAGCTAGATGACTTAAAACTTAAACTATTCACTATCGTAAGACGAGTCCAGAGTCTTAATGAAATAGAACGTATTGATGTGTATAAGGAGTTAATACAACAGGAGACGTTTTTGAAAGATCTGAATAACGAAATATCAGAACTGTTAGATTTGATTAAACAAATCAAAGATCAAATACAGAAGAAATTATAATATTTTTAATTTAAGTATTATCAATTAACAAAACCATAACTCGCATTAGACAAGAACACTTGGAGTTTTTGATACACGGTATCCAAGTCGTATTTTGCAACAGCGTTGAACGACTTAATGCTCCTTACCGCATGTTCATCATACTTAAGTACCAAATCACAAATTGCACTATCAACTGGTAGATTAGAAATATCGTGATAGTGTTTCAACGCATATACACAATCAGACCACTTTATGCCATTATGATATACTGATCCCGACAGCACTCCACAGAACGGCTCATTTACACAGTTCTTTTCAAGGAACCTAGAAGACCAGCTTGGAGACCCTACCTTATACACATGTCCTACAGACAGGTTAGGGTAAATTGTTATTTCGAAACCTAACCTGGATGCAGACACTGTTAGATCAAAGCTCTCTTTTCCCCAGTAATGGGAAGATGTAACTTCCCCCTGTGCCTGTAGCAACGCTTCTATAACTCTTCTAGATATAGAATAACATGGTTCTGTCGTCATTACAGTCTTTCGAGTTACAGTGGAATAGATATACCCCCACTTCCACGTCCTCTTTTCTAGGAATGAACCTAAGGTATATTTACTCCAATTTGGAATGAGTGGTAACAATCGGTTAAGTGGAAATTGGGCATTCTCCATAACCACTATCCTTGGCTGACCTATGTCACTCATACATATCTGGTGCAGATTATCCGATAGTATCTTCATATGCCCATCCATATAGATAAGACAATCATAACCTTTCTGATATGCATATAAAGCCATAACATTTCTTGCCTTTCCTACACCATGTCCAATAACCCTAGTCTGGTAAAACCTAGTCGGTCCTGTTAGGTTTGGAGTTCCCTCATCAGTGACAACGAGGATGTCAACATCTCCGAGCTTCTCACGTATCGACATCAGCGTGACGTCTAAGAAATATTTATCGTCAGAGAAATGATAAGGGATTCCAACCAATATTGCCAAAGCAAACTACAACCTCACACTTCAGGGCTGGTTAGATTTCGCTTCTCTTAACTACCAACTCATAGTACAGAAAAGCACCTATACCCAACGCTGCTAACAACACTATCGCCAGTATAGTAGTCATAGATGGTCCAGTAGATGAAGAAGGAGATGGAGATGGAGATGGAGATGGAGACTGAGTGGGCTGGCATATTTGAATTTGCACCGTGCCTCCTGCATAAAACGGTCCCCAACCTACACCCACAGATAGTGTCTGTCCCTGTTGAACCACTATGTTTATGGATCCTCCAGTACCTGATATTGTAGTAACCAAGTTACCGTTTACTCTCACTCCGAACTGACTTGGAGGACTTCCACTAGTTACGGTCGCAGTTATTGTGTATACACCTGATACTGGTGCTACAATGCTTATTACAGATGTTATGCCACCTCCTAGACCTCCAAATCCTATTGTCTGAGTACAGGAGTAACAATTACCGCTCGTGCTACATTGTCCACTATTACAAATACACTGTTGGGATGATGACATGATGTGATATATAACAACAAAAAATAAATAGTTTTTCTTAACCCTTCCAGCTCTTGTTAGAAGGGCATTACAAATTCCCAATTCTTGGTATCATACACGGCCCTGTATGGTTGGAATATCTTAACGTAATCCCTGATAATATTATAAATATTTCCACGACCAGATACATGCTCGTTACCATAATATCCCTGTACTATATTACACGCTTCGTTCTCTGTAAACCCTCCATACAACCTCTCCTTATCAATTTTCTTTAATATCTCAAAATAATAGTCTGCAGGTAGAGGTTCTCCAACAGTCTGTGGAAAATACCCAACTGTCTGATCTACTATCTTATCCAATTTCATATTCCGTACCACTACATGCAATTTTACCAGTTCTATCGCCACCTTCTCAAACGTGTGGCCCTGTCCTAAAACCATAATAACATATTTGATTCCAGTTCTAGGTTTCGCCTTAATCCACTCAACCGAAAACCCTAACTTCGTCAAATATGACCGTATAATATACGAACTATTACATAAGAAAGGGAACTCGAAATCAGTGAGTGAACTTATCATAAAGTAGTGAATATCTGCAATGACCTCATCTGGTTTTGCAACTCCTTTATCATACGTCGTTTCATCTATTACGTTACCATCAACAAACATTACGTAGTCTCCTGGCAATAATCTAGTCGTGAGCCAATTTTTGACTCGTTCAACAATTTCATACTCTTCTTCCATTTCTTAACACCATAGACCCTGTTGGTACTAGCGGGGAGTCAAATGTAAATACGAATGAAAGTATAAAAAGTTTGACAAAACAAACGAAAAACCTTCAGGACGGGGAGCAGGTCAGACCTTGGTTATACTTATCGTTGAACCTGCATTTAAACCGTTTGAAAATACTACAACGTATCCTTGAGGGTCGACAAATCCTTGACCAGGGAACGATATAGTTTGAATTAATGAGCCGCTTAATGTATATTTGTTTACAGTAAACGTGTTGCCATTCTGCATACCAACGTACGCCGTTCCGTTAACTATCTCCAGGAAAGGCCCAATTGAGGATGACTGAATTAGGTTAACCGTATTTATAGTTCCATTTGTGAGATTCAATGATGCAATCTTGACTATACCATCCCCACCTTGAAATAGGAAATAGAGAGTACCATTGTTATAATACAAGGCTTGCACTCCACCCGAAACCCATGACGATGCTATGTCTGCAACATATGTAGGCCTTATTGTATTAGGCGTCCCACACAACACGTTTATCACGCTAGTCCCATTCGAGTACAACTGGGAGAGGGTTACAGATTCGACGATAGCATGGGAATTGTTCAGGTTCTTTGCGACAAAGTACACTGTAGAACCCACTAATGTAGACGGTTTACGATACAGGTCCAGGGGGTTACCTTCATTATCGTTTGGAGACAACATACCGAAAAGGTACGGTTGTAACGATGAGTTATATATAGCATACCCAGTAGAACCAGTAGTGGAACCCTCGCTGGATCCACCAAATACAACTATATCGCCATTATTTCCAGGCACAGCTCCAGACATGTTCATGTTATCACAGGAACCTCCTTGAAGCTTTGATATGACTAACTTGCCAGTTGACATGTTAAAGAACCCTTGATACGGTGCACACGGTGCTGCACACGGAGACCAGGGCTGGGACGAATTCTCTCCACCCCCGAATACTATGTAATTCCCTATAATAGCCCTCCCAGTTATATTACTGTAGTCTACGCCTGGCATCGGGGTCACTGGATCTGGAATCGTTGACGGCACACCGTTATTAACAAGTATGGCGTAGTCACCACCACCATATGGAGCTAACTGGAACGCGAACATGGTAGGGGTAAGGACCACTCTTGCGTTATTACTTATCGTGCCAGGGAGTGTTGATGATAACGTAGTTGATGCAGTTGATGCTCCAAGTGCTCTTCTAACACCAAAGTATAGCACAACAGCTAATACGGCTACTAACCCAAGTGCTATTAACAACCGACGGCTAACCATTGCCATTCCCAGATAAGAATATGTTGAACGTTCCAGAACCTTGGAAATTAGAAAGGTAAATGTAACCAGTCCTAGACTGTAACAATGTGGATCCAGTAGGAGGATACTCCGCTTCCCCAGACTGCGTAACTAGGTTTACGGTTATTGATGTTCCTACTGGAGAGTTATTTACTGGATCATAATCACTGACCGTAAATGAAACTCCAGACCCTACAAATGTTATATTCTTATCCCCAACATAGAACACGGATTGAGCTACACTAGGTTCTCCGTTTATAACTACTGATGAAATAGAGCCGCTTGATACAGACACAGTGATGTGTTTATGCGTCTCTAGATTGACCTGAGGTTCTACGTTAACAACACCTATAGCATGTGTTTCTACGTTTACTTTCAAATTACCCTGGAACGTTATACTGGTTACGTTAGTGAGATTCTCAATCTCGAGGTCCCCTACTACTGGTATGACAACAGTGTTATTACTGGTAACAAATCCCTGTAATGAAGTAGGAGGAGCAGACGAGAATTGAATTGTGACCGAACCCATACCATGAACATGGATATTGATAGCTGACCCTGGAGATGGGGTAAAAGTTTGAGGAGATGATTGGGTTACGGTTATTTGTTGCTTTTCTTTAGCGTGTACCATACTTGTCTCTTATTGAGTTGGGACTGAAAATTTTTATACTTTTCCACCTTTTCACCAACCTTACCAGCTTGTATAGGTGTGAGAAAAATGGAAACGTGATAAACGCCAACGTGAACGGTGCACTTAACATATTTTACAAAGCGTTCTCTAAAATGCCAAAACAACTGAAGAAAATTGAAACTATAAAACTGACCTCCTCCCCGCCCTAAAGGGCGAGGTTTGTCGTTTGTTAGACCAGGGCGGGATTAAATATGACTACGAAGAGGGGCCATTCATCCCCGCCAGCGAGGCTTTCCGCCCCCTTAACCCCCATTTTTGTAAAAAACTTTTTTACATTTAACGCCCCTTATGGACTTGGTCTCTGGTGCGAGAAGATGAGGCCACATGCCAGGATAGGACAGATATACATCAAGAAGAGTATTGCTACACAACAGCAACCATCATTAACATGGCAATTCGTTCCTCAAGATCAAGCTGTAATCTGGACTGTAAGTAATCCTACAAATACATCATTGTCCGCGGCCATATGGAGGGGCGTACCTAATTATGCACCTACCTACTTCTTTGGGGGTGCATTCAACATGGTATACCTAGCTAACGGTGTACCATCTTGTGCTCCTCCACAAGAGTTCTGTTTGGGCATACTCAAAAACCCAGACTCATTAATAGGGTATCCAGCATTCGTGTTCAACTTACCTCCTAACACATCGTACTCCATCGAGGAGTTTGGGTTTACCCAACAAGCCGCACAGAACATACAAGCTGAGTTGGTTATACTCAACCCTGGCCCTGTAAAGAAGTACGTAGTATATTACAACCCTACATTACCTTTGATGTACATGCTTGAGATAGGTATGCAGGTTGGTTATCTACCATCTCCATACAGTATCATCACACAGATGTATTTGACTCCCAAGTTCTACCCTAACACCTTTAACTACTGGGTTTTGGAGGACAACATCCTTACTAAAAATCCCTTCATGAAAGCGTTGTATACCATCAACTTAATTACTGCACATATTGCAAACGCTCTGAACACGACGTGACCTGGTCCACGCTCTGAAGGGCGAGGTTTGTCGGTTTTGTTAGACCAGAACGGGTTGCCACGTTTTGGTGTTATATACTACGTGGTAGGGTCTAAAAACCCGTTCATAAGCCTCTGATATCTTCAAGACATCTTTTGATAGGTCACGTTTATTTTCATCAAAATATCGAGACACTATAAGCTCAGCATCATCCCACGTGTGGTCAGCGAAGAGTTTTTGGCTACGCATCCGTTTCCTTATTTCGTAAAACTCATCTTCAATCATGTTGTTTTCGCTAAGTGATTTAGGACCCAACACAGAGGACACGATCTTAGGGAGATTGAGGTTGTTGGCTGCGACGTCTACGTCAACGAGTTCTATTACTAATTTATCTTTGAATTCATATAGCGTAATACCCATATATCCCGTATTGTTCGTAATACAATATATAATATACTTCAAATTGGGTAGTGGAGATGGACCGAACTGCCTATTTCGTCTAAATAAGTAACCTATCTTATAGAGATAAGCATACAGTATAATGCCCCAATCCATAAGCATTGGGAACTCTAAAGTGGATGCATAGTTAGTTGTATCATTATTAACATATCCTATAACTTGTTTACTTATGGATGGATTGTGTTGATATGAGTGTTTATACGATTCAAACGAGATAATAGTTAAATCGTTTAATAAAAAATTATTAAATGCTTTAATTGATATCGTCCTATACCAGTCTTTCACTCGCTCCACGATTTGATACTCGTCCATAAGTCATCTTGACAAGTTAAAATATAAAAACACTTATTAGACCAGGACGGGTTCCCATGTTTTTGTGTTATATACAATGCGGTAGGGTCTGAACACACGTACATAAGCCACTGATATCTTAAATACCTCTT
>Ga0208548_100584_pt1 | contig 14000 bp, 7 predicted proteins | sample ECH_Chost_MetaG_FD_187133 | JGI IMG/M metagenome (GOLD analysis project Ga0208548, IMG submission 187133) | Hot spring microbial mat communities from Yellowstone National Park, Wyoming, USA - ECH_C host_MetaG (SPAdes) (version 2) | ecosystem: Environmental > Aquatic > Thermal springs > Hot... | reverse complement strand
GCCTTCTCGTCTCCAGAAACCACCACCCTCAACAGTAGGAAGTCCCCCTTGACCTCAGCGGAGATCTCCATTCCCGCTGGTAGGTCCACATTGTCTGGTTTCAGGACCTCCAGTAGGTGTGGAGCCCATTGCGTCTGGACGGTGAGCTCAGCTTCGACCTTAGCCTCCTTCATTTCTCCTCTCACCGACGTCGGGCGGAGACCACCGTGAACTTCTCCTTGAGGAGCTCCCAGTACTCTGTTGGCAAACTCCTCAGGGGTTCTGAAAGTTCCTTGAGCTCCTCTTCGGTGAGCTCCCTATACTCAACTGCGGGTATGCCCACTTTCTCCTCGAAGAGTTTCTTGGCGTACCTCTTCGCTTCCCCCTCCAGTTTGTCCATGACCTCTAGGTAAGGCCTATCCCTCAACGTCTCGAACTCTCCCTGTCCTATGAACCCCTCAAGGAGGAGTGCTTTCAAGAATCTAACCGTTTGATCCCGTGGGGGTTGAAGTCCTACCCTACTCAAGGGGACTTGGCCTCTGACGTATATCCTCCCTCCCACCATCCCTGTCCCCACGAAGTTCCCCACTGGCTCCTTAACTCCCCTGGAGTTCAGGACTAGGATCACTCCTCCTGCCATATACTCCCCTAGGTAGTCGTCCACAATGCCCCCGATCACTAGGTAGGGCCTCCTGTCCCTATACTCCCTCATCTGAATTCCAACCCTGTTCCCGGCGTTACCCCTCACCACAATCCTCCCTCCCTGAAGGGTCTGCCCTAGGACGTCCCTGGCATCCCCTTCCACTACGATCTCGCCGCTGTGCATGGTGTCACCGCAATCGTCCTGGACGTTTCCATGTATGTGGAAAATATTCCCGTCGTTGAGGTTGGCAGTGGAATTGCCCGCAACGCCGTAGATCTCAATGATCTTCCCCTTAATACCATGCCTGGGCAAATTGTTACCTATGAACCTTGTGCCGTTGACGTTGACAACCCTGACCCTGTCCTTAACCTTCAGTGTCTCCAGTATAGCCCTATTCAGGTTCCAGTAATCCATTCCCCTAGCGTCTATATCGAACTCCCCCACACTGAAGACTGGGGGAGGGGAGAAAGAGCGGACCTCCTCCTCTGGCCTACCCAAACTCAGGATTCCCCTCTTGAGGGAGGCTATCATATACGAGCCCGGTCTCAGGGTCCAAACCCTTGCGTTAGGGCTCAGCTCCCTTATTTGGGCCTCCTCGCTGGCTGCGTAGTAGTAATCCTCATCCTCACCCACCACCACCGGCCTGAACTTAGACCTATCGGCCATGGCTATGAGGTAGAGATCATCGCCGCTGGTGTAACCTATGATAGCGGTGAAGGGTCCGTCCAGTCTAGCCCCTTTATAGTGCTGAAGCTCCTGGTCCGAGAACCTCGTGGAGGGATTGGTCATGACCCTCACGGCCTCCTCCACGCTTAAGCCCTCGTTCACCAGTTCCTCGAAGAGGAAAGCCATGACCTCACTGTCCGTACCCACGAACCCTCTCCATCCTCGAGAGAGGAGGAACTCCACGTTAGCACCGAAACTGCTCACGTCGCCATTGTGTATTATGGCCACGTTGAAAGAGGAGAAGGGATGGGACCAATAAGGCAAATAACCAGGGGAATTTGTGGGTTGCCTGGTGTGGGCTAACCACATGTCCCCTTTATGGGACTCCACGTTATACTGGGAGGCCACGTCCTCAGGATAGCCCACTCCCTTAAAGACATTGATCCCGGAGCCGGCGCTGTAGATCCTTCCTTCCCTCCTATACCAAAGGAGTTCGTTCACGTTCCTTATGGCCTTCTTCACCTCCACTGCCTCCTTTGAGGCGACCTCAATGACGCAGCTACATAGGTCCCCCAACTGTGACTCCCTGGTCACAGAGAGGACGGTGAGACCATTGTCCTCCAGCATTCTCCTCACCTTATCCTCGTCCTCGTGGAAGGCCTTGAGGACGTAAACGCCGCTGCTCTCCCCCAACCTGAAAACTGCGAACCCAGCGCCTAACTTACTTCCCCTATGCCTGGCCCTCCTTATGGCCTTGAGCACCAGATCCCCCTTTACAGGTGGGGAGTTCCCCTTCCTCAGGATGCCGAAGACTCCACAACCTGAAGGGTAATAATCCAATTACCACGCCCCCGCGGCCTTCACCCTTATCCTACTGAGCAGTTTCGAGTCCAAGTTGACAGCCCTCAGTATCTCCCTGTTTCCGGTGAGCGAGGACTGGAGGCTATACATCCCCGCTGCACCTGCGAGCAGGGAGATCTCCTTCTTTATGCCCGCTAACAGATTGAAGGCCCTCTCCCCCAGGTTCCCCTTGCTTCCCTCACCTATGGCCACGTCCAATAGGGAGTGTGGTAGGATCACACTGTCTGCCCCCAGCGCGATCAACTTGAATACGTCCCCTGCGTCCCTGATCTTGGAGGACTTGGCCAAGATGAAGAACCTCTCCCTCACCCCGTGATCCTTGAGCGCGGTGTCTAAGTCCGAAACTGAAAGCTCAAGGTCCTGGTCCCCTAAGTCCTCATCGAGGATGAAACCGTCCACCGTTTTGGCCTCCAACGCCTCCTCCACCACTTCCCCCGTAGAGGGAAGCCACAGGACTATACCCTTCTCAGGTTCCTTGGACCACCTGACTGCCCCTTCCCTGTCAGCGCTCACGGATATCTCCCCATAGCCCTGTGGGGTGGAGGCACAAAGGAGTCCTGTGCCTAGGGCCATGGAGGCCCAGCTCCAAGCCCTCAACTGATCCTGAGGGGATTGAGAGACGTCCACCAGGATGGGAGCGGAGAGGAGAAGCCTGCCGTGGAAGAGGTTAAAGGAAGTGTCTATGTCCTCCCTGTATGGATCTATGGAAGGTCTAGTGACCTGGGCCCCGTCGACCCTCAGGAAGTCCAAGACCCTGAATGGTGGCTCCACGTCTGGGGGAGCAGTGCTCCCCATGCTGATTATTACAGGCTCCCCTCTCACCGCCAGCTCGTGAAGCCAGACCTTCCTCCTCTTAGTGAATGGCTGTCCTTGCTTAACGGGGACCTCTGACGCCTCCCCCTTAATGCCCAAGACGTCCAGCGTCTCCTGAGACAGGCCGTAGCCCGTGAGCAGATCTCTCCTACCCACAAGATCCCTGGCGCTCCTCAGCCCCAAGGCCTTTATCACGTTGCTGAACTCCAGAGAGAAACCCCTAACGAAGTTCTTGAGCATCCTCTTGGCGAAGTCCACCTCCACGTATCTAGTCCCGTCTATCTTATTGGTGAGGGCTGTAGGGCAGGAACCTATGTGACACTTGTGCACCATGACGCACCCCATGGCTATTAGGGCCGCTGTACCTACGCTCACAACGTCAGCACCCAGGGCTATGAGCTTGGCAGCGTCCACAGCGTCAGCCACCCTACCCGCTGCGATTATGGTGAAACCCTCCCTCCTTCCTTCCCTCCTGAGTATGCGATCCGAGGAGGCAACGGCTAGCTCTATGGGTATACCCACGTTGTCCCTCACCACTATGGGCGTAGCCCCGGTCCCTGCACCATGGCCGTCTATTATAACTCCATCCGCCCCCATCCTGGCTATTCCAGAGACCACGTATGGGGTGTAATTGGTTGCAGCTACCTTAACGAAGACTGGTTTCCCCGTGATCTCCTTAAGGTTCTCTATCCTCTGCCCCAAGTCCTCAATAGAGTAGATGTCGTGGTGTGGAGCAGGGGATATGGCGTCTATACCAACGGGGATCCTCCTGGCCAGGGATATGGGCTCAGTCACCTTACTCCCCGGGAGATGACCCCCAATGCCGGGCTTCGCCCCCTGCCCTATCTTTATTACCACCCCTGAACCTGCGGTCAGGACGGAGATGTCCACGCCGAACCTCGCCGAGGCCCACTGGACGAATATCCTCTTATACTTAGCCACCTCAGGGTGAAGACCCCCCTCTCCGGTCCCCGCCAAGATCTGCTCTTCGTCAGCCACTGACGCGATCACTACGTTGGGATTACCGCTCAGGGCCCCGTAGGACATGTCCCCTAAATAGAGCGGGGATCTCATGTAAATTCCCGCCACCTGGGCCGAGACGTCAGTTCCAGGATCCTCGGAGAGGACCGTGCCCTCTCGGTAGCTGAGGAAGACGTTGTCCAGGACCCTCCTACCCTTCCTCTGCTCTATTGATTGGGGAGAACCGGTTAATGCCAAAGCCCTTATGTGTGAGATCCTGTCAACAGTCCAGAACTCGCTTTCGGTTTGAGCGGGGATCGGCAGGTAGGACTTTATGACGAGCAAATTCATCGGCAGGGTTGCTATTCGACCCGGATGCAAATATAGTTTTCACTGGAATCAGCGTTAAGAGTTGGTAATTCTTCTCCTCTTTTATGATTCGATATTACGATATTCTAGGTTTGATCTATTGATGAAGATGGTCATTTTTATGTACTATAATCATTAAGATTCGAATTGATATGAACAGTTTCAATCCTGTGAGAGATTAACTTACGAAAAATGTAAATGTAATTCCCTGAGATCTTAAGAGGATGTAAATGTTGAATATGATGAAAGTGAAGAGATTTGATACTCCATACCTTCCCTTTATCGACTTCATCAACAGTTTCAGATAGGCTGTGGAGTTTATATTTTCGGGGGGTCTGGGGAGCGGAAGACCCCTCCATAGGGGATGTCTCCCAAATTTAAACGACACTTCCCTCAGATATGTTCCAATGACAGTCGCGGACGGGGTAAGAGTCATGAGCCGCCTGAGCGAGGGTCCGTGAGGTGCGCCTCTGCCCGCACGGGTTTCCGTCTGGGCTGGGACGGTTGAGCCCGTGGAGCCCTCCGGAGGCGAGGTGGGGCCTTGAAGCGGGAACCCGTCTGTAAGGGCGGAGTATTTTACAGTCTCCAATCATATGAAAACGCTTATTTAACAGCTCTCTGAAATGACCCTGCGGCCGTCGTCTAGCCTGGATTAGGACGCCAGCCTCCCAAGCTGGTGATCCCGGGTTCGAATCCCGGCGGCCGCATAATTCAACATAGTAAGGAAGTGATGCTCTGAGAAGGAGTTAAGGGCCAGAGAACTCCATTGGCGGAGGTGGAGAGCCCCCTCAAGAGAAGTTTCTAGCAAGTACTATACTTTTAATGACATCGTGGAAGGGCAAGCCCAAAGGGGTGAGAGTGAAAAATGGTGCGAGTCACGCACCGTTGAGCCCCAAGGAGCTCCATGACCCATCTACTGCAAGACAACCCTTTGGAGGAATCCACATTTAGCGTTGGTCTCATAGGAATTAACAATGTATTTAAAGTAGAGAAGAATGCGAGCTACCCTGCCCTTGCGGATGGGGCTTCCCGCTTCACAGCCCCACCTCGCCCCCAGAGGGCGCCACAGGCTCAACGGGCCGCTCCTGCCCTGAAGGGGTTGGATCGATGTCGCCCACGAGGGCCGTCAATGGGGCAGAGGCGCACCTCACGGACCCTCGCTTAGGCGCCTCGGTGGCGCTTACCCCGTCGTTGAGTGTCATTGAGAGGGTGCATAGCGAACTGATATTTAAATTGGGGCCTATTCATCCCCTAGGAAGGAGTCCTCCGCTCCCCAAACTCCCCGAGAAGATAAATGGAGGGACTTTCCACCGCTCTCGCAATATTGCTTCGCTTACTCGTAGGCGATCAGCATAGGTACTCAGCTATCCATGGTAGGGGTCGGACTTTCATAGGGTTTCATGATTTCACGTCAACTCTCGTCCTCACACCCCGGCTCCCCGTGCCTAGGTTAGGGAGTGTGGACTCCCGGCCACGACACGAGGAGCCTCATCGAACCCCTCCTCCCATTGGTCCTGGGGTTCACTGTAGGGTTCTCCTCTACATTATAAAGTAACTTCAAAGCTCATACACTTTACGGTTGCTCGTGTTATATGGAACAGAGTTAAATAATATTAAACGACGTAAATTTTACGGTTTATCGGAAACGTTGGCGCTGACGGATCTAGGACTGAACTGACTTAATACAAAATATAAAGAAAGCAAACAAAATATAAAATAAAATTATGATAAAGAAAAAGAACTGAACTTATGGAGATACTTTCCTCATTACCCTCAGGACTAGTATTAGGGCCACTATGGAGATGACTAGGGCTATTACACCCAGAGCTAAGGAGGCATAGGTGATGGTGGACAGCGTGGAGAACTTATTGTTAAGGTCGTTTATCCTACTCTGGAGCGTCGATATCTGACTGGAGAGAGCGGAGACGTTGGCCCTGAGCGTGTTCAATTGTGACGTGAGGCTTGAGACCTCGCCGCTTAAGCTGGAGACTGTGTTGTTGAGGCTGGCTATTTGAGTCTTCAGGGAGGCTATGGAGGACTGCAAGGACATTACGGTGCTGTTTAGGGAGTTCACTGTGTTGTTGAGGCTGGCTATTTGAGTCTTCAGGGAGTTAACCATGGCCGTGAAGGTGGAATTGAGGAGCGTTATGTTGTTCCTCAAGGAGGCTAACTCTGCGTTGAGGGCGCTGATCTGGGCCGTTAGGTTCTTGATCTGCGCCTGTAATGCAGCTATCTGACTCTGGAAGTTATAGGTTGCGAGAACTGGAACCAGTAAATTCACTGTCTGACTTTGGTAGGTCACGTTAACCAGCAGGGTTCCCTCGCTCGCTATGCTGCCGTTAATGAAGGTAGGTATAGTGAAGGTCAGGTTGTATATTCCCCCTCCCTCAGCCACTGCGGTGATCGTTGAAGTGCCTATGTAACCCTGGACGAAAGCTAGGACGGGCGAAGTTCCCACAGTGACCTTGAGTATGACCGAAACCGTTTCCCCTACGTAGCCAAATAGGGGTTGGAGGACTATGACCTTACCCTGAGCGGTAGTGTAGGGTGGTGAAGTCACTACATTTTGGCCATTCACCTGGTAAGCTATTACTTTAGCCAATAGGGTGGTGGGCGAAAGGTAAACAGTTATGGAAGTGGTGTTAACGCTAGCTGGGAGTGTGACCACGGTGGTGTTAGTGGAGTAACCTGGAGCAGTGACAGTTACCTTGTAGGAGTTGGAGACCCCTGGCACAGCTGGAACTTGAAGGGTTGCGGTTCCTGACGAAGAAGTCGTAGCAGTAACAGCGGGGAAAGAGGACGGCGCACTGGCATTAATAGCGCTCACTGTGGCACCTGCGATTGGAGCCTTGGTAAGGGCATCCAGCACTGTAACCACGATGGTCTTCTGCGGATAACTGAAGGATACGCTAATTGAGGCGGTATACACGTTACCCAGGGCTATTACCACAGTGTAGTTCCCTGGGACTATCTGTATTTGCCCATATTTTTGCTGTGGGAAAGGCCATATCAAGAGGGTGGCGTTGAAGTTACCGTGGGCGTCAGTAGAACCAACCTTCTGGGTTATTATTCCGCCAGTTGAGTTCTCCAAGTTCACTGTCACTCCGGTGTTAGGGTAGTTTGGGGAAGAGAAGTCCACTATTAAAGGCTGTCCAGGAACGTAGTGCTGATTGGGAGCAGGCGATATGATGGTTATGGGCCCTTGGGTGAGTGAGGCTATGGAGAGCACTGACCCTAAGGAAAGCAAAAACGTCAAGGACAGGAGGATTGAAACAAACGTGTTTTTCACGATTTATCACCTCTCACCATGAGTTTCAAGTAAAAAATCAGAATGTTATATTGGCGTGCACGTAGAGCACCGTTGGGAACTCCGATATAGGAGCTCCTCCTGCGAAGCCTACAGCGAACACTGCTATGGTGTATTGACCAGGTGGTACTACGGCGAGCTTACCTATGTTCACGTAGAACGGCACTACCTGATGAGCCTTGAGACCGGGAGCGTAGTAGGGTATGGGCACGGGTATGGTAGTAACGAAGGTTGCGTTACCGGGTAGGACTCCAGTGGGCAGTGGAGTCACTATGCCTTGATATATGGACACTTGGACGAAGAATTCGGCTGGGTAGTTAATTATGGAGGACACATTGAGGACTATGTTCGGGCTCGATGGAGTTATGGTGTATACGCCTGGGGCAACTCCGTATACCATTAAGTTGGAGGTCTGTAACTGGGAAACAGGCAAGCCGTAAAGCGACAGCCTTATGGGTTCAGCCACTACGGGGATCATCTGGGTATTGACGGTGAAGGCGACGCCCACGAAGGGATCTATCACTGTGGCTGTAACGTTGGAGGTTATGTACGGGAACGAGGAGTTCAGGAATGGATTGGCGAAGTACTGGACGTAGGTTAAGGGTACGGCGGTTCCGTTGGGCAGGACGAGGTTCAGGTTCTGTAGTGAGGCAGTGAGAGACCCTGCAGGAACAGTAAAGGTGGCCAAGCTACCGTTGAATATGCCCGTACCTGGACCGGTCTCCCTTAAGGTGGATATGACGCCGCTGAAAGTGAAGTTCTTGACTAGAGATCCTCCCACATATAGCAAGACTCTACTCATCCCATTAGATGGGTTGTAGGTTATGGAGAGTGTAGCCTTACTGCTCTTGATCAGCAAGTTATATACTTGCAGGCTCAGGATGGATGTCGGGTTCTGCTTGGCCAAGTTGGTATCAAGGAGAGTGACGAAGCCGTTGTATACATTGCCGGTGGGTATGGATAGGTTGTATCCCACCAATGGGCTGATGAACCTCTCTGCGAATATATACTCAACGCGGATCGGGCTCTGATTAACTGTCTGCGCCTTAGAGAGCAGAAGTAGAGTGGAGGCAGTGACGTTCCTGTTAGTTATGGCATCGTAGTAAGTGATGTATAGCCTACTTCCGTTGAGGGCTGTGGCGCTTACTCCTAGGACTTTCTCTAGACCGCTGGTGCTTATGGCGAATGGGTAGAGGCCAGTGCAGGAGTTGGAGGGCGTCTTATACTCCTTTAGGAACAGGCTCTGGAACAGGGTGCTCATGTTGGAGGCGGAGAGGACTATGCTGGACGATATGCCGCTGCCCGTCACGTTAATGCTCTGTAAGTATCCCACCCACACCTGGTACCCTTCTATGGGCAGGAACAGGTAGGCGGGAGGAGGTATGGATGAGGTCTGAAGCACTAACTCCGAAGCCTCAGCTGATTGATACATGAAGTCGGAGATGTTACCGTATATGTAGGGTGAGTATAGGTAGGACACAGCCGGTAAAGCCAACGATGCTGTGCCTGTAATGAAGGGTAAGGTAGCCTGGATCATGTAGAGTTTCGAGGCACTGAAGAGATACTGGTTAGCGAAGTCGCTGTCGTTGTATATCAATACTACGGTGGCATGTGCTGCGTCCTGTGGCTTCACATGGACCACTACGGTGTTGTCGGAGGGACTGGATATGGAGTCGCTTGGTGCTAGGGCAGCTTGTATGTATATGACGTAAGTGGAGGTCTCAAAGCCCACAGCGGGGTTGGGGACTAGGAACACTGGAGATGTGGTGGCCACTACAGTAGAGCCTACTACTAACTCAGCTACCAGACCTGAACCAGACATATCCCAAGGCCCAGTGACGCTCGGGGAATTCAGAGGTGATGGACCGTATGGGTATAGGACTGCATCAGGGGCGTTTATCTTCACTAGGAGCTGGAGGCATTGGGCGCTAACTGAGCTTATGGCAGGGGGTAAGCTTATGAAGCTGGGCGGTATTACCATTGCGTAGAAGTAGTTCTGCACGGGCTGAGCGTATATGTTCTTACCTGAAGAAGACCGGTAGGAAGCATTAACGTATACAGTAGTGAAGTTGTTCCAAAGCCCGAACTCCACTAGGCTTATGTAACCTAAGCTGGGTGGAGACACTAAACTCACGGTTAAGGATTGAGTCGAGGTGCCGGTGAAGGGCACACCGGTCTCCCCGGCCGACAGTATAGCCTTGTGGATCACTTTTTGAGCTACTGAAGTGGCGTTAACATAGACTATAAACAGGCCGGACACATTATTGTATAGCGCTGAGAGGGAGAATCCACTATTAACCACATTCTTAAGGAAGGATAAGTTGGGAGTTACAATGAAATTGTAAACCACTAGGTGCCTTATAGTTAGGTTGGTGAAGTTAACGAAGGCGCCTATTATGTTGACCGCGGCCTTAGCGAAAGTGGTGTTAATCCCATTGGCGTAGAGTGTTATGGGCGTGACGAAACTGGTGATCAAAGTGGAGTTAGGAGTGACGTTGAATTCCCATCCCCCATCTATCTGCGTTTTGGTCGTCTCATTAGTCTGCGCCTTCAACGAAGTGGATACAGTGGTGGTTGATCCTGTGGATAAACCTGAAACGTAGGTGTTAACCAACAGGTGGTACTTACTGGCTAAGGACGAGGTGTAGATCTTTCCTCCGACATTTACCGAACTATTGCTTAAGAATATGAAGTAAGGTGTAGTCGTAGTCGTATTGTATATGTTAGTCGTCACCTTTACAGTTCCGTTGCTGAATATCACATACTGAACCGCGACGCTACTTGGGGAAGGGGAAATGCCCTGGTACACTGTAACATTAGCAGCAGTGACTAGGAACGTTATTCTAGTAGTTGTCATGGTGTTATAGGTCAACGTTAGGTTGTACCCAGATACAGGAACGGGGTTTACTACTATTAACGTGGCGTTCTGCCTCCCTACTACTGTATTAGGCAAGGCAGTAGGACCTAAGTTGGTGTAGGACGGATTGACTATGGCTAGGACTTGAAAGACGTTGGCCGGTATGTTGAGGGTCGCTGTACCACTTTTGCCGTCCACAGTGGTGGAGACCTTAACGTTGCCGCCGTATAGGGGACTTACACTGGCTAAGCCGAATGCAGCTGCCAGAGGGATTGTTTCAACGATGCTAACGGTTTGAACTGCTGGGCCGCTCGCGGAAGTGTAGACTTGATAGACTACACCAGGTGGAAGAAGTCCTTGGCTCTGATCAGTTGTAACGGAAGTAGTTATGGGACTAGTGGACACGGATACTAATATGACCAGGTAGTCATAAGTCCCATTCACCACTAAGTAGAGACCATACGTGCCTGAACTTATGGTGCTCTGTATCCAGTTATACATGTTCAGGGACGGCAACACTGCCCCGCTTCCCTCTGTAACTGTCATAGTAGTGTTCTTGGACACGTTCTGTATGAGTTGTAGGGTGCTGCTGAACTTGGAGGCTATGGAAGTGACGTTTATGACAAAGGTGGAGAAGCCTGGAGGTAACGGCACGTAATTGGTCCCGATTGGCAGCGTGGTTATGACTGCAGCGTTGGTTGTATATGCTGTGGGATTGGAAACTGGTAGAGTTAATAAAGCTCCTAAAACTGATAGAATTACTAAACCTAGACCTATTGATCTTCTCATATCACTTCTGGCTTCAGAATAGAGGGTGTTAATATTAAACGTCTCTGTCTACAAGTGTATACATCTTAAGTCACCCTTCCACCTAAACTTGAGCGAGTCCCTCACCGAAGCCCGCTTGGGATTGAAGAGCGTTGGGGAGGTAACGCGACTCTAGTAGGGTTAAGACCCTAAGTGGCAGTAAGTGGAAATTGAGTGGGGATGTTTGCAAAGAGTTTTTTAGTATTACCCTTGAAGAGCCTCTGCGATGAAATTGAAAGCATTAGGTGCGATGATTCTAGCCCTAACAGTTTTTGCCGCGTTAATCCCAATACTCACCCGCTCGGAGTCGACTACAACAATAGGCGTTAACCTAGTCCCCCAGGGCGCCATATTGGTGAGGACAGGAACCTCGAGTGCCCAGTTCACATACTACCTATTGAACCAGAACCCCTTTCCCGTAAACGTGCAAGTGAGCATTAACAGCTCAACCTCTCAGTTCAATTTGAACCCATACTCGGTTGAGCCCGTAACCCTCACCCTTCCTCTGGGCACTACAACTGTGAAGTTGGGGGGACAGACCCTATACGTGAAGGTAGTACAAGTGGGGAACTACTCAGCGGTGACAGATTGGGTTAACTCCACCAGAACCCAGTTATTCGTGGAACAGGTCCACGGACCGGGCGTATATGTTTTCAACTTAACTATGTATTCCCCCACTGGAGTTCCCTCACCCACAGTCTTCACCTCTAACATACCGTCCGATAAGCCGTGGAACTCCTCCACCCTTAACCCCTTCGTCTCCTCCTATAATCTCCAGTCCTCCCCCTACGAGTACCTCTTCGCAGCCAACCTAACGCCAGGCTCTCCCGCCGGGCTATACTACTTCTACGTGGATGCAGATATGTATAACTACAGCGTCCCGGGGGCATTAACAGGGAGTACTGGAGTCATGGTGGTGCTCAACCTCTCCTACATAACGGGCGGAGTTCCCTTGAACGGCATGGAAGTTCCCTCCCCACTCTTCAACTTCTCTAACAATGGAATATCGGGGAGCGTGGGGCAAGTCCAGGGTTACTTCCTAGTTTACATCCGTACACCGTTCTCCTACACAAACCAGTACCAGGTTTTACTTAACGGAAGTGAAGGGGCTATTCCAGTGACCCTCTCGGAATTGAGAGGGGAGTCCAGTCTCTACGGTTTCACGGTTAGATCCAACTACTACGGTTCCTCTCCAGCAGTGCCCTGGGCCTTTACGCCCAACTCGGTGGAGGTCGCCGTTCCAGCGCAGTTCGTGGGAAAGCTATACTCCATCAAGGTGACCGAGATCACCCCTTCAGGGACGATCACTACGGGTTTCTTGAGTCCTTCCACTACTACCTCGACTACTACGAGTAGCACCACTCCATCCACCAGCACTTCCACCTCAAGCAGCACTTCGACCACTTCCACCACCTCTTCCAGCACTTCGACGAGCACTTCCACTACGACTACTTCCACCTCAAGCAGCACTACAACAAGCACTACTAAGACTTCCACTACTACCTCGACTACTACGAGTAGCACCACTCCATCCACCAGCACTTCCACCTCAAGCAGCACTTCGACCACTTCCACCACCTCTTCCAGCACTTCGACGAGCACTTCCACTACGACTACTTCCACCTCAAGCAGCACTCAGCATGGCGGATTCCCAGTCTACATAGTAATAGCGGTAGTAGTAATCATAGTGATCATAGCAATAGTCATCCTGGCTAGAAGATAATCTTTTTATATGTGTTAGAGTTTTTGGGAATATCATCTGTTTAAGGAGGTGAAAGATCCCTCCAGTCAGAGAGGGCTGAATCTTTTTACGTTAATAGAAATGTTTTTGTATTCATGATTCTGGATTTCCCATTGATAAAAGGTGATCTCTCGCTCGATGTGGGCTCCACCCAAAGGGGTGAGAGTGACAGCAGATATGTGAGCTCCGCGCAGTTGGGCTCGAAGGAGTCCCATGACCCACCTACCTTGAAGTTGGGTAGGTGGTTGAGGGTTGAGTCCCTACACTCGATCGTGAATGAAAGTGAAATGATTGGAATGAGGGTGCAGGGACAAACGGCGTTGTCCATGACCTTGGTGCAACCCGAGGGTTGAGGGTTAAACATGATCGTGAGACTTCAATGAAGCTCGAACCCCCTGAACTACCCCGTCCGTGACGGTAGACCCAAAATCACCTCCTCGAAAATAGGTCAGGATTGAAGCGAAACAGTTTAGATCCGTCCTCCCGTATGCCCGGGTAGAGTGTGTCGATAGTGTGGGCACTAGGCTGCGAAGTTTCCCCCAGCGAGAACGTTACAAGGGGTGAATAACGTTACACTCTCAAGGGGAACGCCCCAACCCCATGATTTGTAGCTAATGCCGATACCATCAACCCCGGATGAGAGATTTTTAGAAGAGTGATTTTGGGTCTACCGTTCAGGGCAGGGAGGAAGTCAGATTGGCCCTTTACATAAGACGGAATTCTATAACGGGAGGATGTGGAGATCCCCAACATGGACCGGCCGGGATTTGAACCCGGGACCTCTCGGATGCCAACCGAGCACTCTTCCAGGCTGAGCTACCGGCCCGAGTGTAAGGTAGCAGCACTCCAACTTATAAATATTCTTGGAGATGAATGGAGTTTGTCCAACGATTTCTTTTTCGTATTTAAGCTGGGCGGTGGGCCTCCGTTAGTGAGAGAGCGTGAGTTCCAACCTGGGGCTCACCGCCCTCCTCATCTTACTCCCTCAAGGATCTCC
>Ga0208548_100580_pt1 | contig 14041 bp, 12 predicted proteins | sample ECH_Chost_MetaG_FD_187133 | JGI IMG/M metagenome (GOLD analysis project Ga0208548, IMG submission 187133) | Hot spring microbial mat communities from Yellowstone National Park, Wyoming, USA - ECH_C host_MetaG (SPAdes) (version 2) | ecosystem: Environmental > Aquatic > Thermal springs > Hot... | reverse complement strand
GTAATTGCAAGTGAAAATAAACAAACAATTTTTGTAACAAATACAGAATGGCCAAGAAGAATGTAAAAAGGCATGGTAATGAACGCAAAGCCATATGCAACAATACCCCAGCTTATAACTTGCAGTGCCTGTATTTTAGCAGTGGAGTAGGCATATACCGGATCATCAAACTCCATAAATATGCCAGGTGAGATGAAATAGAAAAGTACTATAGTTGAAAGCAAAATAGCTGAAAATAATGCATATCCTAGAGCCTGCCGCGCCATTTTCACTTTCCTCATGCAATAAAAGTTGAAATAAAAATTTAAATAATTCTCTAAGAAGTTTAGATAATACCCTACTAATTTGGAAATCGGTTATGATGGGAAGGTATAAATGCCCTTTGTTATAAAATCTTCACTCTTGTAAAATTTTGAAATACACATACTTTGGGATAACTCTTGCTATTTTTCCCTTCTTCTACAAGCCTGATTATTGCTATTCCAAGAGTCAATCCTGGTATATTATATTTTTCCTTTTCCTCATTGTATAATATTCTTCTTTTCTATCTGCTCTGTAGTTACCTTTTAAAACAGCAAAAGTATGCGACCGCCGGGATTTGAACCCGGGTTATAGCCTTGGCAAGGCTACGTCCTACCAGGCTAGACTACGATCGCACAATTTCTTTATTTAGCTTAAATAAGAATAAAAAACTTCTTTTTGAACAAAACAAAACGATAGGAAAGAAATTTAAAGAATAATGAATAAATACATATTAATGGTAGAGAAAACACTTGATGATTTTTTCAAACTCCATAGCGGCAATGAAGCACTTAGTTTTGTGATTAATACTGTTAGAAGGGATTATCTGCCGATTTTTGCAGAGCTTCAGATGATAAAGAGAGAAGTATTTTCAGGTCTTGAGAAAGCAGATCTTATAAATGGAAATGAGCCAAAGACAATAAAAATTTCACTTCCTGGATATGATGTATACTTGGAAAAACTAATGTATTCAAGTACACCCATATCTAATGCCGCAAAAATGATGGTAAGTGATAGGAAAAGTTTAAATGAATTTAGAAAGACCATAGCACAGGTGAATAAAAATATCTTTAGTCTTTCAGATTTTGGTAAAGGAATTCCAACAAGGCTTTATTTTGGTGTGCTTAGAAAGGCAGAGAAAGTCTGGGATAAGAACGCGATAAATGCTATTAGGGAATTGCAGGAAAAAGGCATAATACAAATAGAGATATGGGAAAATATAGATACAAGAAATTTAGATATTGATATGCTAGTAAAAGATGCTGTAAAGCGCAACAAAATTGTGCAGGAAACAATAGATCTGTATATCGGTGAGCGTTATGCTTTGGAATGCATAAGCGAACTATTAAAGAGTTACATTAGGTTGAATGAACAACTCGATGAGAAGAAGAACGAAATCTTTAGCATTCTACGAGAGTTCAACTTAATTGATCCAGATAAGAGCGTAAGGGTAACTACTGATTATGGCACTGTATATATAGGCGCCTATGAGAATATAAGATACAAAAAGATTAATGAAGAAGAGATAAAAGACACATTGCTAAGGTATGGGTTCAGAGAAGAAGAGTTCACAACAATAGATCTGACTAAAATAATGCGCAGTGAGAAATATGCTTTGCTTAGAAAAAGGCTTGAGGAAGAAAAATATATTTCGCCTATTCCAGAAGAAAGAATTTATATAAGGGATGTTACAAGAGATGTGTTCAAGGAGGCAAAGCGCAAAGAATGAATATTTTAAGCTTTTTATTCTCTATTCTTATATCCTGAGTGTTATTGTATGGGGATCTTAAATAAAGTAGCCAAAGACGAGGCAAAACTAGAAAAGAGTGTGCGAGCAGAAGAGAAAAAAATTCCGTTAGATATTATTGTACTCGCTATAATTGTTATATACGCAATTGTCTACTCTATTATGTTTCTTGGTGGGCCATCTTTTTATGGTGATGATACAGCTTATCTCGGCGAGGCTTATTTTGTTCTTGCCGGCATTTTTCATGAAAGCCCATATATATTTAGTGTAAGGCTTCTTCAGATCTACCCGATAGCGCTGTTCTACACTCTGTTTGGAGTTAGTATGCTGACTAGCTCCCTCTGGGACATAATCAGTTTTGTGGGTTCGATAATAATAGCTTTTTTGATAGGTAGAAAGCTTCATAGCTCTACGGCCGGATTGATAGCAGCATTGTCTCTAGCTTTTATACCAAATGTAGCTATGCTTGCTCCTACCATTAGCGATGACATACCTTCAATGTTCTTTGTTGGTCTTATGTTTCTCTTTTACCTCTACGGCAAGGAAAAGAATTCCAGATTTTATTACTTCATCTCTGGTGCTTTCTTTGTTTGGAGTATACTGATAACTCCAGAAGCATTGCTGGTAGATTTTGCGATCGTTCTTTTTGTGATAACAGAGCTCATCAGAAGAAAGGTTAAGCTTGACAAAACCTTTTTGTTTACAATCTACGGTATAATCTTTGCTGGTTTGCTTCTCATGCTATTTAACTATATAAACTGTGGAAATCCGCTGATAACATTAACGGTTAACAACAATTTCTATAGTACTGTAGGCCCTAAAGGCTATATACCATCTACTAACATAGATCCTAGATTTTATCTTAACACAATGTTTAACTATAATTTATTCTTTAACTTGCTGCATAATAACCTTTCTTTCAACTATATAGTAAATTCTTTTTCTGGCTTTTTCTTCTATGCACTATTTGTTGTAACATTTATATTACCTATAATAAAAATAAAGAGGGCCTGGGCTAAGCTTTTATATGTATTGATAATTGGCGGAATATCGCTATTTTATTTGTATTATCTTGTACCCATACAAAATTCACTTCCTTGCACAACCGGCATAATAAGCGCAGAATGCCCGCCTCAACTGTTTTACCTTACATTTATCCCATTTATTATACTCTTTGTAGAGCTGTTCTTTTTGAGAAATACTAGCATATACATGCCATTCTTTATATTCTTGTTTGGCTTATTATTGCTAAACTATGGCCCAATGCACATCTCGCTTCATCCTTTCTATTACTTAATTGTTTACAGACTTCAGCGTTTTCTCGCTGTTCTTGGTATACCTATAGTTGTTACATTTGGAATAGGGCTTGCAGAGATTATAAATTTCAACAAAAAAGCAAAGCCATTTATGCTAATTGCTGTTTTGCTTCTTCTTGCATTTTTAGTATATACCTCTTTCCAGATAGATGTTTTTGCATACAATACTTTGGCTTACCAGCGATACGACCAGCTTGCGATAGCAAATTATCTTTTGCACTATCCAAGCTATGTAAAGGTCTACTTCTCTTCTTCCTTCTCTAATCTGCCCATTTACATGAAGTTTGAAAATATGAGTAGATTTTTCGCTTATGACAATATTCCAAACTGCAGGGAGATACCTAATGGGAGCTTTGTAGTAATACCAAAGTATGTTCAGAATTTCGGGCTTAATTATACACCAAATCCGCTTAAGTACTGCCCTTACTGGCAGCTTGTATATTATCCTGTCTACCCTTACCCTATGAAAAATGCTTCAATATTGAGTGCTTCACAGCCGTTTGGAGCAAAGCTTTACTATGTGCCTGGCGGGAGCATTAAGCCAATAAGTGTAGCAAATTCTACAGCCCAAACCATAACAACCACTACCACAACAATAAGCTATTCCAATTTCAATTACTTTAATCTAACAGGCGTTGGTTATATAAACCCTGTAAATAATGTACTCGAAAACTTTACAGTGGTAAATCATGTAGATAATGTAAGCATTGTGTTGAACGCAAGTTCTGCATATCCTGGAGAGTATGTAAGTGTGAATGTAATATTCCAGGGCGAATTCAAGTGGTATGCAAACCCAGCAACCTCTTATTATCTAAATCAGACAATTCATGAGCCATTGATAAACTTCCATTACTATGGAGTTGAACTTGCAAATCAAACAGGCATGCTGCTTGTACAGAACAACGGCCCATGGTATAATTATATAACACAGATAGGCGAGCCACATCAGCTCTTTTATCTTAATCCAAATCGTTATCTCCTTGTGCACTGGGTTATTACACCAAATCCAAGTATGGTGGGTAAGCAGTTAAAGCTATGTGGCGGTTATTTTGCAACTTATAATAATACAAAGCTAATGGGTGGGTTTGGAAGCCTTTACAACTACCTCGCTTATCATCAGATCGATGTTGTGAACAGCTCTGTAATAAATATCTTGTCTCAAAATTGTGCAGTATTAAATGTTACATAGGCACTGAAATCTCAAGTTTTATAAATTGTTTGTGTTATGTTTTTATATGTTTAATTATATTCTGCAGCTCTTAGTCGATACCTCTTTTTCATGGGCGAGAATGTTTATAGCTCTAGGTCTTTCTATCCTTCTTGGGCTTGGCATCGGTATATGGGCCGCAACAAGCAGAAGAGCTGAGAAGGTTATAATACCAATCGTTGATATACTCCAGACACTTCCTATCCTTGCATTCTTCCCTTTTGTAATATATATTATAGTTGCTACAATTCCTGGATATATAGGAATAAATGCAGCGGTGATCTTCTTAATTATAACGAGCATGTTGTGGAACATAATTTTTGGGGTTTACGAATCAGTAAAGGAGTTGCCACACGAGTTTATTGAGCTTACAGCTATATATGGTATGGGTATTAAGGAAAAGCTTTCCAAGATATATATACCAGCAAGTATGCCAAAGGTGATGAGCCAGTCAACCTTATCTTGGGCCATAGGTTTGTTTTATCTAGTCACAAGCGAGATCTTTTCTACATCAAGCAAGACATATATGGTAAAGCATGGCATCGGTGTTGCATTAACTCAACTAGCGCTGAGTGGTAACTTTAGTGAATATCTTGTTGGTATATTAATCTTCATTATTTTTGTGATATTAACAAGGCTACTCTTTTTCGCTCCTTTAGAAAGATACTTTAACAAACACAATATGAGCAGCATACAAAAAACGCATACAACACATTTTGTGCATCTCATAAAATCGAGGCTGAAGTTGAAAGTTCCAAAAATAAAGATACCTATAAAGTTTGCACTTGGCAAAAAGCACGACACCTATTCACTGAGTAATGAAGTGGTTATGAGGCCAAAGAAGAGAGGGTATGCAAATCTTGTTTATGCATTGCTTGCAATTTTATTTGTAGCTATTATTGTTTCGAATAAAACCTTATTTTCGTATGAGCTAAGCATTCTTGTCTCATTTATTGCATCATTTGCAAGGGTGTGGTTTGCATTTGCTATAATACTGCTAATCTCTGTGCCTTTAAGCGTCTATCTTATCTTTTTCTCAAAGAAGCTAAGCGCTTATATTCTTTTATTTCAAATAATAGCATCAATACCTGCTACAATAATGCTACCTTTAATAGTCTCCTTCTTTGTCAAAATGCCTTTTCACAGCGAAGCTGTTGCACTCTCTGTTTATCTTCTTAGTGGAATATGGTATGTTATCTTTAGCATGCTCTCGCAAAAGGCATACATTCCACAAAGCATATATGAGGTAAAGAGACTATTTGGTATAAAGGGCTTGCAAGCATGGAAAAAGATATACATATATGCGATACTCCCTGGGCTAATAACAGGTGCTGTTACTGGCATAGCCGCAGAATGGAATGCAAGCATAGTGGCTGAGTACTTTACTTCAACTGGAATTGGGAACGGCGCTGTTTTAACATCGGTCTCAATCGGTATAGGAAAGCTTCTAGATTTATCACTTGATAATGGCAACATGGTTCTTATGCTTCTCGCACTTCTAAACTTTACAATAATGATAGTTATAATAAATAGGCTTGTATGGAAAAGATTATTTAATAGAATTGAAGACATTTACAAATAGGTGTTTTGTTTGGGCCTTCTTGACGTTAAAAACATAAGCTATTCGATAGGGCCTGTGCATGTAATAGAGGACATAACGTTTACAGCTATGAAGAATGAGTTTGTATCTATAATAGGTCCCTCTGGTTGTGGCAAGAGCACGCTGCTCAGGATTATTGCTGGCCTTATAAAGCCTTTGCATGGGGAGGTATTGTATAACGGCATGCGGGTAGAAAAACCAAATAAGGATATTTCGTTTGTGTTTCAGGATTTTGCACTACTCCCGTGGCTTACAAACATAGAGAATGTAAAGCTCGGTCTTTCACTTTTTGATATTAGCGATGAGGAGAAGGAAAGGAGAGCGAAGCTTTTATTCAAGAAAATAGGCTTAGAGGGTTTTGAAAAAGCATATCCTAATATGCTAAGCGGTGGCATGAAGCAGCGCGTTGGCTTAGCCAGAGCGATTATCTCTAACCCAAAAGTGCTTCTTATGGACGAGCCTTTCAGCTCTTTGGATGAGCTTACAGCTGAGGCGTTAAGGACTGATGTAATAAACATGCTGAGAAGTCCAGACATGCCTGTAAGCCTTGTAATAATGGTTACACATAACGTTGAAGAAGCAGTAGAACTCTCAAACAAAGTTGTGATATTATCTGAAAGGCCTTCACACGTTAAAGAGATTAAAAGAATAGGGCTAAAATATCCAAGAAATAAGCGTAGCAAGGACTTTATGAAAGAAGTAGACCACATATACAAAGTTCTTACTGAATAGTCAGTCTTTACTTATACTCCATGAATCTAAGTCTTTGTTATATGCGAGGAGCTTTGTTCTAACCCCCCACCTGATTAAAAGACTCCTAAGGAGTTCAACGTTGGTTATATCATCAGCATTTAGTATTATATTCCTACTTTTCAACTCTTCTGCTATTTCTTCAGTGTTTAGGCTTTTCTTGCTCAGAATATCAATAACGCTATTAAAAGGTTCAATCTCTTTGAGCTTTTTTGATAGCATACTTGTAATATTGCTCAGCTTTAGCTTTTTTCCTTCTTCGGTAAGCCTTGCTACACCATTCTTTACCTTACATAATCCAAGGAGTTCGCCAGCATCTAAAAGCGGGAGTAGCTTGTCTATTTCTTCTTCACTTTCGTCCGCAAGCTTAGCTAAACTTAGCGCGCCACCATTTTCCTTTAGGATCTCCAGCACCCCTCTAAGTTCTGTTATCCCAACTCCTATCGGAAATTGCCCCATTCAATCCATTTTATCTTTATAAAGGCAAGAATTATATTCTTTATTTTTCACTGCGGGCATGACGGGATTTGAACCCGCAACCACCTGGTCCGAAGCCAGGCGCGCTATCCAAGTTGCGCCACATGCCCAATAAGTGGCATGTGTTTTTCACTCTTCTTTTTTCTCTATAGGCTCTATACCATCTGCAAGCTCTTTCTTCATCTCTTGCAAAAGGCTCTTGAAGTAGTCTCTTTTATCTTTTTCTACTGCATAGAAGAGCCACATCGATACAAGGTAGTCATCTATATTAGAGTTTACTACTTCTTCTATGTCTGCTTCTGTTATGCTCTTCCATCCTTCGGAGAATGCTGTATTCGCCTCCATAATTATTGCATCTTTGTCAAGTTCTCCGCCATCATGCAAGTATTTGTAGGTTTTCCAGGAGTGACTTGATGAAAGTGATGCTATAAGTGCAGCCATATCTTTTATCCTCTTCTCTCCTTCATTCTCTATCTCGTGTTTTTTTGATATTTTTCTTACATCATTAACGAGCAATTCATATTTATTAGTAATTCCTCTGCTACCCATACAATCAGCTTGCCCGTTTCAAATTTATTAATAATATTGTGCAATACAAAGTATTTAATCCTTACTTATTCATTTCTCTGAGCTTTTTTCTTAGATTTTTATTTTTACGAGTCTTTCTATAAGTCTCAGAAACCTTTTTATATTTTAATGTTATAACATTAAACTATAAGATGTGAGAGGATGAAAAGGGATGTGCAAAAAGGTATTAAAAGGAAGTACACAACCATAACCATACCAACTCCACTTTTTGAAAAGATAGAAAAAGTTATCGAAAATACTGGATTCTCTTCTGTCTCTGATTACGCAACATATATACTTAGGGAGACAGTGGCTAGGATTGAGGAAGAAAAGCAAGGTAAGGCAAAGCCTGGAGATGAGCTCACAAAAAAGCTAAAGGCGCTGGGTTATATTTGAGGCGATAAAATGAAAAATGATGAAATAATTAAGATAGCAGATGCACTTCAAAAAGAGCCAAACGAAACGAACTGGGAGAGATTTGCAAAAGCCCTTAAAAAATCAGGCATTAAATACTACAGAATAGTTTATGTATCACTAAAGAATGCAGAAGACTTAACCAAATCTTATGCGGAGCTGTTTGATGCGAAGGGCAAGCTTGTGACAAAAGTACCGATTTTTAAGAGGAGCAACGGAAAGAAAATAGAGGGTGCTACAATATACTTGAAAGGCTTGCTCAATATAAACAAATGGTGATAGAATGATAGAACAAAACCTAAAAGAGCTTGAAGAAAGGAGTATATTCATATTAAGGGAAGCACATTCTAAGTTCAAGAACATAGCTGCTCTATGGAGCATGGGGAAAGATTCTACAACAATGCTAGCACTCGCAAGGAAGGCGTTTCTTGGCAAAGTTCCTTTTCCTGTTATACATATAGATAATGGGATAGACTTCCCAGAAACTTATAAATTTAGAGATGAACTTGCAAAGAAGTGGAAACTTAACCTAATAGTAGCAAGGAGCGAGATAAAGCCAGAAATATCGGGCTTTAGTTGTTGTGGTGCAAATAAAACAGAAGCACTCAAAAAGGTGATGAAGCAGTATAAGTTTGATGCACTGATTGTATCTATAAGAAGAGATGAGCATGGTGTGAGAGCGAAGGAAAGAGTCTTTAGTCCTAGGGATAAAAACTTCAGGTGGAACTATAAAGACCAACCCGCAGAACTTTGGGATGACTACTCTTCAAAGATAGAGAATGAAGGGCATGTCAGGGTACATCCATTGTTAGACTGGAACGAGATAGACATATGGAACTACATAAAGAAGGAGCATATACCTGTAAATCCATTATATTTCTCTAGAAATGGATTTAGATATAGAAGCCTTGGCTGCACGCATTGCACTGTGCCTTTAAAGTCTAATGCAAAGAATGTAGATGACATTATAAAGGAGCTTAAAACAACTAATGTAGAAGAAAGATCGGGCAGAGAACAGGACAAAGAGAAAGAGTATGTAATGCAAAAGCTTAGGGCACTCGGCTACATGTAGGTGAATCTATGCTTGTCGAGAACGTTACAATGCTAGGCCACAAAGACCACGGCAAGTCAACTCTAATCGGTAGTATTCTTATGCTTACAAATTCTGTTAGCAATACAAGGATAGAAGAAGCTAAGAAATATAGCGAAAAGCTCGGTAAACCTTTTGAGCCCGCATTTATACTTGATAGCTTGGAAGAAGAGCGCGAAGGCGGGCTTACAATTGATTCTACAAGGGCAGAAGCAAAATACAAAGACCTAGCATTCGAATTTATAGACGTTCCAGGACACGAAGAACTTATCAAGAATATGATGAGCGGCGCCTCTTTTGCAGAAACGGCCATACTTCTTGTCTCTGCTAAGCCCGGAGAAGGGATAAGAAAACAGACAAAAAGGCACGTCTTTGTTGCAAAGATGCTTGGTATAGAAAACCTTATTGTTGCAGTAAATAAGATGGATACTGTAAATTATGATGAAAACATATACAATAAAATAGCTGAGTCAATTGGTAAGTTTTTATCTAATATTAAATTTGACGGAGAGGTTAGGTATGTGCCTATCTCTGCATATAAAGGAGAAAACATAGCAAGGCGTTCAGCTAGCATGAGGTGGTATAAAGGCATGCCTCTTTTGGAAGAACTTTATAGAATGATCAAAGGTGCAGGTAAAAGTGATAAAAATAGATTTAATAAGCTGAGAGCAGTAGTGCAGGGATTCATAGAAGATAATAATGAAAAGCTAATAAGTGCAAAAGTACTAAGCGGTAAGATTGAAAAAGGCAAAATAATGTTCTTCCCTGGCAATATAGAAAGGTATGCAAAGAAAATCATCCTGAAAGGAAGGGTGGTAGCTAAAGCTGGAGAAGGCTCTAGTGTGGCAATTGAGATCGATAAAGAGATAAAAAATCCACGTGGCCTTGTGGTTGCCAAGAAAGGTGAAGAACCAATAGTAGCAAATAAACTAAATGCGCTCATCTTTACTACAGCTAAACTTACTCCAAATTCTAAAATGGTATTAAAAATTCTAGGGAATGAAATAAAATGCAATAGGCTTAACATAAAGGAGCATATAGATACGACGACAGGTGCTTTAAGCAAGAAGGGGTTGATAGAGTCATTGAATGCTGGAATTTTGGAACTAGAACTAGAATCAGATATCGCATTCGAGAGATATGATGTGTTGAAAAGTATGGGGAGGTTCAGCTTTTACATAGAAAATAAGTTTGGTGGCGTAGGTATAATTGAATAAAGCTATTGAAATACCCTTATTCTATATTTTTCATTTCTTTCTATCTTTGCTTTATCTATACCTTTCATTATACTCATATTTGCAGGTATACCAAAGCTCTCAGCATATATTCTACCTGAATAAAGTCTATTTACAGCATCTTTGTTGCCCGACAAAGCTTCCTCTATAAAACTCCTTACATTTACAAGCGAAATATACTTGCCATATTTCTCGATATTAAGTGAAGCCGGTGTTCTAAGTAAAAAAGGAACTTTAACAATTTCATCGTGGAGCATTACTCCATGCCCTATAAAACCGTGCTCATTGAATTCTTGTCCATGGTCTGAAGTAACTATGTTTATTTGATTATCGCCAAATCTCTCAGCCAAATTCTCTACAATCTGATTTGCATATGCAAGTGCTTTAGCTGATGCTTTGTAATAAAGCTTCTTCCATAACTCTACGGCCCTCTTTTCTGGCTTCTTCTTCATGAACGAGGTTGACCAGTCTACATCTTTCTTAACACCAATATATGGGTCGTGCGGTTCCATCATGTTTATGAACAAAAAGAACGGCTCTTTGAGCTTTAACCTCTTAACCTTTTCAACTATTTTTTTGCCGCCTTTCTCAAGCGGCCAACCTTCTATAAACTTTGCCTTAAATTTCTTTGCTACATTTATGGGTGTTAGGAATAGCATACCCTCTATCAAAGCAGCAGCAAGTGCTGGATTCTCTTTTATAAGAGAGCTTGCAATCTTTATGGGATTATTTCCATATATGTTTCTATATTTTGCAGCTACCTCCTTTGCACTTTTTGGTATTTCAAAAATACTTCCAAAAACATCTGTAAAGTAGGTTTCTTCGATGAATGTATCGAATTCGTTAAAGCCATATATTGGGTGTACATATGGGTTTGCTGAGATTGCATAGCTATGATAGCCAAGCTTGCTTAGCTCACTTATAAAAGTCTCTCTCTTCAGCTTTATTCTTTCTATATCTAGCGATTTAATATCTTTAGTTTCATGCGCTCCATGCTCGCTAGGATACATACCTGTAAATAAAGAAGCGTGTGAAGGCAGCGTCCAAGGAGCGGGAGCAATGCATTCTTCTATTCTCTTAAAGTCTCTGAATAAACTTTTTTCATTATCTAGCTTTTTGAAAGCATCAAGCCTAAGCGAATCTAATATAATAATCGAGATATTTGGTTTTTTGGATTTCATAGCTTCATCGCTAGTTAAGTATTTATATATAACATTCTTATAATTTTTATTCTTATGCAGAATGGGGGTTAAATGCTATTTGGTAATAAAAAAATTAGAGAATACACATTAGTATTTCTTGTCTATGCGCTGATAGCAGCTATTATGTTTCCTCAGCTGGTTACAAATTTTGCAACCTCCACATTTGGTTATGGGGGTGATATATATCAAGGTATGTGGGACCTCTGGTGGGTGAACTACGCAATATTTTATCTGCATACAACGCCTTATTTTACAAATTTAATATTCTATCCTGTTGGAGCTAATTTGATAACACAAACAATGGCTCCACTCTTGAGCATATTGACATATCCTTTACAACTCATAAGCCTGCCATTTGCGATGAATACAGCAATAATAATAGGCATAGTGTTATCAGGCCTATTTACATATATATTAGCAAAATATCTTACCGGAAATATTCCGGGTTCATTTCTTGCTGGGCTAATCTTTGCCTTTAGCCCTGAGCACATAATACAGAGCTTAGGTCACCTGCAGTGGACCAACACTGAATTTATACCTTTATTTGTGCTTTTCTTTCTTCTCATGATAAAGGAGAGAAAGAAAAAATACGCTTTCTATACGGCTATTTCCTTTGTTCTCTCAGTATTTATAGGCGATGTTGAGCAAGGAATACTCCTTCTGCTTGTTGCATTTTTTATTCTAGTTTACTATCTTCTTTTTGATAAAAGCGAAAGGAAGAACATATTGAGCAGAAAGTTTGCATACATTTTTGTACTCTTTGTTGTACTCTCATTTGTGCTAGGTTCTCCAGGCTTTATACCGATGATACAAGGTATTATGAGCGGTGTGCTCTCATATGTTAATACGCAAGGCTCAATACCTTACAATATTCTATACAGTGATACAATCTCTTCGTTCTTTTTGCCCCCTTATATAAATCCGATATTTGGCTCTTTAAATGGCTATGCTACATTTTATCAAAGTTCTGTTGTAGATCTAGCTGAAAGCGTTGCTTATATCGGCTACAGTGTTTTGTTCCTTGCATTAGCTTCTATTTACTTTGCTTATAAGAAAAAAGAGTTAGCAAAAATAGGGCCCTGGCTATTTTTAGCAATATTCTTTATATGGCTCTCTTTAGGCCCATATATAAGGTTGAGCGGTTTTCCCACAACCACTTCTGGTCTTTTGCCCGGATTATATTTGCTATATCACTATATACCATTGCTTAATGTATTTAGAGAGCCTGGTAGATTTGACTTTGCTACTGTGCTTACTTTGGCTATTCTTGCCGCATTTGGTTTCAAATTTATATCAGAAAAACTTAGCGGTAACCGCAAAGAAATCTTGTTTGTTCTATTCACTATTTTTATATTAATAGAATACTGGGCGTATTTTGTGCCGCAGGTAACACCTGCAGTTATTCCAAAAGCTTATTATTATATAAAGCAGATACCTGGCAATTTCTCAATGCTTATATTGCCAGCACTGCCAAACTACACTAGCGCAGCTCCAAACAAATATATGGGCGTTGAGCTATATTATCAAACAGCATTTCAGAAGCCACTTGTTGGAGGATATGCAACAAGAATGAACCAAACACAGCTAAGCGTAGTAGAGCAGATACCAATAGATGTAGAAGCAGATTATTTAAGTAATACTGGTAGGCTTGCTTTCCCATATCCAATAATTGAGAACTATACACAGCTTAACCTCTTCATGTTGGCAAGCTTCAACGTTGGGTTTGTTGGCATTATAAGGCAGGCATATAACTATACAGACCTTCTCCAGCTTGCGAGCTATCTCTATAGTATGTTAGGTAATCCAGTTTACCAATCAAATACTACAATAATCTTTGCCACAAGCAACGCCATAAAAAACAATGTTGGCAAGCATATTGTGGCGTATACTGTGGGTTCATGGGTTCCTGGTTATAGTCTTTGTACATCTGTTTTCTGCAATGCGACATTCTCAAATATGTGGTGGGGCAGCAACGCAAGAGGTATAGGAATATATGCGCCAGAGAATAGCACAAACGTTGTTATGAATTTTACAGCTATGTACTATGGTGGTAGCTCAAATATGGGCATATACTTAAACTCGGCAGACAATCTGGTAAAAAGAATAAACCTTTCACCTTATCCAGAAAATTATTCTCTTAGCCTGAACCTTCAGCCAGGGCTTAATATGCTTATACTTTTAACACCAAACTCAACAACATATCCAAATGGGCTTAACTTTGGCATAACTAATATTACATTTACAAGCCACTAGCCCTTATTCCCTTTTTCTACGAAGAAGTCTCCTATCGCCAAGTATTGCGCGCCTGTATTGAGAAGAGTCCATATAGCGTAATCCGGATCCATTACTATCGGCACGCCATGCTTGTTAAAGCTTGTATTCACAACAGCCCCTATACCTGTTTCTTTCTTTATC
>Ga0208548_100574_pt1 | contig 14216 bp, 14 predicted proteins | sample ECH_Chost_MetaG_FD_187133 | JGI IMG/M metagenome (GOLD analysis project Ga0208548, IMG submission 187133) | Hot spring microbial mat communities from Yellowstone National Park, Wyoming, USA - ECH_C host_MetaG (SPAdes) (version 2) | ecosystem: Environmental > Aquatic > Thermal springs > Hot... | reverse complement strand
GCGTAACATACTTGTTCGAGATCAAGAATTATGGGGATGAAGATGTGCTCGAGCAGGTGGAAACACGGAGAAGGATTCTTGAGGCCATGGGTAGGAATGTTAAAGTCTTCATAGTGGCCAACATTATAGAAGACAAGGTTAAGGCGGAAGCTGAGAAGGAAGGTATAGCGGTCGTGGCAGGCCACGTGGTTGAATCACCACGCTAACCGCTTCAAGCTTCTAACATTCTAGTAGAAACTGAAAATTTTAATTGTTTACTACACTATCGGCGAGTAAGGATTAGGCTACTTGTTGCGCGTGCATGAGTTGATATGTACATCGCAATCTAGCCATCTGAAATTGATTTTACGGGTTAGGAGAGGTTGAGCGGCTCGTCTGCTGCGTTAACAGGTTTTCCCATACAATCGTAAGAGCAAAGTCTTCTAATAGAGCAAGTCAGTGGGGTGCTCTGGTTGGTGTGTTATGCTCTTCCCGTGAATCTCCATTTGATCATGGGTATACCGTAGTCTATTAGGCCTTGGAGTGATGCCATTGCTGAGGTTTGCATGTGTAGGTATTGACCGCAGGGCTTACCAGAGCGGCACACTGTGCGTAGCTTCATTGCCTTAGGGGATGAGAGCAGCGAGCTAAGTGGTGTGTTGGTTAGGTTGCCTAGCACTTTACCTTTGAGGTCGCATGGGTAGACTAGGTCTCCGTTGGGTTCAACCTGTATAGCCATGCTTTTGCATGAGTAACCCTTCTCCCATAGCTCGATGTAGTCGAAGCTGTTGTTAAGTGTCTCTGGGTAGAGACTCTTTAGCCTCTCCATTTCACGTTTATACTCTAGTGGGTCTGGGCTCAACTGAATGTTGCCGTGGTAGTCAATCGCTGGCATGGCGAGGAGTTTGAACCTGTGCTCTCTGGCCTTGCGCACCTTCTCTTCTAGCCTACTCAGTGTTCTACGTGTTACCACGACCTGTATGTTCACTTTGAGGCCGGCCGCCCTGAAGTCTCCGAGTCGGTTGTAAAGGTACATATTGTTGTGGTATTCGTCGATGGATATGTGAAGGTAGTCTAAGTATTCGGCTAACTTGTCGAGTGGAACCTTGTCGAGGCGTGTGCCGTTAGTTGTCACGAAGGTATAGAAGGAGTTCTGCTTGGCCCGCCTGACGAGTTCGAGTAGGTCCGGGCGCATCGTTGGCTCTCCACCCTCGAAACTCAGAACGTAGGCTGTTGACTTGGATATATTGTCTATTATTCTAAAGGTCTTCTCGGTGTCAACTGGGGGTACCGAGCCATTCCAATATGCGGGGTTACAGTACGAGCAACGTAGATTGCAGAATGTTGTGGTCTTAAATGTAACGTAGGCTGGCCAATCATGCTTCTTTAGAACATAGTTCCTCGCAAACCACAAGAGTATCTTAAGGTTGCGATTCATAACCCAAACTACTCACGCAGCTTTATAAATTTTTAATATAACACTAATCAATAGATTAGTTTTGTTAACCTCGTAATTGATTTAGACCGTATGTCCGTATTTTAACATATATTTAACTATTTATATATACGTATAGATACCTTACAACGATTTGTTGTTCCTGGAATTTTTGGTTGGTACCCACTTTATTACTTTTATTTTAGGGTGCACCCAATATTATTCAGATAAATGATTCCAAGAGGTTTTACGCCTAAGCGATTCGCACTGGGAATGCAAACTGTATTGTATATCGTTGACTCTAGTGTGGAAATTGGCTTTAATCCTCCTTAAAGTATGATAGGGTTATGGGGTAATTGTTATGCTTGTGTAATACAACCATAATGCTTGTATTTCTAATATTATGTTTGGATAACGTTTTCCACGCTTGGAAACCACGTCCACCACCAACCAATCTGGGCACCATCTGTGTTTCGAAATAATGTATATATTGTGGTTGTTGTTGATTTTGGTTATGGGTTCCCATAAAAGGTGTAATGGTGAGGTTTCCTTCGCCTACCTTAGGGCGGGGGAGGATTATAGGGTGTTTGAGTTAGCTGAGGAGATAGGTAGGGTTAGGTCGAGCCGGATAGAGCTCTCTAAGAACGAGGAGGATAGGGTGGAAGAACTCGTTGAGAAGTGTATTATTATTTCACTGCATGATCATCCCTCTGTCTACCCCAAGAATATTTCGGAGCTGTTCGACTATGTGAGGCAGAACCGTATATTTTTAGGCTACAGGGGTCTTGCAGCTTCAGGACTGGATGCTGTATTCGACGGTTTGCTGGATGGCACTAACCTGATCACTTCTAATTACCCGTGGAGGTGGGATTCAACCGTTTACGAGATAGGTATGCGTCTATGCGACATAGCTCACCAAGACTTCGTGATTCGGGGGGAGAGGGTTGATGATATTAGGCGCGCTCACAGGGAGGGTAGACTGGCCCTTATCCTACACTTGGAGGGGGCGTCCATGATTGAAAACGAGCTGGATAGGGTGGATGTACTCTACGGTCTAGGTGTGCGCTGCATGGGTCTTGTCTACAGCGACTCTAACATGATTGGGGGAGGCCTGAAGGAGAAGGGTGACGGGGGACTCACCGAGTTCGGCTACAGGGTTGTTGAGAGAATGAGCAGGTTAGGTATGGCCATCGACCTTGCACACGTGGGTGATAAGACGTCGCTCGACGCTATTGAGGCCTCACATAAACCCGTGTTCATAACGCACGCCGGCTCACGCACAGTGTGGGGGACTAAGAGGATGAAGCCCGATGAAGTACTTCACGCGATGGCGGAGAAGGGTGGGGTGATAGGCTTGGAGGCGGCTCCCCACACAACACTTTCACAAGCCCACCCCAAACACACAATCGAGAGTGTAATGGACCACTTCAAATACCTGGAGAAACTCATCGGTCTAGACCACGTCGCCTTCGGCCCAGACACCCTCTTCGGCGATCACGTGGGACTCCACAGGCTATTCTCTAAGGAGCTCTCGATATCCCAAATAAACACTGGTGTGAAGTACCCTACCGTGGAATATGTAGATGGATTAGAGAATCCCTCAGAGTTCACGAATATTATCAGATGGCTTGTGAGAGAGGGATACTCAGATCAAGACATAGCCAAGGTTGTCGGCGAAAACATACTAAGAGTGCTTGGCCAAGTGTGGAGAAGTTGAATTAATGGTTTCATATTCCCTGTATGCAGTATGGACATATCGTCAAACCTAATCCTTGAGTGGCTTAATAGAATCTATACGAACATTTAGCAAGGGAATAAATTGAAACTGAATACACGTGGATTTGAGTATAACCAGACGGTCAGCTAAACGTTGTCCGCATGGTCATCGCTGATTAAGAATTTATCGTAGCTGAGTGTCATTAACAATCATTTACCCACGAGAAAATTCTGTTCAGGGTATCCCAGCAAGTGTATGGAGTTCGCCATTATTTTGGGCACAGCTTCAATGGTTGATGGTTCAACGGCGAATATATAGCTTCATCAGTTATGGTCTAGTAATAAATACATAATTCATCAAAACCTTTAATATATCCCTGAGCCTGCGCTTGGTATCGGTTGGACGCTGGTTATGCTCGATAGAGCTTTGAGGGTGCTTCAAAACTATGGTAAGGCGTTGGAGCTCTAGCGGGCTCGACTTATACCCACGCTGCGCCGTAGTCAGCAGTTTCAAAATAAATAGGTTTAAATGAATTTATGCTGTATGGGGTTGCAGGCGTGCTGAGAAGCTATACACTAGAACATGAGTGTGGAGAACAACTCGAGCCTTTGCTTCTAGCTTACAGGGATGCTGTGAACCGCGTGCTCGAAGAGCTCTGGGGCGCCCTAGAGTGGGAGAAGAGGGTAAATGGTAAGAGGCAGTACAGGCTCCTACCCAAATACAAGGTGGACATACACAGCAAGGAGTACAAGAAAGAGCTCAAAGCCTACTCGTGGATTGGGACTACGCCGCCCACTGGGTGGACTCCGCCATAAAAACCGCCTACTCCATACTCAAGTCTTGGCGCAAAAACTACCTGAAGGGCGACCGGAGGCGGAGGAGGCCCACCGCCAAAAGACTATTCGCCAGAGCCAAACAAACACTCATCAAGCTTGAGGGTGAAAAACTCAGGCTAACCATTAAGCAGGGAGAGCACGTGTACTTCGACCTCTCACACAGATACTTCAAGCTACCAAGCGAGGTGTCCTCAGCCGGGCTCGGCGAGCCAGTAATCACCCCCGAAAAGGTGCACCTACCAGTACACTACGGGGATGGCGACCAAGGCGGCAAACCCGCTGTGTCCTGGGACTTCAACCTCCTCTCCCTGGACGGCTACTCACCCGAGACAGGGTGGATTAGGATAGACACCTCTCGCCTCGCGTCGGTGCACATCTCATCCTTCGAGAAGAGGCGGAGTGTGCAGAGGAAGGCTTCAAAATCGAAGAAGGCTGGGAGGGTTCTTGCAAAGTACTCTAGGAGAGAGAGAAACCGTGCAGGGAAGCACCTACTTGAAATTGCGCGCGTCATTCAATCACTGTGTGGCCCGGTGGGTCTCGAAGAGCTCTCAAAGCAGGGAACGTACACGCGCTCACGCATATGGAACCGCAGGATTTCGAGGAGTGACTGGCGGGGCATCGCAAAAATCCTAGAAGGGAGGATGAGTGAGGCCAGAGTGGTGGAGCTCGACCCATACGGCTCATCCTCCTACTACTCCAGGTGTGGGTGGGAGAACAACAGAGACCTGAATGGAGCAGACATCTTCGTGTGCGGTGGGTGCGGTCTCCGAATCAATAGGCAACTCAATGCGGCCATAAACCTTTACATGAGGCTCAGGTTCGGATACAAAGAGAAGTGGGTTGGTGGGAGGAAGCGTGTTGAACTGGGGATGGAGGGCGCTTCCCAAAAGGCATGGTGGGATCACGTGGTACTGCCAAGTCTCCTAGGTGGGTGCGTCCTGACACGAGGGGGGGAGCGGAAGGGGACCGATGAACCCGTGAGGGGTCTACATGATGCCTTGAAGCCCAAGCTCCACTATGCGTATGATAGGTACGCGGATGCGTACCTACCTATGCCTACGTAGAGTAAAACCCTTACATCTAGTCTTCTTTCGAATATAAGCTCACACGCATATACTCACTCGGAGTATTATAGGCGGCTGTTTGATGAATGCGGTTTGAGCGGTTCGATTGGCAGCCTAGCCCAACTCGAGAAGCTCCCCGTGATCGGGAGAAAAAATGTTGTGGAGGCATGCGAAAGAATGGCTTGTTCGCCGCTTACTGGCGACCTAACGTGGCGGCAGACATCCGGCACCTCTGGGTTGCCCCTGCGTATACCGTGGTCGAGGGAACAGTTGGATGCGGTTATAGCTGTTAGGATGAGGTTTTCAAGACAGATGGGTTTGAAGCCGTGGAGTTGAATGGTGTGGCTGCACTATAGGGGTAAGCATAGCTATCATAATAGATGTGAGGATTTCTATGAAGCATACGGTAAGAGGTCCCCCTCCGTGTTATGGGTTAACCCCTCAAAGCTTCCTGGTTTCGGCGAGAAGTTGGACTCGCTTGACGAGTTTAAGCCTGATTTGGTAGCATCTTGGCCCTTCGACCTCGCCAGGGTTGGTCGCGTGTTAAAAGAGCAGGGTCGCCCCATTAGTGTTAGACGAATTCGACCCATGGGTGAGATGTTGACTAAGCTGCGTCGCGCCGAGCTAGCTGATCTGTGGTGTAGCGAAGTGTTTGAAGCATATGGCACGAGTGAGTTTGGACTTCTAGCAACCGAGTGTCCTGACCACTACGGACTCCATCTTAACTCTGACTTCTATATTTTCGAGGTACTACGCGGGGATGATGACACTTCTCCAGACGGTGAGGGTGAACTGGTTGTTACAAGTCTTCGCGAGCTACCCCGCCATAAATGGCGGGAGCTTCCTGAATCACCGCCCCACCATGCCTCCCCCTTTTCACCAACCCCAGGGATGGTAGGGGAGGTATTGGGTGGAGCTCAACTGCAGGCACACTGGAAGGGTGGCACCCACCCTGCACGCTTTAAGAGAACCAGGGAAGCGTTCAAGTCGCGGTCCAAGGTGAAACCACAGTGGGGACAGTGAAAGATTCGGTCTTCCAAAGTCAAATTCTGGTTGATTCCCCCGCACAGGAAACACTCGCGCGAGCTGTTGTATGCTGGGAGTGCGAGCACAGTTTTCCCACGCTTTAAAAACTCCCACTCCAGCACCGCTCTGAGCACCGAGAAAGAGGAATCGTGGAGCCGAAGCCTCCTCCTCTTGGTTTCGCTCTTCTGGATCAAGCCTTGGACGTTTAAATCCTCTAGCACTAAGAGGTCGTACTCCTCTACGAGCAGTGCCCCAAGTTTAAAGAACAGGTCCCGCCTAAAATCTTTAACACGCTCGTGGTGTTTAGCGAATCTTCTCTTTGTTTTGAGCCAGTTCTTCGAGAGAAACCTTTTCCTCGACAGTGTTCTCTGTAGCACCCTGATTCCTTCAAGGGAGCGCTCAAGTGGTTTCGGGTTTTCGAGAAAGCTACCGTCTGAGAGTGTGGCGAGCCTTGTGATACCCAGGTCGACGCCCACAGCCCTCTTTGGCTCCTTCGAAGGCAGCTCTTTAGCCTCGGGCTCCTCCACCAAGAAGATCACGTGGATTCGACCAGAGGGCTCAAGCTTCACACACACTTGAGACACCTGTTTTTCTGGGAGCTCCCTGTGTATTATCAAAGTGAAGAAGCCGATTTTGCTCAGGAGCCGAGCCTTCCTCTTATTTCTGTTTTTGCCTAGCCCAACCTCTCTCGTGTTAGAAAGCCTCCAGCCAGATTCAGGGTACACCAAGGACAGAAACTTGTACGGCTTCTTTTTCTTGGGTTTGTTCGAAAGTCCTTCAAAGAACCTTTTTCGCGCTTGGTAGAACCTCTCAGCAACCTGTTGCGCCACCTGGGGAGTGTAGCACTTGAAACTCGGGGTTCTGCTTTCTTAAGTCCAAGGCGAGCTGCCGAAGCTCGGTTTTATTCATCGTGTGCTTGTTCTCCTCATACTCCTCTTGCTCGGCGTGTAGGAGCGCGTTGTAAAGCTTGCACGCTGCTTCGAGCTGGGTCTTCAACACCCCCGCGGTTGTCTTTGATGAGTAAGCTCTGAACCTGTATGCCCTCACACGCATTACCGAGTATTCTTTGCGTGTGTATTTATACCTTTGGAATCCCCGCCCTAAAAGGGCGAGGTTTTGGAAACTTTATAACACCATTCTACCACTATTTAGGTATAACACAGGAGACCTTGTCACGCTTGCTCCACAGGAAAAGTGCTCTTGCGGCACATATTTCCCGTTAATCACAGACTTCCTAGGCGCGCCCAAGACTGCTTACTGAGCCAAAGCGGCCGAAGAGTTTCACCTGGGCGCGTGATGCATGAGATAGAGTCTGTGCTAGGCTGCATGGAATACCAGCTTACTCAGACCTCGGTGAACGAGCTTATTCTAGCGGTCCCAAGAGGGTTTCTAGAGGAGGAGCTGCTCACCGGGGTGAGAGAGCGTTTGAGCACCATTATTGGAGATGTGACGCTTAGCGTTACGGAGTTTAGGGAGCAAATACGTCAGAAGCAGAGGAGGGTTACTTCAAACATTTAGGTAGGTTCACATATTGTGCATCACGCCTCGACTCGGCGAACCAGTAACTATGAAACAGATGAGTGTGATGCCGGCTGACAGGAGGAACATGATGCTCACCGCCCAGAAACCCACGTCACCCCCAACCACCCTGTTATCCAACCCGAGAACCCGCCGGCGATAAATGTTGAGGCGAGCGCCGCGCCCGAGTTTGCGGCTAAATTGTTTTTACGGCTAAAGTGTTGTGTTAAGGTCATACCGAGGGGTATGGGGGAGCCATGAAATCCCTGAAAGAGGGAGCTAAGAACGAGGGAGTTGGCTAGGTTTATCGAATATGTAAAGAATGGGTTAGGATACGAAGAAACTGACTAAACCGTAAATTCCTATGATCTTTAGGCGGCCAAGCCTGTCGCTTGCAAATCCCCCCACCAATCCGAGGACGAACGATGACCATCCTGAAAGTGATATTACTCTTGCTACAGTCTCCCGAGACATGTGTTGGTACACTCTGAAGTAGGTGGGCATAAGCCCAAGGTACGCGTACTCGGTTAACCCCAGTGAAGACATTGCGATTACAACGAGAAGCAGGCGCCAATCACGGTACCACGCCCTACGCGTGGGCTCGGATGTTGAGGCGGTCCTATTGGGAGGCTCGAGTATCCTGAGGGACCTAGACGCAGCTAGAGCCGACAAGCCCAAAGCGAACCCTAGTATTCCCATGTATTCGAAGCATACACCCCATGAATCATTGGCTAACCCATAGAAGTATAGCGTGACCGGGGGGGGGTAATGGCGATGCCAACTGCGAATAGACCTGAAAAGAGGCCCATCGCCGGTCCCCTTTTGCGGAAAAAAACGTAGCCTATCAATGCGTAGTAAGATGTCTGGTAGAGTCCTTCGGATAATCCAACCGTGAACCTAGCAAGGAGCATTAGCCCTAATGTTGTGGCGTACGATGTGAGGGCAGTGAACAAGCTCATTGTGAGCAGGCCGACAATCATGGTCTTCCACATTCCCACACGGTCCCCAAACCCGCCAAAAAAGAATGAGAAAATCGCTATTCCAAATAGCGTTGTGTGGAAATCAGGCCAACTACAGCCAGTTGGTTTGCTCCAGTAGATTTTGCCACCTCGGGTAGGAAGATGGTTATGTTCAGCCGAGTTAATGCATAGTAAACAAAGCCAGAAGTGAGTCCACAAAAATTGTTATGGGTTTAAACATTCTACCAGGAGGATCAAACCCATCGGTTTGTTCTGTCAACAATCCCAGTTATGGTTACTGGGAGCAGGTACGCGTTCAGAAAAACCAGCGTTGGTAACGTGTGAGTTAAAGTTAATGGTTGACGTAAGTGATTTCAAAATTCGACTTTCGATAGAAGTATAACACGCTATTTTGATTCCTGACTTACCATTGTTTTTACCCCCGCGGTGAGTTTAAACTTTGAATTATGAATCGCTATATCTGTTGTACCTTAGCCGATGTTTTAATATTAGTTGTGAAGGAAATCGCTAGACTTATTGAAGGGTCTTTTCCATTTGCTATGAACAGATTAGGAGGCTCACCTATACTACTCGTACACTTTCTCGAAACACTCGCTTTTTAGATAGAAAAGTTTAATATTGACTGAGAGTTTTAACCGTTTTATGCGGAATGGTTTAAAAGGGGTTTTGGTTTTGGCCGTATTGGCTGCCAGCCTATTTTATCCCGCACTTTTCGTAGGACAAGCACACGCCCAGAGTTCCGGTGAACTATTTAGTGTGGACCTGCTTTGTCCGATAGGTAATCCCGCACGGCAACAGTGGTGCTCGATAATCCAGAAGTCTCTACAGCAGGTTGGGATTAACGCCCAGCTCACCTATGCGCCGTTCTCAACGCTTATTGCGCACGTGCTCGGACCGCAGAGCACTTGGAACAAGACCTTTAGTCAAGGTGGATACGACATAGCGTTTATAGGCCTCTACAATTCGAACCCGCTCATAAACCCAGCTAGGTGGCTTTTCGGTTCGCTTTCTACTTTCCCGCCGGGCATAAACTTCGAGCACTTCAATAACTCTCTGGAGAACCAGCTTGCGCTGCAGTTCGTGTCTCAGCCTGGAGGTAACTGGACTGCTTGGGCACGGTTCTATGAGAACGAGGCTAAGATTCTGCCAGCGATACCCGTGGCCTACCCTGACGCCTTCGACTTGGTTTCACCACAACTTAATGGTATGTCCCCGAAGTGGCAATCAGTGGATTTGCAAGCCCAGTATCTTACTGGGATGAGCTCGGTTGTCCTCGCGGTCCCAGACACGATCCCCGACACATCCGCCACACCCAACTACTTCGGTGGCTCGGTTTACTACGACCAAGAATACTCTTACCAGATATACTCGCCGCTCATAGCGCTCAACCCATCCACAGCCCAGCTTGTACCGTCTATCGCAACCAACTGGTCAACTCCTGACGGTGGTCACACATGGTACATTACAATTAGGAATGATGCTAGGTTCTCCGACGGTGAGCCCGTGACTGTGAACGATGTTATCTATAGCATCTGGAGTAACATGAACCACGAGTTCGCCAGCGCCATCTATGGGGGGTGGGTAAATGTACTAGGTACCAATGTGACTTTCACTTGGCTTAACGGCACAACAACGGTGCTCGATAACCCACCACAGTATCAGATCTGTTATCCACAGGTAAAGTATACGACTGGTAGCGTAACCGCTATTAACTCCACAACGATAAAGATAGCGTTAGGATTCTGCGGTGGGAAGCCCTACGGTATCTTTCCCGAGGAGGAGTTGACTGGGTTGTTCATTGTACCCATGCACATCTGGGAGGCGGTCCCACCTTCACAGCTTAAGTCTTCACCCATGATAACTGGCACCGGCTCCATAACAGTGACCCTCCCAAATGGTACAACTGAAACCGTTTATGGCCCAGTTGGATCCGGTCCATACATGTGGACCCAGAACAGCTTCGATAAGACGGCTGACGCGATAACACTGGTCAAGAACCCGTTCTTCTGGAACGCTACAGCGCTTGAGAGCCAAGGTCTCTACCAGGTGAACCAGTTCACAGTTCAGGGTATACTTCAGAAGGATACAGCGATAGCCGACCTCAAATCCGGTAGCGTGCAGATCGTGGACTTCAACTATTACCCCACAATTGAGCGTGCTTCTGGTGAGTTCAACAACCAGCCCTGGGTGAAGATTGTTGACTTTGGCCCGGGCTTCGGCGGATGGCAGATAATGGCGTTCAACATGTACAACCCCATAATCGGTACAGGTGTGGCCACACCCCTAGGCCAGCGTGACCCAGCGATGGCCGCCCAAGCGGCTCAGGATGTGCGTGAAGCAATGGCTTACCTAATACCCTACAATGAAATAATCAACGGCTTGCTAGCCGGCTACGGCTCATACGGCTCAGCGTACACAGACCCAGCATACCTCGGGTGGAACTATATCCAAAACAATATCCCAGTGTATTCATACGATGTGAGCCAAGCACTCAGCCTGCTGGCAGCAGCTGGCTACCCAGTCTCGTACACATCTGGATTACAGCTAAGCGGACCAAGCCACGTCAACCCTGGTTCAACCATAACCCTAAGCGGCAAGTTCTACAATACAACAAGCGGTCAACCCTACAGCGATATGACTGTGGAGATACAGCAAAGCACGGATAATCAGACTTGGTCCACGCTCGCGAACGTCACGACGACGTCGACTGGCACATTCAGCTATAACACATCAGAGCAATCCCAAGGAGCCTACTACTTTAGGGCATACTTCACAGGAAGGGTTGAACCACTCACTAGGAACACAACTATAACCGCGCAGGCGCTTCCACCGTATACTTCGAACAGTGTTGAAGTGGTTGTGGGCCAAGCAACCCCGTCTCCCCCATCTACAAGCACGTCGAGTAGCACAACCACTACCAGTTCACTCACTATCGCCGTCGTGGTCGTGGTGGTCGTAGTGGTAATAATCGCAGCGGTGTTGGCGATAAGTAGGAGGCGCCGGTAACGGCTCAAAAACACCCCTTTTTTCTATAACAACATGATTATTGACGCTAAGAAGAGTATCATACCCGAAACTAGTAGTGTGAGTTTAATGCCGCTCCCCTTATACTTTGAGTACGACCACTGCTCACCCGTCCTGAATAGCCCCCTCCTTATGGCTGCACCCAGTGCGGAGTCGCCTAGGTCGGCTAGGCCAGCTGTGACCATAAGAAGGGCGCCCTCCACGAAAGAATATAGGGAGAGGTGGGGTAGCAGTGCTTCCCCTGAAGCTAAGCAAATTAGTAGGTTGACGGCTAGTAGTGCTGCGCTCAGGATTAGGCTGTCCCGCAGTGTTTTTATTTTGAAGCCCACAATCTATACACCCGAACGCATAGGGGGATTAGTCGAGAGGAACTCATTAAGGTTTGGTGTTTGCCTATGAATATTTCGGGGTATGTTGTGAGGAGACTTCTCTATATCATCCCGATGGTGATAGGTATAACCGCCATCACCTTCTTCACAGTTTTCGCTGCGGCTGGGAACCCTGTGGCCATAGTTGAAGCGAACGACCCAGAGCTTCCCCAAGCCACTGTGAACGCGCTCATAGCCTACCTCCAACTCGATAAGCCTGTTCCAATACAGTATTTGAATTGGCTTTGGAACGTTGTCCACCTCAACTTCGGGGTGTCTATTCAGAGCGGCAGACCAGTCTCAGATATTATATGGAGCTGGGCTTGGACCACGGTCTACCTGCAACTCTTCGCGCTCGCGGTGTCCGTGACCCTAGCGATACCCATATCGGTATACGCTGCGAGGAGGCGTAACAGCGTAGGGGACTTTGTGATAACGGGTGTCTCCGTGTTCGGGATCTCAGCTCCAGTGTTCTGGGTTGGTGAGATGCTCATTATTCTGTTTGCCTACGACCTCGGCATCCTCCCAGCGGGTGGTGCGCACTCGCTTAACGCCGTGTGGCCTTGGTCTATAGGTGACTACTTGGCGCATCTGGCTCTCCCAGCCGCTGTTATAGCCTACTTTAATCTTGGACTCTACGTGAGGCTTCTCCGCAGCAGGCTTGTGGAGATATTTCAGAGCGACTACGTTATGGCTCTGAGAGCAATGGGTACGCCTGAGAGGATCACTGTCTATAAGCACGCCCTCAGGAACGCGATTACACCCATCGTCACCTTCGTGGGTTTGGCTCTTGGAACCAGTATTGCGGGTGCACCAGTGACTGAGACAACGTTTAGCTGGCCAGGTTTGGGCTACGAGTTTGTGCGGGCGATAACCAACCTCGATTTCCCCGTTATACTAGCAATTGTGTTTCTGATATCGGTGATGACAATGGTAAGCAACATCGTTGTGGATGTACTCTACGTTTACATTGACCCACGTGTGAGGGTGAGTTGATTGGCGACCCAGAGTGTTAGGCGTAGGTCCGCGAGCCAGCTCGCGGTTGCATTAAGGAGGTTTAGGCGTAGCAAGGCTGGCCTCACGGGGCTGGGTATGCTGGTTTTCATGTCCATAGTGGCCGCGTTGGGTCCACGTATTGCGCCGTACAATGTTAACTCGAACAACCTTCTGCTTGAGGGGAAGACGGATATTGCTCCAACTTGGCTTAAACCACCACTCTTCCATAACTGGAATTTCCCTTTTGGCACCACAGTTGGGGGTCTGGATGTCTTCAGCGGTGTTCTAGTGTCCCTCCATGTGGATATGATTATAGGTGTTGGGGCCGCACTATTCGCGATGGCTCTCGCCATACTTGTGGGCTTGGTGAGTGGTTTCTATGGCCGCGTGGTTGACACAGTGCTTATGAGGGTAACGGAGCTATTCATTGTGTTCCCAGCCCTACTATTTCTGCTACTACTCTCAAGGCTTTTGGCTGGCCGCCTCACAGGTGTTGAGACAATACTATTCTACATAATCATTATAGGTGTGTTTTCATGGGCCGTCAATGCGAGGCTGATACGCGGGGAGGTGTTGAGGGTTAAGAGCTTGGAGTTCATAGAGTCCGAGAAGGCTCTGGGCGCCTCAACCTCAAGGATAGTGTTTAGGCATATACTTCCAAACGTTTTGGCGCAGGTGGTTGTGCTCACATCATTCACTGTGGCCACATCAATACTCACCGAGGTAGCGCTCTTCTTCCTCGGCTTCGGCTCGGGAAACATACTCTCACTCGGCGAGATAATGTACCTCAACTTTCCCTACATGGATGTGGAGTGGTGGGCCGAGCTCTTCCCAGGCCTATTAGTGGTGATACTTGTGTTGGCGTTCAACCTGCTCGGGGACGGGCTGAGTGATGCACTCAACCCGAAACTCAGGGAGTGAGAAGCTTTGGAGCCGACACTTCAGGTGGAATCACTCAGAACATACTTCTACACTGAAGCGGGAGTGGTTAAGGCGGTTGATGATGTGGGTTTCAGCGTCAGACCCTCAACTATTCACGCACTAGTGGGCGAGTCGGGTTCGGGTAAAACCGTAACAGCCCAGTCGATACTCAGGATTGTGCCCAAACCCGGCCGAATAGTGGGGGGGAGGATTGTTTTTGAGGGGAGGAATCTGCTCGACTTGGGTGAAAGGCAGATGAGGATGGTGAGGGGTAGGCGCATATCCCTGATCCAGCAGGATCCCACAGCCACACTCGACCCCATGTTCACTATTCAAGACCAGCTGGTTGAGG
>Ga0208548_100569_pt1 | contig 14331 bp, 23 predicted proteins | sample ECH_Chost_MetaG_FD_187133 | JGI IMG/M metagenome (GOLD analysis project Ga0208548, IMG submission 187133) | Hot spring microbial mat communities from Yellowstone National Park, Wyoming, USA - ECH_C host_MetaG (SPAdes) (version 2) | ecosystem: Environmental > Aquatic > Thermal springs > Hot... | reverse complement strand
TTACAAAATTTGCAGGAGTACCTGCTATTTGAGCCTGTTCTTCTAAATTTAAGAAGAATTGTGCAATATTTAAGAAGAACTGTGAAGGCTTTTGTAATCCCCAATTAGAAAGAGTTTGACTAATACCTGCAGAATATTGAGCTAAAGTACCAAATAAGTATGCTCCTCCTTGAGCACCAACATTATATGTTATAGGACTTTGTTCAATTTCCTGTGCTTCAAACTGTATGTTTTCTAATTCATTCTGATAAAGATACTTTTTTGGTAACTGAATAGGAGGAGTTATAACACCAATTATATATGATGATGATGATGTTTGTGATATGCTTGGGCTTCCCCAACCAAATAATGTTTCAAATACATTATTGAGAGTAGTTCCTATATTATTCCAGACAGTCCAAAAATCAATATTAATACTTTGTATAGGTTTATAGTTTGAATAATTTATTGTAGTACCTGGAATATTATTAATTATTGCGTTATAAGTACTTAAGTTAAGGTAAGGCTTTTGGCTTGTTGCAGTACTACTAGTAATAATACCATTAACACCAGTCCAGGTAGTTGGTAAATTTACACCTGTACTTGATGTAGAACTATAATTTAAATAATCTATAGTAGTACCAGGTATAGTATTAGCTATTATACTAGATATATTTGAACTTAAATAAGAATTTGAGCTTGTCGTAGAACTTGTTGTAGAACTGCTAGTTGTAAGATTTTTAGTAATTGGCGGAATAGAAGTAGTTGAAGAGCTGGTAGAACTTGTATTTGTTGTTATAGGAGGATATTCTGCCATATACACATCGTGAGGAGTTATTCCATAATTATTATCCAAATAAGTTAATAGATCCTGTTGACTACTAAATTGTTTGCTGCTTAAAATTTGTCCATTAGAATTTTGTAAATAAATAGTATTATTAATTAAATCTACAGTTAAATAAACTGGTGTAGATCCAACTACATCAGCAGCTGGTTCATTAGTTACATAAGAATTTAAATTATTGGGATTAGCCAATTGAAAGGTTATTATTTCATTTGAATATGTCTTATACTGTTGATTGTAAATCATCTGAGCTATTAAATCATAATTGGAATTACCTGTCTGTAAGTTTTTGATAGGTACTGTATCTACGACCTGACCAGTGACAGTATTATAAATTAACATTTGACCATTACCATTTGAAGTTAAATATATAAAGGCTAATTCGTTTGGATTACCTGTTATTCCCAAATTTGTTATTAAAACATTATTAGAGCCATATTGTTGTACAAAATCAATAACTTCTTGATTTGTTATTTGTGTATTACCAACAGTTAATTTATACTGAGGCGGAGCTACATAAACAAATTCTTGTAATTTTGGATAATAATACCAACCTGGCTTTATTCCAGGTGGCATTTGGCCCTGTTGCAATTCTTGATATTGTTGTGTTGTTAAAGTTGGTAAACTAATCGATTGTAAAGTTTCACCTCCTTGTTGAGCACCTGGTTGAAAAATTACCTGACCGGTACCTGTTAAATAAGGTATAATTGGCAGAGTTTCATTAATATTATAAACTGCGGTATAACTTGGATTATTGCTTGTTCCACTTTGTAGATCAGAAATAGTTCCAGAAATCTGTAAACTAGTAGTACTTGCTGCTGTACCAGTTGGTGAAATAGAATATGTAGGTACAGTTACTGTTAAATCTATTGCAATATTTTGGCTATCTGAAGTATAAAAAAATCCTTCAGATTGAATTTGATATTGATTATTTCCTAAATTAGTTATTTTAAATACTTCGTATAGAGAACCTGAAGAAGCATTTACAGTTACAGATTGACCAGGTTGTAAATTATCTATTTCTTCTAATTCTTGTTGTGTTAATTGATAACCATACTGTTGTAAAACACCACTTATTACTTGTGATGGATCTTCGAGATATCCACTAATTGGTTGAGGATTAGTAGGCATATTTAAGATTGGATGTTCTTTAAATCCACTATAGAGTATCTTTCCAGTTCTTGGATCTATAATATAATAGTGAGTATATGTATTATCACTAATATAATATTTATTTTCATTATAAAGATTCCTTTTTACTATTACTTCAATAAATTGATATGTTTTACCATTAATAGTTGCATAATAAGGTTTAATCTCTACCTGAGTAATAGTTCTATCTGTTGAAAACCAACTACTAGAACTAACACTATTTATATATTCATGATAAAGAGTTACACTATTCCATGAAATAGAAAAATTCCCTTTATCTTTTATAGAGTCTGTAGAAAATCCCGTATTATTGCTAACGTAACGATGTGGAATAAATTCCGATAAATTAAGACCTAATATTTGAGCTAATTCTGTTAATGTTAACCCATCTGTAATTTGTAAAACTTGATTAGCAGCATTTTCTATATTTGAAATCTCACTTTTAGTAAGACCTTCAACAAATAATTCTTCTCTAATTTGTAAAATATTATTAGCGATATTTTTTAATGGATTAAATATATTAGGATATTTATCAAAGATATCAACGAGTTTATTTAATATATCTTTCATAAGAGCAGCTCCCTCATTAACCTGATATTCCATCCCCAAAAGATAAATCTGATATAATTCATTTCCAAAAGAGGATAATTCATTTTCAATAGCAGATAATTTATCTGCAATTTGTGAAATTTCTTTATCAAGAACATCTAATTCTTTGTTTTTAACACCTTTAGAAGCTAACTCTTTTTTAATAGTAAGTAACAGATTTTTAATTTGCAGAGCATTATTAATGATTTTATATAAATTACTAAAAATATTATAAAAAGCACTATCCAAGTTCCAATATTCATATATATATTTATTAGATACTAACTGACCAAAACTATTATATACAGCATGAAATTTATCTACTTGTTTAAGTAAAGATTTAATATTAGAAAGAGAGAAACTATTTATATCTTGCAAAAGGTTACTTGCTAAAGACTTTAAGTTACTTAAATTACTAAAATATTTGTCTTTACTAATAAAAGCTTTATATAAAGGTCCTAATATCTCTTTAGCAAGAGTCAATATTTGAGTTTCATCTAATTGTTGCGTTGTCTTTGATGCTATTGCTGGTGCTTCTTTTACTCTTATATAATGACTTATATGAGATCCACCAATACTAACACTAGGATCAGTATCTCTTCCGATGATAGAAATTGTTTGTACCGGACTTAAAGTTTTTGTTCTTTCTAAAACTGGATTTTGTACTGGACCATTCGGAGCTAATTCTGGATGTGTTAAATCTGTAGAATAATTTACATTAATACTATAATTGGTATCCGGTCCTTTATTAATTAATTTTCCATAATTTGGATTTACAAGTAGACTTGATCTAGGGTTAATTACAATAGAGTTTCCCTGATTACCAGGATCTGTTCTATTCTGATTTGGTTTATTTTCATTTAATAGAGTAATTGCTGGTGCTACCATTACTTAAGAGATTCCTCAATTTTTTTAACCCTTTCATAGGGCATTATTATTCCATTTGATTTAAGATAGTAAATTCTATCATATATATCTCTAGCAATAGAGTGCAGACCTTTATAAGATGAGATATTTTGGGCAATATCCATAGCAATATCTTTTATATAATTATCTTTTAGGTCCATTTCATCCATAAATCTTTTAATAGTTGAAATTAGACGTTTATCATATTCTTCACTTAAGTTTAATAAAACTCTTGTCCTACCTAAAATTGTATGTTTATTCCAATCCATTAAGATAGGTTTTAACTTATGGCCTTCGCGATAAGCTATATGAGTTAATAAAGCATCTTGATTTAAGAAATCAGAGATATCATAAAAGAAAGCAATTGATAAAGCATCAAAATCAGCAGCAGTTTCTAATCCATCTTTATCAGGGAAAACTTTAACTAAAGAATTCTTCCCAAAATAAATATCCTTGAAATATATATATTGAGACATAAGAAAAAAGAAAAGGGCTTTTAGCCCTTACATTGTAGCTGTTGGTACGCCTCTATAACTAGGTACTGAAACTGCGTTTACTACCTGGAATATCAATGCTATTACAACTACTGAAATTACTAATATAACTACCATTGGTAAGACATTTAGCAAGAATACAAATGCTTGTCCTGTTGCTGTTACACCCTGATATGTTTCTGAATATTGTGCACTAACTAAATTTAACAAAGTTGTTTGTGCTTGACCTATAGAGTAAGATACTGCTGAGTTGTTTGTATACGTTGCGTTTATCTGATTTAGCTGTTGTAATCCCAATGCTAACTGTTGTGCTGTTAATGGCAATACCGTCATACCAAATGCTCCTGTTATTACTTGACCCAATACTGACAATAGACCCAATACCAATATTGCTAAACCCAATTGTATCAATGCATTTGCCCAACCTTCCATAAGATTTATAAACTTATTTCTTGTTTATAAACTTTTTAGTAGTTATAACTTATATAATATTACTTAAATCTTACTTAAGTATCTTTTGGAAATAAGTAAGTATTAAATACTTCTATGGTTTGATCGTATATTTCTTCGATATCTTCAAGAGAATCACCTATTAAAGGCAAATTTATAATAGTATTCTCGATTTCTTTAATTTTTTCTAGTTTTTTCTCTCTTTCTTTAGCTTCTTTTTCATATAAATTAATAATTAAATAACAATCTTTTAGTAAAACAAGTAGTCTAAATTTTAATTCTTTTATATCATCAGCTGTAAGTAAAATTTTCGCTTTAGCAAGAGATACTTGAAACTCTAGCAAATGTCCTAAAAAAACATTTCTTAACTGTTGATCAACTGCATAGTTCATATCCCTTTATAGTTTATAATATCTTATACCTTTTTGTTTTATTTTCAGGCTGTTTAAACTCATCCGAATATATGTTTGATTTTATTCTATAAGTACCTGTAATTGAATTTAACATTTCAACAATTCTACTCAAGATATACATTAAAACCCTATAGTCTACTCTACCCCATCTAATATAATCATCATAATCCAAAAGTTCGGATAGCATGCCATCTAAATATTTTTTAGTAGATTCATCATCAGTAACTCTAGCTGAAGAAACATATAAAAAAGTGTTTGTAATCAAAACTCTAACTTTCCTTAGATATTCTTGATCTAAAACTTTATAATTTGATGATACTCTTAGATTGCTTGTGTTTCCTACTTCTTGTAAAACTCTAACTATCTCTGGTAATAATTGATATCTTATATCTTCTACAGGTATTGGTTGAAAATCAGCCATTATTTCTTAAGAGATGCATATACTTTAGCTAAGCTTATAGCATCTAATAAATATTGTTTTAATCCATTTGTTAATTCTTCATCTAATTGAGCTGGTTTAAATTCCCATTCAGCAGGATAGATCTCTTTTTTATGTAAGATTATTCTTATTATATCTCCATCTACCTGTATTTCTGGAGTTTGTTCCTCTTTTATTATATCTATTTGAGAAACAAATTTTATATCTCTTGCACTTTTATCAATTCTATACTTAAAAATATTTAAACCAGTTAATAAAATACCTTGTATATTATTTGTTTCTTTATTTTGTATTTCTCCCACCTTCATAGCAATGCCTTTATTTAAATCTAAATGTAATAAATAAAATCTTGATTCACTAACTTCAGTTCCATTATAATAGTACTTTTTAGTAACTTTTGGCTCTACTTTAGTATCTTTTATATTAAACTCTATTATGATAGCTTCTTCTAATACTTGAGTATCTTTAAAAACCTTCACACCCATATATTTATATATAGGTAATAACATATATAAATATATGGGTCAGATCTTGATAAATATTACTGTGCCCGTAGCACCAGTAAGCAGAAAATTTATACATCATATCTATGCAGGAGTTGGCTCTGAAGTACCAGAAATTACAAAATATTTTAAGAAAGATCTTGCTAAACTAACAAAAGAATTAAGTACTAAAATTGCAGAAAAAATTAGATCTGGTAGTTACGTTAAAGGACAAATTATCTTAGAATATGAGGATGATACAAAAAGACCTCTAAGAATTCTTACAAAAGAGTTAATTGTATATAATGACGGATTTGCATATAATTATCCTATTATTGTAGAAAATCATAAATAAATTATCCTAAAGGATTTGTTATATGATAGGTTGTTCCTGTTAAATTTGTTAAATTAGTTTTATTTAATAATAGAGTTACATTAGTAAGATTATACTGATGAAAGATCGATAAATATTGGACATTGCTTAATGTTGCAGTAAATGTTTTTATAAACATAAAGGCTATTATGAATACAGCTCCAATTAATATAAGATATAATACAGATCTTACCTGTTCTATTGATTTTGGCATAAAGAATCCTAAAGCTCTTAAAATAGCTGGTTTATCACTACCTGGTATGGCTTCTTCTAAGTTTATTTCTTTTGATGCCATAATTACGTCTACTAGATCATATAAAATTCCTTTTATGTTACCAGTATATTTCTTTATTTTTTTACCCTCTAGATCTTTAACTTTTACAAGCATTCCTCTAGAATCCTTCATTAAATCTATTAACTTCATTAAGATATTTGGTTGAATATTTTCTAAATGAATTATAATCCATTGCATAGCTATTTTATAATAATCCTCTAAACTAGATGCATTTTCTAAATCTTCTATATTTGGATCTATAGAGTGAGGTACTTTCTCTTTCATTAAAGGTAAACCATAATACATTAAAATAGCTTTAACTGTGCCTTCAGTGCCATTATATTCTATAGTCCATTCATCTACAAAATTACTAAAAGCTGTTAATAGAAGCCGATCAGCTTGCCTTATATAAGCAAAAGGTGGATCATAATGTATTACATATATAATATTATTTTTAAACGGAAAATTAACTTTCTTTGGTTTATTATTGTTGTTGTTTCTGAAGTGGAACTCCATTTGTAGGTGTAATCATTGGATAATTTTGCTTTTGTGTATTGTATATTCCACTCGCAATAGATTTATAGCTCATTAATAAAGGACTTATTATAGAACTATAATACATTATTAATTCTTTTGCCATCTCTTTGGTAGCATCATCTGTAATTCTTCCAGATTCTAATAACATTTGTAAATTTGACAAATATCTATGAAGTCTTTCTGTTACCCTATTTATTTTAAATAGAACTTTTGCTTGTCTTTCATCATTAGCTACATATTGTTGTGAAAAAGTTTCTTTAATCTCTTCAGAGATAATATAACCTAAAGGATTTACATCAAATGTTTCAAAAATGCTTTTTCTTAACTTTGCTCTCGCAATCTCTCTTAAAGTAAATTCTTCTACTTTTTGAGAAATATTCTCCTTCTCTTCTTCTTTTTCTACTTTATCTTCTTCAGGCATTAGATTAAAGCTTTTAAGTAGGGTAATATTAGGCCTAAGATTAATCCAGCAAAACCAAATATAATTAATACTAAAATATAAACCCTTGTCATAGCATACTCATTATAATATTCAGCTCTTGTAATAACATGAGCTACCATTATTATTACAAATATAGATATAATTAGCATAGGTACCCCTAATAGAGGTGTCAATATTATTGCGGGTACGATCATGCTTAAAGAGCCCAATACAGTAAAGCCCAATATAAGAGACCATAACAGCGCAAATACTAGAAACTTTTTAGATAACATATCGCTTACCATAATATCTTATATATAATAACCCATTTATATATTTTGCCTTTCTTTTATAGCTAAACCCATATAATATACCATAAATATTACATTAAGCAGTATCATACCTAAAGCAAAAGGAGTTATATTCTGATTAATTGCTAAAATTATAGATGAATTATTTAGCAATAAACTATATATTGTTTGATCATCTAAAACCGCATTATAAACATATTCCTGTATAGAGAAGTAAGTCATCAAACTATTAGCAATAGTAGGAATTAAACCAGAAAAGACCATATTTAAGAAAAATAACAAAGACTTTATTCTATAAGACTTTTTTAAAGCTAAAATTATTGAAAAGAATATAATTGGCGCTAATATTAGCAAAACAGATATTAAAGGATATAGGCTAACAAAAGATAACCCTATCGGATCCACTATTATATTTACTGTATAATTCAAGGTTTGATTATATAGATATGGTAAACTCATAAAATATATATTATTGTTCTACTTAAAAATTTTATAAGCTTAAAAAGTAATATATCTATTATGGCAAGGAAAAAGGAAGAAAAGAGGGATGAACATAAAGAAGAACATAAATAATAAATTTAATATTTTATTGGTAATGGAAGAGCTATAAAGGCTATACTCTTTCTTTTTTTATTTTTTTAGAGTTGGCTAAAGTTTAGATAAAAGATTAGAATAATAATTATAATAACAATATATTTTATTAGGCTCCATTTTGTAAAAGTTTTAAATATCAAACCCAAAGGTATTGGCATAATACCTGCTATAATAAACCATAAAAAGAGATTTCCTGTAGAATAAATAATTAGGAAAACAATTAAGTTAACAAAAAATGCAGCAAGCCCTTCTCTAACACTTTTTGGAGTTACAAAGAATCTGTAAATTCCAAGCCCAAACAGGCTATATAAAACTATAGTTATTAAGAAATAGCTAAAAGAATAAAAATCCATTAATGGCTTTCTCTATCTTCTCTTATAGATCTTTCAGAAAAACCTTTCTTACTAGGTTTTATATCTTTTAATAGCTTAACCCATCCTTTTACATACTCTTTAGCTTTAATATTCATATTTCTCTTCTGTTTCTTCAGTTGTACCATCCTCATAAATTATGGTTTTCTTTACTATTCTTTTAATTCTTTTTGGTAAAAGCTTCTTTACTTGTGAATACTCATTACCTAATATTAGAATCATAGATATAGCAAATCCTATTATTATTGCCAAAGCTACAGCATATCCCATATTATTTACTGCAAATTCTAAAGCTAAAAGACCCATAATAATTATTAATATGGCAAGTACTATACCAAAAGATATTGAATCTTTTATGATGTTTAAAGTCCTATAATCTATAGGTATTCCTTTATTATTCGATTGCTGTATATTAGAATCTTGTTGTTGCTTTTGTTGAGCTTGTGTTTGTGACTGTATATCAGACTTTTCTCCTTTTAATGTACTTATTGCAGATAATGTAAACATCATAAATGCCGAGAACAATAAAAGCAATAAAACCGGAAATACTACTAAAAGATTACTCAAAAGACTAAGCTCAGTACTTACTGAATTTATTGTTACTGTTATTGTTGTTGGATCCATATTATTTATATAAACGTTAAGTTTTTAAATCTTCCTTTAATTAGCTTAGCATTCATATTCTTTTTCTTCAGTTTGCCCATCTTCATAATAAATTATCTCTTTTACTACTTTCTTAACTTTAGGTGTAAACTCATCCAATTTGCTAAAACCACTAAATGCATCTACCATAGCAATTACTGAAAGTATTAAAAAGAGGATGAAAGCTACTTGAGCTGCTATATTATTTATAGCTACGATTCCCAATATAGATACGATAAATATTAAAAAGGCTAACATGAAATTATCTGCTATCGAATATTTTGCTTCTTTTAATGTTTCAAGATCTACAAAAATACCCTTTTTATTTTGTTGCTTAGGTGAGGTATTTTGTTGATCCATATATATATTATAAGAATAAGATTTTTAAAGCCTACTGATTTTCCATTAAATCTTTCATATAATCTAATTGTAAAGATATTGTTAATTTAATGCCTTTTATTCTGTAACAGAGATCTTCTATTCTAGAAAATTGTTTTACTATCACTGTAGTATCTGGTAATTCATCTTTTAGTAAGTTTTGCTTAAGTAAATTAGCTTCTTGAGCTAATTCAGAAATTACTTGATCTAATTCTTTTAATGCTTCTTCAATCATTGGTCTTCCATTTTTACTTTCTTCCATATTATCTATGTCGTGATCTACGTTTATAAACCTTGGGGGTTCTTACCCTATAAGTATTATAAGTTCTAAAGCCCCTTGGTACTATCATGTATGATAAAAGTAGAGCAACAAGGGTTCCCAATATTAGAAAAAGTAGTATTGTTAATATAGTAAAGAAGTCCATATATTACTTATACATAATAGGTTTTTACATCTTTCTATCTTACCTAAAAATAGTATCTCAATTATACCAAATTTTTATAAAAATGGTATCATAAAAATTATATTATGAAAAAAGAAATTGAAGCTGCACTTAATAGACTAATAAAGCATGCAGAAAGCTTAAAAGATATAAAAGACCTTTTGGAATTATATAATGAATTGAAAGATTTAGAATTAAGGGTTAAGATAACAGAAAATATGGTTGCAGAAGCTCTGATGGGTAACAGAAATTAAAGGTTTCTGCCCTTCGGGACCTATGGGCAAAAAATTCTGCTATTACTACGAAGGACTTTTTCTATACTCTTTTTAGAATAAGAAATTCTGCTCCTAATAGGGGAAGATAATTCTACCCTTACAATACTATATAAATATTTAAAAGAATCAAAAACAATTATAAATATATGTTTGGAGATACTTATTTTATTGATGTAGGTCAAGACAATGAAGGTTATAAACTATTTATAAGAGATGCTTCTGGAAATGTTACCAAAATATTTGATAACAGCAATTATTTGGCATATCAAGCCTGGAGAGAAGAATCTCAGCTAATTGAAAATTATGACATAATGCTTTATGGTAGAGTAAGAATGTATAAAGATGGAGATATAATTTTTGATTTCTTTAAAAGGTTTTTATTTACTATAATTTTGGAACAAGATGCTTCTTATTTAGCTAATTTAGAAGGTTACAAAATAAGGTATCCAGATTTCAATCTTTATATTGCCACTTTATATAAAATATATAAAGCATATATTAACCCAAAGTCTACAATGGATCCACAAGAGTTTATTATAATGATATCTCCCTTATTAAATAGGGTAAGACTTGATATGTCTGGATCCGAACTTTCTTATTTATTTGATACTTTTGCAGCAAATTACTATAAAGCTATTGATTATATAAATAATTCACGTATAGGTCTAAATTTCATGCCAACAATACAAAGCCCAATGACTATTCAACCAACTACTACAGCAACACAACCCAGTATCATAGCTACTAAACCTAGTAAAATAATCGGTCAACCAAAAGTAGAACCTACTAGAACAAGTAAAAAAGCTCTAAAACCCGTTGCTGTAATGCCACCTCCAACATCAGCTCCAGTTCCACCTAAAGTAATTCCTAAAGAAGAACCTAATGTTACCGCACCTCGTGAAGAAACTAATAGAACCAGATTAGAAGAAAGAAAGATTAATTTAGAAGAAAAGAAGCCTATAGGTCCACCTACTTTAGAAGAAGAACCTTTTGATAAGATTAAACAAGAAGTACCTTTAGAAGAAACACAAGAAGAAGCTCCGGAGGAGACCTTCGAAGAAGCTTCATCTGAAGAAATTCCAGAAGAACAAAATGGATAGAATACCAAGACATTGGGTAAAATTTATAGGTGGAAAACCTCCAACTTTTGAGGAACTATATCATATAATTAGATCTAATTTAGAAGAATACTTTAATTTAGTTAAATTACCAAATCCACGAAGATCTCACATTAAAAGGCTTATGTATTATGCTATAGCATATCTACAAATAACTAATGGGTTGAGAGCTTCAGAAGCTATTTTTGCTATGAAAGAATTCTTAACAAAAGGTAACAAAAAGTTTCAAATATTAGCTGAAAAATCTAATAAGGAAAGATGGATTATTGTGGCCGAACCATTAACATCAATGGCACCAGTACTAAAAACTTACTTAGATACTTTAAAAAATATCAACAGAGGAAATTATAAGGAATTCCTTGGATATAATATGGGAATAAATCCACATACATTAAGATATGTATTTATATCAAGGGCAGTTAAAGTAGTTGGTGCAGAAGATACTATGACATACATGGGATATAAAGATTTTAGACATATGATGGAATATTATAGAACAATAAGATCTAAAGAGCTATTGGAAGAATTTATAAATAAAATTATAAATATTTAATAAATGAATATATTAACTAAGTTGAAATCTCTATTATTAAGTAATAAAAATAAAAAGCTGAATATAGATATTAACATAGAAGATAAAAATCATATATTTAATGAAATTTTAGCGGATCCAGACATCCAGAAGTTTTGGAATGATGTAAAAGAGAAATTTGGGAATGAAGTAGATGAACAAGAACTTTATAAGGTTTTTAAATTCCACTTATTTATACTTATTGTAAGATATGCTTTAGAAGAATTTATAGACTCTATAAAAATGCCTAATCTATTGGATAATAATATTGGTTATAGCATTTATAAAAATAGTAACTTATTTAAAGGAAATCTAGATGAAAGAAGGTTTAAAGAGCTTTTAGAAAAAATATGGAAATATCATAAAGAGCTGTTTTTTAAAAATCTTTTTTAAAAAAGCTTAATAAATATCCAGCTCTAATTTTTCATTAAGTGTCTTTTCAATATTCCATACCTTAATTTCTTTAACATATATCTTTTTAGGTTCTCTAGTACTGTCATCTACTACAATTACAAAGGTTCCGGATATTAATTTTCCTCTTCCAATAATTTCTTCTAGTTTAAAGCCAATTCTCTGCATGTTCTTTATTATTTCTTTCTTATATCTTTCTATTAGTTCTCTATCCTTTGCTAATATTGCTCCATATACATTTGTAATAAAACTTCTACCTGTGGGGTTTACAGGTCTCAACAACTCTATATAGACCTCCATAACCTTATTATAAGTTATAACACTTATAAATTTTTATATATTCTATTTAATAATGGTAGAATGGCAAATAACAAATATACAAGCTACAGCTTATTTTGATACTATTATAAAGATAGATCGATTAGCCGATATCTCATCTAAAGACTTTACTGTAAGCTATAATCCAGACAATTATCCCGGACTTATACTTTATCATAAAAAATTTAGTGCAATTATATTTAGAACAGGTTCTATTAAGATTACAGGTATTAAAAAAACAGAAGATATTTTCTCGTCTATCGAAGAATTAAGAAAAATATTAAAAAATTATAATATAAATTTACCAGAAAAATATACTTTAAGAATAGCAAACATCCACATAAGTGGTAAATTTGATTATGATAACATAGATATTGAGAAGATAGGTTTAGAATTAGAAGATGCTTTTTATAATCCAGAAAGGTTCCCAGCAGTTACTATTTATTATAAGATCTCTCCCGATATAAAAGCAGCTTTAAATATTTTTAAAAATGGTTCTTTTGTAGGAGTTGGTCTTAAATGTAATATAAATGAGATAACACAATGTATTGATAAGCTTTTAAACGAATTTCAAGAGAGGATAATTAAGAAATTTGCCAAATAATTTCTGCCTTAAAATTTATAAATAAGAAAGATATAATAATTATTATGGTATACATGGATATGTTCAATAGAGAAGATATTTTTAATAAAGACCTATATCCAGCATATACAAATATAGCGGGAGGAATAAGAGATAGATCTATCTATACCCCTGTAAGAAACAAACTTGAAAAATTAAGGCAACTTATTAGAAGAACTTATAAGATAGTACATGACTTAAGAGTAGAATATCGTAATGCAGATATAGAAATAATAGCTGGTATGATTGGTAGAATCGGATATCTTGCTGAAGAAATGGAAGATCTTATTGATGAAATTTTATCAGAGAGAATGCCTCCTGGTCCAGATAGTGAAACATTTAAACAATATTTAGCAAGAATTCTAGATGAAGTAATTTATAATATAGATAATGATACAGATGCTCTCATATTTGACATAAGGCATGGAGATGAATATGGTATAGATTATTATCAGTTTGAAAATGAATTAGTTAAATTTTTAGATGGTACTGAAAGAGCTCTCAAAGAAATAGAAAACTCTCTAAACCAAATCTTTAGAAGAATCTAATCTTTTTTTATGAATAAACTTTATCGAAAGGGATATTATTATGAAAGAAAAGTACGCCACTTTCTACTATCAGAAAATTATTTGGTTTGGCGATCTCCAGGTTCTAAATCTCCCATAGATATTATTGCTATCGATAATAAAGGTAATGTAAGGTTAATCCAGGTTAAAAGCCACAAAAATATAAAGAAAGAAGAAATAGAAACCCTCAAAGAATTAGCTAAAAAGTATAAAAATGTGCCTAATGTTGAAGTAGAACTCTGGATCTTTAATAAAAGGCAGAAAATAATTTATAATAAAAAAGCCCTTTTAAATTTATAAAAAAATAAAGTAAATATTTATATATGGATGAAGACCTACCAGAAGTTTATAATCCATGG
>Ga0208548_100565_pt1 | contig 14416 bp, 10 predicted proteins | sample ECH_Chost_MetaG_FD_187133 | JGI IMG/M metagenome (GOLD analysis project Ga0208548, IMG submission 187133) | Hot spring microbial mat communities from Yellowstone National Park, Wyoming, USA - ECH_C host_MetaG (SPAdes) (version 2) | ecosystem: Environmental > Aquatic > Thermal springs > Hot... | reverse complement strand
AGCATAATTAATACTCACTGTTTCGTTCGTTGTTGCAGAACCTGAAGCAGGGGTTGCATTATATCCAACCCCAATTCCACCAACGTAAACCATAGTGTTTGCAGGCGAAATGCTCCACTGATAAGTTCCTTGAGGCAAGTAGAACGTTACTGTTGAAGAACCATAATTTGTATTTCCTGATTGCGATTGCCCATTGCTCAAAGTAATCGTATACCTAATGTTCACAGACGCACCTGTTACAGTAAATTGCAGGTAATCTGCGTATTGATATTTTGCCGTAACAGAACCTGTACCACCTCCATCAACAATGTCTATCGGGTTATCTCTCGAAGAATATCCCTGTGCTGGTGAAACATATCCTGAGAAGCTCCATTTAGTAAACACGTAACCTGAATTCGGGTTGTCCGTAAGGCTAAGTTTTGTTCCCGTTGTTACGTAAACGGTCTGGCTTTGTCCTGTGTTCACAGTTCCTGAAGTTGTTAAGCCTATGCCCGGAACATAAACCCATCCAGAAACCACGCTCCACGAAACAGAACCGCCCGGCCCGGCGTTAATTTTTACCGCGTAAGCCTGCTGATAGTTTATGGTTTCAGTCTGCCATTTATTGTATTCCTCGCTAATCGGGAAGCTTACCGTGTTCGTTGGAATGTAATAAATGCCGTTATAATACACGACACTGCCCGAAACCGTAGTGTCTGCATCGTTACCGTTCCAATACACGGTTACTGCTGATGAACCAGCGTTGCCTTGGTACGATTGCCCGCCATATAAGGCATACCACGTTGCTCCGTTCGGAAGGCCATTTTCCTGAACTTGTATTGCTTCTGGCGTAAATGGTACGGTTATACTTTCAGGCTCTGTAATTGTGTATATTGATTGATAATAGTATACTCCGCCTGTCTGCGTGTATCCAGAGCTTGTCGGTGTTATAGAAGGTGAAGTAACAAAATTTGGTTCAACTGACCAATAGTTAGCTGGAGCCCCTATCACAGTTAGCGAAGCGCCACTGTCTACCCATGTGTTCGCAACGCCGTTCGTATTTGGCGCCGGTTCTACTCCGGTTGAATACGCGTATGAAGGAGTAAATGTTGTGATAACTTCAAACTGCTTTATCCACGAAATTGTTTGTTGCGTGTTACTGCTCACGGAAATTGACCCGGATCCACCGCCATAATAGCTCGTGTTGTTTGAAACATAATAGTATTGCGGGCCAGCTGTATACGTGAACGTTCCGTATGGAATGCCCGTGAATTCGATGGATTGGCTTGTTGTTGAAACGTTATTGCCATTTAAATCAACCCACCAAGTTGTTCCACTTGGCAAACCGCTTTCTGTGAATGTTACATTATATAATTGCCCGCCGTATACTATGTACACAGTTTGGCTGGAATTGTCGTTTAACGTTCCAGAACTTGGTTTGGCATAATAAACTTCTTGCGAATTGTATATGTTTGACACACTCGTGGGGGAAATGCTCCAACTATAAGTGCCTGGTTGCAAGTCTGTGAAAGTATGAGATGCTTCGCCCCTACTATTATGCGGGATGTTTTCAAGAAAGCCTGTCCATGATGTAGTGTACCCGTTAGGGCCGTTGAGCGTTAAGGTAAAGTTTAAAATAGTGTCATACGGAATTGTGACAACAAACGTCATTTGTGCTTGCGCGCTTGTAGAAAGTATTTCTGTAATTTGAGTTAAACCGGTATAGCCGGCTGGTGCAAATGTGTATTGGTATGGGTTTTGCCCGCTTGTGAAAAGTAGTTGAGCATTATTATGACCACTACGAAACGCGTACTGCTCAAAATAATTACCGGGGTTTGGAATAGTGTTAAACTCAACCGTTACACTTGAGGGTAAAAGCACGCCTTGTGGAGATGTGATACCACTGTAAAGCTGTAAACCATCCCATGAAGGTACGCTAATAGAAACCGACCCGCCTTGTGCAACAACATAAGGAACGTATACACCCCAAGCCCACCCGCCAAGCTGTTTTACAAGAACACCATCATAGTAGATGTAAAGTTCTTTGTTAGAAACACCACCGCCCCATACCGGGTACCCACCACCAATTGATTGCACACCTGTATAGAACCAACCCTGTGAATTTGTTGTTACTGTTACGGTTTTACTATATACACCACCTGTGTTCGCGGATGTTACAACTACAACAATTGTGAGTTGCTGATTAGCCAGTGGCACAGGGTCATTATACATCGCTTGTCCTACTACGGCAAACTCATAATTATAGCCGGTATATATGTTGGCCACGTCGTATGCCGTCAGTGTCGGGAATGAAATTTTTGACCCAAAGTTTGCTGTTTCGGTTATTGGACTATTCATCGTTATTGTTGCGGGGTTATTATTGCCCGTGTAAGAGCCTGCCCCTGAACCAGTCCAATTAAGGAAAGCAAAAACGTTGTTTGGCGTAGCGCTTATTGTTATTTGGCTTCCAGAATTAAACCACCCAGAAGACGGAGACACAGAGCCACCACTTGATGGGTTTGCATTCATTGTCAAGTAGAATTGTTCTTGGTATGAAGCCGTTACAGAACCAGGCGATGACACCGTTATTGACCCGTTTTGCGATGTGCTAAGCCCTGACGTGCTTGTCCACACGAAACGAATGCCTGACCCTCCTAAAACAGGCGAAATCCATGAAAAGCTTACTGAAGAACCAGGCGAAGCATAAATCGTTACTGGTAATTGCAAATATGTATAGCTTTGTCCATTAACAACCAACACAGTGCTAGTACTTTGTGCATTATTGTTTAGCCCGTTTGCCGAAAATGTAATTTCGATATTAAAGTTAGCAACTTCAGTTATTGGACTATTCATTGTAATTGTTACAGGATTGCTTGTTCCTATGTAAGAGCCTGAACCAGAACCTGTCCATGAAGCAAACTGGTAACCAGTATTTGCGGTTGCTGAAATTTGCACGCCTGTTCCCGCGTTATACCACGAAGAACCACTCGGAGTAGTAGAACCAGCACCAGACGGATTCACGCTCATTGTAAGCTCGTATTGTGTTACGTAATTTCCTATTATGCTTCCTGGCTGTGTCGGAGTGAATGTATCCGATTGCTTATTATCCAAACCCGAAGTTGAAACCCAAACGTACCTTTTACCGTTCGTTGAAGAATAAACAGGCGAATTGAAAGAATAACTTACAGACTGCCCATAATTCACAGGAATCGTCACGGGTAATTGCGAGTAAGTATAACTTTGTCCATTAACCGTAAGAACCGTTCCTTGAGCATCTGAACCCAAACCCGAAGCGCTGAAAGTAATGTAATACCCAAATTCTGCAATTTCAGTAGTGGGTTGAGTAATTGTTAAAGTCAATGTATTACTCGTGCTTGATTGTGTTCCAGCCCACGTGCTGAAAAAGTAGCCTTGGTTAGGAGACGCAACAAATGTAACTTGCGAACCCGGAGTCACGAAGAAAGTCGTGTTTGAATAATATGTTTGCCCATTATACGTAGCATAAGCGGAACCTCCTAACGTGTTTTCAATTGTTACTTGAATACCAAAGTTTGCTGTCTCGTTAATAGGACTGTTCATTGTTATTGTGGCGGGATTATTCACGCCAGAATATGAACCTGAACCAGAACCTGTCCACGAAGCAAACTGATATCCTGAATTAGGTGTTGCCGAAATTTGAACGCTTGACCCAGCATTGTACCATCCTGAATTCGGTTGAACTGAACCGGCGTTTGACGGGTTAGTGCTCATGGTTAAGTAGAACTGTTCTTGGTATGTTGCTATAACATCACCACCAGATGAAGGCACGTTTATTGTTCCGCTTTGTGAGGTTGAAAGGCCACTTGTTGAAACCCAAACAAACTGTGTTCCTGTGCCACCTGAAACAGGCGAAACCCATGAAAAGCTTACTGAAGAACCAGGCGAAGCATAAATCGTTACTGGCAACTGCGAATAAGTATAACTTTGGCCATTAACTACAAGCACAGTGCCTTGAGCGTTACTATTTAACCCGTTCGCGCTAAAAGTAATACCTTCTTTTTCAACATAATTAGCAATAATTGAACCATTTGTTGTTGCAGTGAACGTTGCAGATTGAGAAGTTTCAAGACCAGTCACACTGCTTAAAACGAATTGTGTATTTGAACCACCAAAAATTGGCGAATACCACTTATATGTTACTTGCGTACCATACGGAACTATTAGCGTGTACGGAAGCTGTGAGAAAGAAAAGTTTTGGTCAATAAAGAATGGGTCTATAAATAGAATAGAGCCTTGTGCAAAGCTATTTAGGCCGTTTGTCGCAAATTTTATTACAACGTTTTCAATGCTAAACGAAGCCGTTTCTTCAATGTTTGAATCCATTACCACAGTAGCCGGGTTGCTTGAACCCGTGTATGATTGAGTGCCGGAGCCCGTCCAACCCGCGAATTTATAGCCCATGTTAGGAGTTGCTGTAATTGTAACCACAGAACCGGCATTATACCATCCTGACGAAGGCGACACGCTACCATCAGATGATGGGTTTGCGCTCATAGTTAGGTAGAACTGCGGTGTTAGTGTGTAGGTGGCATTCGCAGAAAAGCTGTCGTTGCTATTGGCAAATATGGTTATTGGAACGCTTCCGTTAAATACTGCATTAGAAGAAACAGATGCTGTTACCGTTATAGGTTGCCCGATGCCACTGGTTTGTGAAGATAGCGAAACGGAAACGCCTTGCGGCGCGCTATAAGACCAATTAACTGTTTGTGGCGCGATATTAGAATATGCGGTTGCCGTAAAGGAAGTTGAGCTTCCTGCGTGAACCGTTCCTGAATTAGGATTAAGCGAAATATAAAACGTGGATTTTAACACAGTTATGTTTAACAAAGTGGAAGTTTTGTAATAGCCATTATTTGCCACGAAACGTAATGAATAAGAGCCAGGTGGTGTTGTTCCGGGGACAAAAATAGTTACCGTTGAATTAAAATCAGGCGTCCCGTAAGCCGGTTTTAAATAAGCGGTGATGCCGGACGAAGGAACGCTACCAAAATAATATAAAGCGATGGTCTGCAAAGGAGACACGGCATAAACAGAAAGCACATCTGTAAACGTTTGACCTTGGTATACTGTTAGATTATTTTTTGCAAAAGAAATAGAATAATACGGACTTATTCCTGCAGCGTTTACAATAAACGGCACGCTTTCGCCGAACCCCATAGTAACAGCTAAGATAAGAACTACAAATGCCATTAATGTTTTATACGGTTGTCTCATGTCAGCATGGACGATACTTAGTTTAAAAAAAAGTCCAAACGCCACACTGTGCTTGAGTGCGTATAGCGTTTATTCACTGAATTGCTGTCGTGTTCCACCACGGTGGCAAGGGAGCATTGGTAGTTTTGACTAAATATGTGTAAGGAAAGTTTGGCGGTATCTCCTGTTTCCAAACAGGCCAGTTTGGAACAGCGACCCATATATGCGTAGAGTTAGCCGGTATTACAATCGTTTCATAAGGCGGGTAAGTGTTTTGCGTTATTGTAATAGTTTGCGCCGGCCCCACGCCCAAGTATGTAAAGTTTTCCCGCGTGGTGTTCACCCACTGTGAATTTACGAAGCCATATGCAATTCCAATTTGGTTCAGACCTGTTCCGTTAAAATAAAAAAGGTTATCTTGTGCTGGCTGTAAAAACCGCGCTTGGTAAACCTTACCAATTGCGTCCGGGTTAGTAAAGTTGAAAGTCACACCAGCCCACATATTCACGTAACTGAATGAAAACGGATAAATGTAACCAGGGTTTTTTTGGTCAAATACGCCTCGGGTACCGTCATAAGCTGCCCATATGTTTCCAATACCAGGCACATGAGCTAGAGGATACGCGCTTAGGCCACTTGTAGTGAATGTGAATGGCGATGGATCGAATGTCCATCCTTCCAAAATGAAGCTCCCATTAGGAAAGACGTACGCGACCGCATAAATCGGCACAGGCAAAATTTTTCCACTTGGATGGTCAGATGAAGTGAACCACAAGTAGGGTGACTCGGCCGAGATGGCTAACACCCCAGCTAATATTCCACCAGCTACCATCCCTGCTATTAAAAACAGCACTATGCCAAAGAGTAATATTTTATTCATAATATAATTAGGTAAACAATTGCTTAAAAAGATTATCTTTTTTCACTTCAACAAAACTCGCGGTTTTGGCTAGAGTTATTAATGAAAAGGTTTACGGAAAAGCAACTTCTTTGAAAGCTGAAACTTCAAAAGGCGCGCCCATCGGTATTGGCTTATAACTATAAGTTACCGGCTCATAGTAAATAAGCACGCGACCCCTCGGCATTGTGCTGTAAGTTCCAATGTCTTTTAGCTCAACACCCATCAAACCGCGCCACGAAACAATTATTGCTTGCCCTTTATGTGCTTTCACGTATGAAACTGCATAAACCGAATTTATAACCCCGAGCGCGCCGAAAAACACTGGTTGTGGCGGTGCGGGTTGTTTATGCGGCGACACCGGAATTGCAATGAACAAAGGCGCTGATGACTGCATCAGCATTTGCGTATGCTTCATCGGTTGTATTGGTGGCGTTCCATTGAATGCCTCAATTGGAGGTTCGGCAACAAAAGTTGTATTGCCCAATGTTAGTTCGTGAAGTGGCACAAAAAACTCAATGTAAACAACGCCGTTATATACGCCTATAAAGCCGTCGAGAAACGTGCGGTTTTGGTGAAGTACTTTTATGCCAACATACGAAATATTCGGGTATAAAAACGGTGGTTTTCCGCTTGTATGCGACACAGGAGGCATTGGAAGATTGCCGGGTACAGACGGTATAGGAATGTTAGTGGCGCGCGCAGAATTAATTGGAATGCTTACGCCTCTCATCGGTTGCGCGAACGAAACCGCGGAACTAACAGAAAAAACGCTCACCAGCAACACCAACGCTAAAACCAAAATGCTTTGCCTCATGCCACACTAAAAATAAAAAACATTTAAAAAGCGACAGCGTTACGGCGCCGTAAAAATTACGCCGACGTAATTGCACTGTTGCGCGCTTTTAAGCAAACCCGCATTTATTATGGTATGGTTAGGAATGTGCGCACGCTGGTTTTTGAGGATATAAGCCCGCTTAGCGAGCAGTTTTTGGACTTAATGGGAATAAAGCTCTCTGTGAGGCAAGCAGTTTACTTGAGCGCCTCTTTGCTTCTCGGCTACGGGGTTTCGCTTTTAATTCGCGGCTTGCTAAACAAAGCGTTCGTAATAATGCTGTTTTTTGCATTCGGCGCAATGCTTTCCGCAGTAAAAATAAAAACGCTAACCCCGGAGCAAATGCTGTTATACATGATAGCAATGCCGAAGCCAAAAACAGAAAAGAAAAAGGAAAAACCGGTTGAACCCGTGCAAGAAAAAAGGCTCGACCTGCCGACGCAAAGCATTGACGACATGCAGCCAGTTAAAGTGGTAGGCACGCTCATCGGCGCCAATGGGATGCCCGTTGCCAACAAGGCCTTTACCGTATATGTGAACGGGCGCGAATACACGAGAGGCGTTACGGACGAGTATGGAAATTACATGGTGTTCTTCATGCCACCGGGCTTCGGCGCATTCAAAATTGAAATACAGCCAGCAGGCTCAGAAGAAAAGGACGTAATACAAGTAAACGTAAAACAGCCCGCACGTTAAAGCGAAGCGACGCGTGTCAGCTTTTAAGATATTTTTGAGAAATTGCTATCGTACCCTAGTTTTGGTGGGGTACAACTTTCGTTTCATTTGGTGGCAGTATTGCCACAGGTTTTGTAGCTTATTTTCTTTTCTTCAACCTGCGGCAGTATTGCCGCTAAATGAAACAGGGTTGTAACGCTTCTGGCCATTTAGCCGGGGGACAGAGAAATAATTCCCTCGGAAACTTGGCTGGGAGCGTTCCCGCCAAAACAGGGTACACGTGAAACAAAATGAATTCCCAAACCGTTTTATTGGAAGCCCAGTACCCTATATGGGCGAGGGCTGGGTCACTATTTTTGGAATTTCCGGCCCTGTCACCCACACACCGAGAGGTGTGTGGTTTTTCCGTGTTTTCCAAAGGCTTGGTTGAAACCAAGCCCCGGGAGGTCGAAAACGGCCTCCCTGACCACAGCTCCAACACGGAGCTGGGAGGTGAGTAAAATGCCAGACCACAATATTTTCGTTATACTGCCAGGGCTCGCGTGCCCTATCTGTGGAGCCATTGAACTCCAAGAAACCGCAACTTGGAGAATGGGGCAGCAAACAGTGCACCAAATTGTATGCCAGAATGGGCACAACTTTCGTGTTTATGAACCCCAACCCGGAGTACATAAAATCGTTACGTACAAGAAAAAGTCTGCAACAGAAAACACCGTAACCACTACGGTGGAAAAAACAGGAAGGTGGCAATTTGCACCAGCACCTACCATAAGCATAGAACAGCTGAAGAAATTCTGGTCGCACCTAAAAGCAGGGCTTGAATTAGAATTAGATTACCCACCAAATACTAACGTAGAAGGCGCACAAGATATTGACAGGAAAACAGAACAATTTTTCGGGATGCGGATAACAAGGTACCATGATGTACCAAGCTGTCCTGTGTGCGGACGGTTAGGTTGCTGGGTACACATTCCTGAAAAGCTAGTACGTTCCATACAACGCGACGGGTCGATTTTTGGCAATGAGTTTCTCATATATGGCTCTTCGGAGTCTTCAGAGGAATTCGCCGAACAACTAAAACCAGTAATTGAATTTCTTTCACAAAATTATCAAGTTACATGGAGAGATAGTTGCCATGTTCATCTTTTGGTCAGTGACGACTATGAGCCCTTACCAATAACGGTGGCAAACAATTTCTGGCAATTGATGCGCTATTTCTACACCGGTTACGCCTGGATTTTCGGAAACACGCCAGGGTCTTTCCTCCGAATGAGTGGCTACAGTGGATTCCAAGACCTTCTTTCTTCCCCCTTATTCGACCATGTAGGGGGAACAAGAAATGCAATCTATTTCGGTGAGTCCTACATAAGTCGTAATAAAATAATCATCTTCAACATAGAAAATCGTTTAGCAGACGCTAGCTTGAACGTAAAACAGCTTGTAGCACTTCGTGCAATAAATATTGCACTTATGAAAAGAGCCGCAGAACTTGCCTTGGTCGGCCTTATAAAGGTCGATAACGACAAATGGCCAATCTACAAGGGACTAGGGCAAATAATCAATGACCTAGTCTGGGGCAATTTAACGCCCCAACAGGTCGACATGAATTTAGTAAAACAATGGATGAAAAGGAATGCTGAAGAAATGCTCGATGAAATTAAACACCTGCTCACAGACTTTGAATACAACATCGTAAAAGAACTTATCGAAAACCCACCAAGAGAACAACAAAACGTAACAAATACCGAAATACATGTTCCAGTAAAACGGATGGACAGAATATTAATAACGGCAATTATAAATGCCCCGGCAACTAAGACTGAAAAGGAAAGCATTTCAATAATTGCTAAATCACTTGGAAAAACGGAAGAAACAGTAAAGAAAGAACTTGAAAAAATTGGAGCAAAATGGGTAAATGGCAGGTTCAAGGTGGTGGCGTAAAATGTGTAGGATGGCTTTAATTCTTTCTTCAAGCCCAGAGCGTGGGCTTGAAGAAAAAATGAAAGACGCGTGGGAACAGAATAAGGATGGTGTAGGAACATTATACGTTACGCCAGATGGTGTAATAAAATTATACCGGTGGGTCAAAACAGAATACTTTCAACGCATAGAAGAACCTTACATCAGATTACTCATACATTTCCGGTTATCTACGGGTGGATTTGGTACCCACCCATTCGCCGTCGAAGGGGCGGCGGTTGGGTGGTATTTGGCGCACAATGGTTCTGTAATAGAAAAAATTACGCCTGTTCAAGAATACGGAGAAATTGACACGTTAAAGGCGGTGCGCGTTTTCGCGCGCACTTATAATAGTGTAAAAACGCTCAAAGAAAACACGCTGAACTTCATGAAAGAACTACAAGAAAACTACACAGGAATGTTTAACTTCTTGCTTTACAATCCATTCACCGACCAATGGATTGCAATTAGTGACGGAAGCTTAGAGTACTTGCAAGAAAAAAATAGAATCATTATCGCAAGCGATTTCAGGTTTGACAATAATATGAATGCCCGTTCAAGAATACTAAGAAGTGGTTTTGCAATGGTAGGAAAAGGTCTGCAAGTGCAAGAAACGTTCAAATGGGGAGACAGACCTTCGCGAATAATAGTATACAGGAACACAAACATAAACAACTTCTTTGGTTCCTGTGACACTTGCGAGGGCGAATAAAAATGAACAACAACTTCAAATACATAACTGAACAAGAAATGCAAAAAATTCTTCAAATTACACAAGAATTCAAGAAAAAACATCCTTATACTGGAACGGCGAAAGAAAAATACCAAAAATGGAAAAAGTACCTTCAAGAGCTTTCAAAAGCTTTGAATATTCCGGTGCCTCGACTTGTGGTGGCGCCGGAACTAAAACTTTTCGGGCTATTTGGTCTTTACCTTCCAAAATACAATTTAATCGCTATCAACAAATTCTCTGTTATTACGCTTCTGCACGAATACTATCACGCTATAGTGCACACACGAAACGGCATGCAGAATGAGCATGACCCCTACATATTTTCTCAATACGTGTTCACGGCGGTGTTTGGGAAACCGCACGGCTACGTGGCGCCGCCGCGCGAATAAAATTTTTATTTTTTATAAAAATTAGGTAAACAGCGCTTAAATATTTTTGTATGCACCAGCCCCGCTGGTGCTTGGTGCTTCGCACCCCTTTATGCACGAGTGTTTACCTAATTTGCAACCTACTTAACATTATTTTTTGCCCAAGTGTTTACCTAACGCCACTATAAACCCGTTTTTTATTTTGCACACGTGTTTACCTAATTAGGCAAAAGCATGTGCTTTTTATGCCTCGTGCACGAAGCACCATTGCATTCAAATTATCCGTTTGCTTTAAATAAAAGCCGTACAAATAGTATATTAAGGCGATGGTTCCTTCAAGGCGGGGAGGATGTCAGTGGAAACACATTCAAGAATGCTATTGAACGCGTGCAAAAAAGCGCTCTAAATACAACACCATAACCATATAATCGCTGTTAGCTAACGCCATAAAAAAATTTTCTAATAGTGTTTACCTAATTTTACCAAACGTTCTGGGCACCGCTATACCCTGCGGGGAAACACACGGCGCGCGGGCCGGCATAACGCACATTTCATGTTATGCGAAGCAAAAACCGTGCACAAAGCGTGAACAGACCCATTCTCTCTGAGTGTTTTGAGTTAAAGAGTTAGGTGTCCACATTCAAAAACCGCGGGAAAAAGGTTCAAACGTTAAACATTTTCCAATTGCGCCGCTTTTTCAATTCTTTTTTCCGCGTGTCCTGTTTGTAGAGCAAAACAAAAGCCGTAATCAAAAGCGGAAGTATTGCACAAACCACGGGGAGCGCAAAAGCATCGTATTCGCTGAAACCAAGCACAAGCACAAAGTCATGCACAAAGTCAGCATTCGCAACCCCGAGCAAAGTTGAAAGCCCTAATTTTCTGTAAGGGTCTAAAAGAAAGAAAAGCAAGAAAATAACAAACAGTATGAGGCCAAGCCCTAAAAACCTATTCATAAAGTTTTGCATAAAAGGGTTTGCTTCGCTAAAGCCATCCGAAAGCGCCAACCGCGTAATAACCCTTGTCCCTGTTTCAACAAAAACTATGAGAACGCCAAAAAGCGCATCCCATTTGTCAAGCTTCAAACTTCACGCCTCCTATTCCGCAACCGCGGTTGCGCCGGTGTTTTTCCATTTTTATTCCTCGCACGCAAGTCGCACGAAAACATGTAACGTAGGGAATTTATCCTTAAGCATTTGTTCTAAGCCATTCTTTATTTCATCCGAAAGCGTGCCCGCGCAAATTTCAACTTCAAGGCTCCTCCGAATAAACTTATCCGGCTCAACCTTATCCCTTAATACAAACCGAATGTATTTTATTTCTTCCGCATAATTATGCTCAATAAAAAAATTTTGAATCGCATACAAGAGGTCGTCAAAGTACACACCGCGCTTGCGAACGTGTTCTCGTACCCTTTTTGTAGAAACAAATGCGAGCGACATTTTTTATCACTATATAATATAACGCAAATCTTAAAAGCCGTCCTGTGGCAAAAACAACGCTCTTAAGTAATGCTATCCCACAGTTTAAGCTCTTGCTTTATTTCTTCAGTAAAATATTCTGGTTTAAACAGCAACTTTTTAGCCACGTTTATTCCATCAAGTATTTCTTCTTCGGACACGTGAGGTCTAATTTTTTTAATTTTTGCAACCACTTTATCCGTATTTTCATAAGTGAGGTTTTTATAAATAATTAGCATAGCAACATCTAGTGCTTCGTTATTTTCTAAAACCTCTTTTAATTTTTCTAATACCGCCCTTTCGTCTTCGTTAATTTGGTAATCGCTTTTTAGCTCATGAAATTCGCGCGCAAAATTCATGCTGTCCGCATAAAGCTTTTGCGAATAAACCCTACAAAAGTAAAGGCCAAACTCATAATTCAAACTAATTCCCATGCTTTTTAACAAAAAAGCAATTTTTTGCAACTCTAACCTGTCGCAAAATTTATTTATGTCAAGCTTTATGTTGAGAAATTTGAAATACGCAATAAGCTTTTTTATTTCTTCCGGCATTTTTTCCATACTATAATAAACCGTAAAATAGCATTAAAAAATGAAACAAATAGTCATTTATGTCAGCGGCAGTAGCACCGCAATTTCGGCCTTCAAAACCACAGCCTTTATGGGTTTACAACACGAACGAAAGCCTCGCCTCTTCTAGAGGCGGGGATGCTGAACTATTCAGTCCTTGCTAACGAGTTTTCTCATGAAAAAGGCTAAAGTATTTATATACTTTAATTAGGATAAAATAACAGAAAGCATGCGCCGATCGAACACAGTACGCATCATTGCAGGAAAAGAAACAAAAGCTAAACTAAAGGCTCTTGGAAAGGCATTCGTTGATTGCTGGGACGAAGTTAATAAGTTGAGGCTTGAGCAGTACAAAAAGCACGAGCCTGTGGATTTTAATAAAACAGAAAAAATCGTTTATGAAAAATATAAGGCTGTATTGCACGGAGCAAACGTAGCGCAAGTAACACGAAAGAACATGGGAGCATGGAAATCTTTTTTCGAGCTAAGCAAAAAGAAGAAAGAAGGGAAATTGCCTAAATGGTTGAAGCCAAAGCCTCCACATAAAAAGAAAGATAACCTATTTTTGTTAATAAGACATGACAGGTACAGGATTGAAGGAAACGAAATATACATCAAGGAGTTTAACCTGAAGCTTAAGTTCAACGGAGAGCTCAAGTGGGTCGGCAAGCAGGGAACCCTTGAGATATTCTACGATAATGCAAGGAGAAAGTGGTACGCAAGGATTCCTGTGAGTGTAAAAGTAGATAATAAACCAAAAGGCAAAATGAAAGCAGGGATAGACCTAGGCATTGTAAACCTTGCAACCGTTGCTGTTGAAGACGGTTCGTGGATGCTCTTCAAAGGAGGTTCAGTGCTTTCAGAGTTCAAGAAGTTGAGCAAGCACATTGCTAAGGAAAAGAAGAGGCTTGCAAGGCACGGCTTAAAAACTAGCAGGAAGCTTGAAAAACTTTACAAAAAGCGCGCTCTTTTGCTAAAGAATGCAAGAGAAGGACTAGCGAGGGAAATCGTAGAAACACTATATGACAAAGGAGTAGGAGAAATATACATCGGCTACCCAAAGGGCATAGCTCAGGATAAAGGAAATGAAAGGAATACAAACTTTTGGAGCTATTCTGCAATAATAAAGCGAATCAAGGACGTTGCACAAGAATACGGAATAAAGGTTAAGCCTGTGAATGAAGAAAATACATCTAAGAAGTGTTCCCTGTGTGGGGAAATTCACGAAAACGGAAGGATTAAAAGAGGCTTGTTCAAGTGTCCTCACACAGGGAAAGTAATAAACGCTGATCTGAACGGAGCAATAAACATTCTACATATCCCCGAGTCCGTTAAGGATAGGGGTAAGTGGCTGGAGGCACAGCCCGTGGTCTATCGCTGGACGAACGGAGCGGGGTGGGTAACCACTAGCTATGAAGTAATGAAGATGAAGACGATAAACCACAAACCTATGATCCGCCTTGAAGGAACGCTAGCCCTTTAAGGCGGGGAGGATGTCATGGCAAATTTTTGAAACCGTTTGTTCTTTTCGTGTTCGGCCGCTTCTTTTAGGTATTGTATTGCTTCTTCTAAAGTGATTTCACTTTTGCTCATTTTTGCTCACCATCTCTATAATTTTATCTAGCTTCTCGTAAAGCCTGTCAAGCGTTCCCGTGTTTAAAAGGAGCAGGTCGTATGGCATCTGCTCAACCTCTTTTTCGCTTGGATGGTC
>Ga0208548_100552_pt1 | contig 14627 bp, 11 predicted proteins | sample ECH_Chost_MetaG_FD_187133 | JGI IMG/M metagenome (GOLD analysis project Ga0208548, IMG submission 187133) | Hot spring microbial mat communities from Yellowstone National Park, Wyoming, USA - ECH_C host_MetaG (SPAdes) (version 2) | ecosystem: Environmental > Aquatic > Thermal springs > Hot... | reverse complement strand
ACAATCTTTTCTACATTATCTTCCTTTTATTTCGCTACAGAATACATACATAGTTTTATCGATATATCTATAGTAGCTACAATTCTAGCAGTATTCTCTTACATCATGCTACTGAACTTTGCCAAATTCGTATACTATTCTGAAGAATACAGACTTTTAATGAAAACAATGGAAGAAGAATGCTGGGGGAGCTTATAATGCTTCCTTAATGAGTGCTCATGCCTGTGATTGTGTGTGTTGGCTGGGCTTGGTTGTAATGGGCGTTTATTGATGCCACGCATTTCGAAACCCTCAACGCATGGTTTATTACCCCGGTTGGTTTGGGTTGTTGGGTGGCGGATTCATGCAACACTATCCATAATCAGCCATAGGCAAAGCCTTAAATATTATTTAACTATATTACTTTTAATGGGGAGCGGTTCTGGTCATGATTTGTTTAACGGCTTCAATAAGGATGAGGTTAATGAGGTTCTTCTTAGGTGCACCAACTGTGGTAGGTTCGTTCTCATTGGGCCACCGAGGAGTGGTAAGACGTTTTTCAGGGAGAATTACCTAGAGGGCAGGCTGGGTGTTGGCGTCACCGTCGATGAGTACACGCTAGGCATAACCACCAAGACCGAGGGTGAGGAAGCCAAGGGCAAGTTGGGGCTTCGTAAGAAGGTTATGAGGCTTCTTAAGAGGATGACCCTGATTGGGAAGTTTGCGGATAAGGAGAGGGTTGATGATGAGGAGTTGAGGAGGGTCCTTGGTGATAGGGCTCCCAAGCACATTGTCGAGTGGGCTAGAAGGATGATTGGGGACTCACCACACAGGGCTTACTATATAGAGTGGAAATGCGTTGAGAAGCCAAATGCAATCACCTCCGATGCGGATGCCAGTAAGGCATTGGGGTTGATCAAGACGGTCTTTGATGATAAGAAGGTGAGGATTAGGTGGTTCAATGCCAAGTACATACCGCCGGGCCTTGTCGAGGAGGTCATCGAATTAATCAGAGAGAAAGGTGAGGATGAAGCTAGGAGGGTGTTGGAGGGCTGGGTTGATGCGTACTTCAAAGCCATTGGTGCTTTGAGGAAGGTTTTGGGCTTGAAGGAGAACTTGCTGGAGTGGGATGAGTCGTCTATTAGGCTCCTGAGCGAGTTCGTGAACAACATCGCGAATTACGTGATCGGTGTTTTAGCCGCAACCTCACCGATGGGTGCGGCTTCCCAGTTACTAATCTCGGTGCTTACGTACATGGCATCCAAGAAGGAGAGGGAGAACATCCTCAAGGAGATCATCGAGTTATGGGAAAGCCTGAAGAAGTTGAGGGTGGAAGGATCAGATGATTTCTATGAGTTGGGTAGGTTGTTGGTCTATAGGGTCGCCTACGCGATGGGGATGAGTTATGACGAGGCGAAAGAGGCACTGATGGGCATAACTGGCTTGAGCATGGATGAGCTGAAGAAGAGGGTTGACGAGATTGAGAGGAAAATTAAGGAGCTCGAGAATAACATTGAGTTAACCAGACAGGAGAAGCGGGCGGGCATAGAAACGGCCGACGTTGATGAGTTCGCGAAGGGCGGTATTTACCCAAACGTCAGGGTTGAGAACGGCGAGTTGAGGGTTAGGGTTGAGGATGGGTACCACAGAATTGTTAGAGCAGGTAAATTCAACGAGTTGATTGACGAGGTTAGGGATAGGCTCCTGAAGCGGGGCTTCGTCGTGGTCGTTGGACCCAAGGGTATTGGTAAGTCCACGCTAGCTGCAACCGTGATTTGGGAGTTACTCGCGAACGGCGATGTTGGTAGGGTTGCACGTGTTGACTCGCTTGATTCGGATAAATACTCGGAGTTTACTACGTTCATTGAGAACTACGGTGAGGAACTCGGCAAGGACTTCGGCAAGTTGCTCATACTCTACGACCCGGTGTCGACCAAGGCCTATGAGAGAGCGGACATTGGTGTGAAGGCAGACATACAAAAGTACATCGAGATGACGATAGAGGTCTTAATGAAAGCCATAGAATCGATAAGCTCCGAAGCTTCGAAACCGCTCGCGCTCATCGTGATACCGAGCGACTTCTACAACGCGTTGAGTGAAGAAATGAGGAATGCGTTAGAGGTATATAGGCTTGACGTTTCGCAGGGACTCATCAACACCGAATTCCTGGCTGAGTTGATTAGGGAGTACACGAGGACCAAGAGTAACCCCAACGGGTGTGCATTAAGTGATAGGGAACTTAGTGAATTAGCCGGCGAATTAGCAAAGTTCGACTCCGGCCACGCATTAATAGCCAGGCTCATCGGCGAGGAACTGGCGAGGAGCAACTGCGACGTGGGCAAGATCGAGGAGTTAATCAGCAAAGCCAAGGGTAAGGCCGAGGCATTCATAATACTACACATAAACGGACTATTCAAGGTCCATAAGAACACTAACACAGCCAGGGCCTTGGTCGAAATCTTCGCATTGAGGAGGCCATTCGTTGATTCAGTAAGGCCAAGCGTCCCAATACTGACACAAGGCATTATTGAGCTAATTGGCGAGGAGAAGAGCGCGAAGATTCTCTATGGTGCCGAGGGTGGGGAGTTGAGGAGTTGGTTGGTCCATAGGCAGCACGACCTAATTGAGGAGGCGATTCAGAAGCTACTTAAGTGCATTGTAAGTAATGGTGAGGAATGTAAGGAACTTGGTACTGCATTAAATCCCTGGAAAATAAGAGGAGTTAGGGAGTCATTGAGGGAGGTCTCGGAAAAGGTGAGTGATGTAGGCAGTGCCGTTGAGTATTTCGCCAGTAACTACGGCAAGAAACTCCCAAACACACTAAAGGTCTTCAGCGATGAGTGCTGGAAGAGGGCCGCGTTAATCATTGGAGCCGCCTTGGCTGGGATTCCTACAGTGCCTAGGCCCGAGGACTTGTCTGTGATGTACCTATTGATGAATGGCCAGGCAAAGATCGCATCTGAGGATTTGAGGAAGAGTGTCGTTGAGTCCCTTGGTGATGCTTTGAAGAGGTGTGGTGTTGATTATTACCTACTCGTTAGTAACGAAATACCGCCATTAATAATAGGTCTAGCTTATACACCTGCCTTGGCCTGGGCATTCATCGATAAGTACAATGAGGCTATTGGTGAGGTGAATAGGATCCTTAATATCGCCAAGGGTAGGGGCAGTATTTATGACGCTGAGAGTTTTTATGGTCTCGGGCTAGCCTCAATAATCGCCAAGGCTGTTGAGTCAGGCAAGCCCATCGAGCCCAGCGATGCCGATGCGGCATTGCACATAGTGTCATTAACCGTGCAACGCGCTATATCATCATTATCATTATCAAGTTTCACTAAGCCAATACTAAGTGCCTTGGTACCGTTGCGTGATAAGGCACCTCAGAGGTACCTTGAAGTACTAGCCTTCGCACTGGGTAAAGTCTCCAGTCAGCTGTACATGAGTCCCAACTTGGACACTGTTATGTACATACTTAATGAGTTTGATTACATATTAAACAAGTACGGGGATGGAGTGAAGGGACATGCTTGGACCCTCGTCAGTGCGATAAACTACTCAATTTACTCAATCTATAAACACCTAATACTTTGTGATGATTTTGATGATTATTTTTGGGATGCGTCTTTCCGTACGGAGCTTGAGCAGATTGTTAGTAGGGTTGCTGGTTTGCTGAATGAGATAAACAGGTTGAACCCCAGCCTAGGCATAATTGCTTGGGCGCATGTGTTACCACCAGCGTTAGAGAATAAGTGTGTAAGGGCACTTATGGAGAGTGTGTTGGGCATCGACGTGGTCAATGAGAAGGTTAAAGAGGTTGCTGGAGAACTAAGCAGGCTGAGGGAGAGTGTTCAGGAACTAATAAGGGATGAGGACTTCATGGGTTTTGTCGAGTACTGGCTCGCCGAGACTGGTGAGAAGGCGGCTAGGAGAGAAATCCTTGAGGTAACATCATATCTTAAGTACGCATTGGCGCAATACAAGCTTGATAATGACGAGCTTCGTGAGGCGGAGGAACTATTTGACGAGGCAGCTAGGGAGAGTAGGGAAATTGGTGACTATCAAAACTACCTAGATAATAGTAATTGGGCATTGCGGGCTAAGGCGATTAGGAGCAAGTTAGTCGGTGATAAGTTGGTTAGTTTGGTTGATGAGTTTAGGCAATTATACGAGGAGACTAAATTACGCGAGGAGGCTGAATTGTACGAGGAGACTGAATTGTACGAGGAGACTAAGGTGCCCAGTACTCTATCTTCATTATTGGATAGTATACTTGGTGGGTACCTCGTGTCCCTAGCCCTAACGGGTGGTGATGAGGAGATTAGGAGGATTGAGGAGTTGCTTAGGGAGGTGCTTAAGGAGGAGTGGCGAGGGCCTGGACGCTATTTGCTAGCCCCGATCCTGACCAGGCTGACGCTCAACGCCCTACTCGGTTCAAGGGGTGAGTTAAGTGGCGAGCTTAAGGATAAGCTTTTTGTTAAACCTGGGGATTTAATTATGACTCTTGGGGGCGGATATATAGATTTTGATTCTCTGCCCGCATTGAGGGCTATTTATGGTACGATAAAGCCTGGAGATGAAAAAAGGTTATGTAATGATGATCTAATGCATGTTCTTTGCATGGATCTAGTTTCAAGAGTAATAATAGATTATAGCAGGGAATTGGATCAGCAAGGAGAAGATAATTGGAGACAAGGGTTAATCAATCATTTTCAGTGGTGGATTTCAAAAGGGGAGGTGTTGGATTTACTTAAGAAGCTTGGTCTTGACGCCAAGTCATTGAATAATGAACTTATGGGATTGATACATGAGCTTAGTGTCAAATCCCTACCAGAGTTAGTTAGTTTTAGTTATTGTTCAGAATACGAACAACGACGATGCTCATCGGCACATTTAACCTACATGCTTTATACATTAATCAATGGCAATGAGAAGCTAGCCAAGGCACACGCACTTATAGGGGCTGCGAGCGTTGTCGGGAAGCTGCCTGCGAGGTTGTTCCTTGAGGCTTACAAGGCGTGTTGCGACTTGAAGAGTGAGTCGTTTAGGCTTGCTATCGCAAAGCTCTTCTTCTATCACATATAGCCTTGGGGAGTCGGTCTCGGAATTCTGGTCTGTTCTCATTGTCCACTTGGTGTGGCTCGTGTAATCGAGGTTGTAGTCAGGGTGGTGAATTAATGCGTAGATGATGAGCTTTAATGCATAAGTCCTAATGCAGTTATTGCCTTACCAGCGCGGTTGTGGTTAGGGCTGGGTTAATCAATGTGAGGTTGAACATCTACCAGTGACCATGATTAGGGTACCGAGAGACGCTTGGCGTGGTCAAACCCTGCAGGTAATCCCTCTCAGCAGTCGCTTGGTTTGTTTGGGCCGTAACGCTTAAGGGGTTTGTTTGTAGTAAATATACTCAGAAAGAGCAAGTACTCGAGGATTTAATCACCGTAGTGAAGGAGACTAAGAAGGTGATAGACTCGTGTTTCGCCAAGTACGAAGTCAAAGAAGTCTCACAGAACATCGACGAACTACTGAAGGAGCTGGAAGAAGGTAAATGACGAGGTGTCGCGCATTATAGAACTGAGAAGCCTCATCCTTCTCGGTAGACCCAAAATCACCCCCTTAAAAATAAATCTATAGTGTAAATAAGTGTTTCCACTAGATTAATTGTAAAATTCTTTGGATTGAATAAATCAGGAAAAAATAAAAGAATTAATAATAATCTAAACTCCTCTCTCCTCACCACCCCCTTGAATACGGTATATAAGGAGTAGAGTACAAGGGCTAGTACGAAGATCAATATGCGGAAAACAAACTTAGTAGAACTAGTAAACGGAAGAAAAGCCTTAATATTCCTACAAGTGTGAGACGGGTTAATTAAGAGTACTGGAACACCAAACTCCCTAGCCTTCTCAATAATAGCATTCTTCATTGAAGAAAACACTGAACGATAAATCCTCAACCTAAGCTGTTTATACCTCACGTTCTTTATCATATGCTCCGGAACTCTCCTTGGCAAGTCCTCCAAGACAATTGCACTCCTGCTTTCAAAAGCCTCCTTGACGATTAGCTTAGCTAATTACCTCTCTTCTTCAACTTCTCAAAGCTATCCTACCTCTCGCTTGCGTCCTCACAAGCTGTGTAAATATAATGGGAGGGTAATCCCTTATGTTTCTCCTTCTCGGACTTGTAAATCCCGGCCTTAATTCTAGTGAAGGAGGTAGTCTTATTTATGAGTCCATAATTTATTGTCTCCTTTAGAACCTCTTCATACTCCTTCTCGACCTCCTTCAACTTCCGATATGTCTTATAGTCTACTTTAACCCTTAACTTCACTGTCCCCTCCACTCAGCTCACCTATCAGCTTTTTCACGCCTTAAACTAGGAGTGTTTCTTGAGACTCCTCATACCGTAAATTTTCCCAGCGAATGAGGTTATGATCGAGATCAAGTCCTCCACGAGTTCTTGCATGCCATCTTTGGGCTCCTCGCCAGAAACTACCTCAATCCTAACTCCCGTGGTCGAGAAGAACTCTTCGATGTACTCGAAACCGAACCGTGTTAATCTATCTTTGTATGTTATTAATACGACGTCCACGCTCCTTCCCTCAACGAGCTTGAATAGTTCGAGCAACCCTTTTCTTTGTGTGTTCAACCCGTTTGCAATATCTTTCAATACTTCAACCACTTTGTAACCTTTTGCTGTTGCGTAATTCGTTATTTCTCATGGAACTCTCAAGTAAACTACGAATTACACTATCTTTAGCATAATCTAAGGGAATATGCCCCCCATTGTCGGCAATCCGCGGGTCAGCTCCACGCTCAAGCATCAGTTTGAGAATCTCAACGTGACCTTCAAATGCTGCCCAATGTAGTGGCGTACTACCTTTATTATCTTAAGCGTTTGGGTTTTCAACACGCTCAAGCATCAGTTTGAGAATCTCAACGCGGTGATTAAGAACCCAAAATGCTGCCCAATATATTGGCGTTTTACCGTCATTATCTTTAGCGTTTGGGTCTGCACCGCGCTCAAGCAGCAGTTTGACAATCTCGACATGACCTTCTTTTGCTGCTTCATGCAATGGCGTTTTACCGTCATTATCTTTAGCGTTTGGGTCTGCACCATTCTCAAGTAAGATCTTAACAACGTCAACATGATCCCAATTTGCAGCCCAATATATTGGCGTTTTACCGTCATTATCTTTAGCGTTTGGGTCTGCACCATTCTCAAGTAAGATCTTAACAACGTCAACACGACTTTTAAATGTTGCCCAATGTAGTGGCGTACTGCCGTAATTATTTTTAGCGTTTGGGTCTGCACCGCGCTCAAGCATCAGTTTGACAATCTTGACATGACCTTTATGTACTGCTAGATGCAATGGCGTACTGCCGTAATTATTTTTAGCGTTTGGGTCTGCACCGCGCTCAAGCAAGATCTTAACAATCTCAACGTGACCTTTAAATGTTGCACGATGTAGTGGCGTCCAGCCGTCATTATCTTTAGCGTTTGGGTCTGCACCGCGCTCAAGCATCAGTTTGACAATCTCGACATGACCTTTATGTACTGCTAGATGCAATGGCGTACTGCCGTAATTATTTTTAGCGTTTGGGTCTGCACCATTCTCAAGCAAGATCTTAACAACGTCAACACGACCAAGAGATACTGCTAGATGCAATGGCGTACTGCCGTAATTATTTTTAGCGTTTGGGTCTGCACCATTCTCAAGCAAGATCTTAACAACGTCAACGTGACCACTATGTGCAGCCCAATATAGTGGCGTTTTATCGTTATCATCTTTAGCGTTTGGGTCTGCACCATTCTCAAGCAAGATCTTAACAATCTCAACGTGACCTTTAAATGTTGCACGATGTAGTGGCGTCCAGCCGTCATTATCTTTAGCGTTTGGGTTTGCCCCCTTTTCGAGTGCTGTTTGTAGTTTAATCAAGTCACCATTCTCAGCCGCCTCGAGGAGTTCATCGTCCCGGTCCGTGGTTCTCACCATTTCTATAACAATTTTTACTCAGCGAGTAATAAGGGTTACGGAAACAAGACTAGATGTAATTAGTGCTGATAAGAATAGGACTTATGTTGTTTTTGTTTGCGACAAACATAATCCTCACACCAAAGTGGTGGGGATATAAATCCGCGTCCCTTCTTTTTATGCTACAGCAGTTATGGGAATCTTAGGGAGGTAATACCAAGAAGTCGGTATTAGCGAGAAGTTTTTAATTTTGGACGTCTTCCTGCTGAAAGAATGCCGAACGGAAAAGGACAAATCGAGTTACAGCAATTATGGGACTTTAACGTAACTTAAAGATTTTCATCAGCCCAGATGATCCGCCTAAATAACGTTCAACGAACCTGAGGAACGCCTCCACGCTCCTCAGGTTAAGAGCCCCCACCAGCTCCCTGACGACGTTGGTCATGATGGTGAAGATCGTGAGGTAACCCTGAAGCCTCTTCCTCCTCCAGAACGGTAGACCCAAAATCATATTAGAAAAAATATTTCTGATAGGATAATATCGAATTCATAAAAGATAAAGAAATTTATAAGAGTGTAAAGAATTGGAGAAAGCGTTTAAGGTGAGGGAGACATAGTATTACTACGTGACATAGGAATATGGTAACACCCGGTCTCCCTCACCAAAATAATATTCAACAAATAGGATATAAATTACTTTCCATGTTGAACTTTAAGGGAAAGAAAGGAGAAGAGGTGGCAAAAACTCTCATCTCCGCGTGTTTGTGGAACGATTCAGTAGAGAACAAGTCCAGAGCGTATGACGTATCCCCACAGACCGTGAGGAATTACGTAGAGAAGCAAGGGATGGAAGTAATTGAAAAACTATTGGAAAATGCTAGGAAAATATCCTTAGAAGTACTGAAGGGGGTAAAAGAGATAGATCTTTCAATAGACTGGACAACAAAGACGTGGTATGGGAAACCAGTGAAAAGGCTCGGAAGTTCAGAGAAGGGAAGCTCTTGGAACTACGCAACTGCAACTACCAAGTATAATGGGAAAGTACTTTTACTTGCCTACAAGTGAACGGTATGACTAAGGAAGAGATAGTGAAGATCCTCGTGGAGCAAGTAATGGCAATGGGGTTCAAGGTAAGGTTGATAACTCTTGACGCTGGTTTCTACACGATTGATGTGCTCAATTTCATTTCACAGTTTAAGTATATAATTGCTGTCCCAGTTGGGGATGTTAAGGTTTATGAGGAGTTTGACGGGGATTACAAGACTAATAGTAAGAGGCATAGGAGGGATGAACAAGTTAAGTTCAGGCTTCTCGTGTATAGCAAGGAAAAAGTGAGGAGAAAGAAGAAGAGGCTTGTTTATTTTGCTAGGGCTACTAACCTCGAGATACCAAAGAGGGAAGTGTTGGATTTGTACAATAAGGTGAGGGGTTCAATAGAGACCTCTTATAGGAATATTAAGGCTTTTCTTCCATTTACTAGTTCTACTAAGTTTGTTTTCCGCACGTTGATCTTCGTGCTGGCAATCATACTCTACTCCTTATATACCATATTCAAGGGGGAGGTGGGGAGAGAGGAATTTAGATTATTATTAATTCTTTTATTTTTTCCTGATTTATTCAATCCAGAGAATTTTACAATTAATGTAATTGAAACACTTATTTACACTATAGATTTATTTTTAAGGAGGTGATTTTGGGTCTACCGCTCTGAGGCGGGGGCTCTGCTTCTAAGCCGTTCCTCATCTCCTCAGTTTCGCCGTACTCTCATCATCGCCCTAAAATTCTATAGGTAGAGAAAGTTTTATAAAATTAGTTGAATTTTTCTCAGTAAACTGGGGAGTTTATTGAATTTTTCTAACGGGAATAGAATTATAAAAGGTTAAAAACAGCCGGGTTATATAATTTCTTGGTAATTAATGATTAGTGAACCGTTCTTCAACCTATCTACTGCGTATAAGAATTTTATTAGTGCACATGATTGTACTAAGATAAACTCGTATCCAGGGGTATATCAGTTAATATTTGCATTAGCTTTTGGGGGTGCGGTTTAAATAAGGATACCCTAAACCAGGACTTACAAAAAATTATGTCACTAGACCGTAACGAATTGTTATTATTAGGAATCAACGCAATAACTTACCCATTTTTACTTATCGCAATACATAAAAGTATAATCTATGGTAATATGGAATACACTGACAAACTGATCAAAATTGCGAAAAACACAATAAATAATACTGAAGTTTTTAATGAAGATTGGCTGAACTTTTATGAAAAAGTTTACAACGAGTTATCTAATATAGTAAAAAATACGAAGGACAAGGACTCCTACTCCAAGGTAATAAAGTCACTTTCACAACAAGTGGCATGCAACGATACTATAAGTAAGTATAAGTGTAAAGTCCTTGCCATATTAGGTGATTTACAGAAATATGATGAAATACGTAACGAAAAAGAGAGTAAGGAATCCAAATTATACCACGCGATAGACAGTGACCTTGACTATATTTCTAGAAAGTTCAAGTATAGCGATAAACTGGAAACTTATAAAAACGCTCTAACAAGCGGGAGTAAAGTTGAATGGCTCACAGAGATACCTCAAGCTTTAGTCGGTGTAGGTACATTTTATGCTTCTTATTATTTTCATATAGAGGTTTATGTCCAGGGCATACTAATCTTCCTTTCATATTTTATTTCCAGCAACGCGTTTCGAAAATGGTGGGAGAAATATTTAGAAAGCAGAAACAGAAAAATTATGGAGAAACATAGAATAATACCAATATTACTACAGCTCAATAGTCAATAAGTTAAATGAACCACATCTTGTCTCTAAAAACCTCGTTTCTAAGAAACCTTAGAGCTATCTCATTATTTGCTTCCTTATAGCCCAGCCTTGAAATAATATATGCTAGCTCTCTTGCATATCGTGTAGTTACTGGCTCTGAGATTAGATGCTGATATACTGAGACATAATTAATCCTAGCTAGTGCGAACACTGTAGAGAGTAATCTTATTGAAAGTCGTTCACGTTTAGCACTGTCTAACTCCAATTTCGTTATCCCCAAACCTCTTTATAGACACTAAGATGGGCTTAGCAGTCCCCCCGCTTACTATATTACCCTTCAGTTTACCGTCTTTTCGTGTCTTTAGTTCTATGTGTTTTCCCACTGTTTGGAGTATAAACGTGTCTGGCAACAGTTTTGTGTAATACCCAGTTGGGGGGTACATATCGGGGTCTGGGTAATCTTTACTAGTGGCAGATAATATTATGTCCGACTGCTGTATTTTTAACACGTATACTGAGGAGTTTACTCTCCTAAACTTATTGATAGTTTCTAATATTACCTGTTCTTCCTTAGTGCTTAACTCCTTACCCCTGTAATGGACAATTACGTTGACTTTTTGTTCACTTTTTATCACGTCTTTGTTTACTGCCACCGTATAAGCGCGCTCTAAGGCGTTTTCAAGCCTTTGTTTGTAATCGTCTAGTTTATCCCTATTGTTAAAAGGCAACTCATCAAGCACAAACTCACTGACTAGCCATTGTCCAACGGGGTTATACACTATTATGCTACCTACCGCGTTTTTATGTCTTATAGGGTCTCTACTTAAGGAATAACCTATGATTATGTTGTACTCGTTAGCATCCGATAATATATACGAATTATTTACTAGGTAAGGGACTCCGCCAGCCTTTACAAATAACTGGACATATATCGACAACAACGAGTTCCTTAAAGTGTCTGGGTCGCTTATAGTCTCTACGTTAACAATTTGGGAAACAAGGCCGAGTGAAAGTAGTTCGGCCTTTATCCTAAAATACGGGGAAAACGGGTTAAGTTTACTATCTTTTTGGATTATGACTATCGGGATCGGGAGTACTTTCCTACTGCTCGAACTTGGTACTTCTTTTTCTACCTCGTTAAAGATGTCTTCTATATCCCTATAAGTTAGCACTTTAACTGCATCGTCAAAATTGCTTGGCCTAGACAGCTTAAACAGCGCATAAAAGTTACTGTTTGGGTACATGTCACTACACTTACCGTTTTCACCCTTATCATAATAAATACACTCAGCCAACTTCCTACCTAAATCGTCTCTTGGTGTTAATACGAGAAAATAAGGGAGCTTGTCCAACCCCTTAAACGGCCTATAAGACTGTTGTGTCAATAAGATAGCCACACTGTCTTTCTTAATTAGCTCAGCCATAGAAGTAGAGGCCGATATGTATGGGAAGTCTTTTACGCTAAACCTATGAGTTTCCATATTCCCCACCTATGTTTCAGTCTTGAACTCTAGGTAATGCTGCGTCAGTTTAAACTTGACCCCACTTAACACTATATTACTGTAAAACTTTTTGTTTATTCCTCCTATATTATCTTTTACAACATTATTTTTCCTGAAGTTGTTAAAGTACCTTACCCTAATATCTCGGAGCCCTTCGTATTCGATTTTGTATAACTCTCTTAACTTAATCTTATAGAAAGATGAACTATATACCCTGTTCAGCTTCACATAATTCCACTTCTCCTCCTTGATTTCTATCTCCTTCCCGTGTTCTATGTTCCTAAACAAGGCTACCCTTTTACCGTTTTCGCTGCTTATCCTCTCTAATACGACTAGGCTAGCCTTTTTCGAGCATTCGGATTTATAAGTGAAATAGGCTTCACTTGACCCGAAATCTTGCACGTAATTCGAGATAGTTTCTAAATCCAACTTTACACTAAAAGCTACGACTGGCTCGATGACTGCGAAAACGTAATAGTTATCCCGTTCTAAATACGCCCTATGAAATACCTTAAAGCCTACACGTATTTGTGGGTTAAACACCATAAGCTTATCTGGTATATCGTTCTCGATATTACGTACTCTTTCTACTAATTCCTTAGCATAGTCCCCCTGGAGCTCATCATTGCCAAAAAATATAGTACAAGCTTTATTTATCTTGCTGCAGGAGACGTCACTATTTACCTTAGAGTACTGATACAAAGCGTTGTTTAAAAGCCTGCTAAATACCCAACTATTGGGCCCCATCTGACGCTCTTCAAAACCCAATTTTTTAACGTCTTCATTTGTACACTCTACGACCTTACCGTTTTCTACCTTTAATGGTACTAGATATATCCCTCGTCTATATTCGCCTTCACCCTCTAGCCTAAAATCACTATGTATTGGCGTGTGTACGAAGGAGCATTCCAAGTTGCTGGTTAACCGCCTAGTATCAGTATTTTGGGAGTAGAAAACTAATACCTTGTCACGGTCAGCGCGCACTTTAAAGATGTTTGACATCATACTAATTTCCAAGACTTGTCCCCATGTTTAGATTTTAGCTATAAGTTATTTATATATAACATCCACTCTTACTCCTTACTGCTTAAGCTTTTGTTACCTATTATTGAATAGTTCTCTAAAAAGAGGATTAATTACATATTATACTACATTGATATTTACAGCTTTAGGGAGCCCCCTTTAATCCCCCTGAAGCTTACACCCGCTTCTTCTCGCCCTTCTTCATTACCACTCCCCGGAAGTTGGGGGACGGGCTGGTTAGGCAGGCTTATGCTTAGAGCTCTGGGAGCTAGCTTAGGCTAATTAGTTGGGTTAAGGGCGTTAGCCCTTATACTTTGTATAGGTCGGGTTAATAATCGGAAAGCATTAGAAAAGCCAAAGAAGCTATACCGGACGAGGCACCGGTGCCTAGCAATATACCGGTAGTAATTATGCCATACTTGCAGAGCGTTATTATGCGGAAAAAGAATAGGAAGAAGACGACGTTGTAAACGAGGAAGAATAGTATACTGAGTGTGAAATACTTATTCATGAGAAAAAATACACAGCTGAGGGTTAATAAAGAGTATCAAGTTCTAAGACGGGCTGAGGTATTGCTGTCAAAGAAGCCTAACTAGGGACGGGAACCCCTTATAGTCGAAAGTAGAAGAGACTAAAGAGAGTTAAGAATTAGCGCAGTTGTTTAGTAAGAGAGTTTAGAATTATTTATGTAGAGAAAGAATAGTAAGGCTATAAGCTGTAAAGTAAAAGCTGCAAAAGTGAAGAGATATGAGGCTGGTTATAATAGTGGTGTGACTTGGAGCAGCTTATAATAGTAAAAGGGTTAGAGAAAAGGATCCTGAGCTAATTATAGTTATAAAGAATAGTAGAAGAATTGCCAGGTCTTAGAAAAGAATAGAGTTTGGAGTTTAGCAAAAAAGGAGAGTAAGATTTGCAGAGCAAAGCAGAAGCAGAGTTAGGAGAAGCAGAGAGAATAGCAAAGCTGCAGAGTTAGAAAGAAGCAAAGAAAGAGAAGAAGAGAGTAGTAAAAGAGAGTTTGATAGTTAAAGCAGTAAAAGAAAGTTAGAAAAGGGGCCGGGCGCAAAAGCCCGAAAATTGGGTATAGAATTTTAGAAAGAAGTTAGTTAAAAAATTAGAGAATGGGGGGTATAGAGATGAAATCCGTGCCGCTCGTAAGAAGTTGTAAGAATTAGTAGGGAGTTGTAAGAAATTGTAAGCTTAAGTTTAGTTAGTAAGTTATAGTAAGTGTTAGTAATAGAATATACTGATTTATTAGGATTAAAGTTAATTGAGAATTATGGCAGAGCAATCAGTAAATATAATTAACAATTCAAACCAATCGGAAAAGAAGGTAAAGAAATCAAAACGCTCTAAGAGTAAGAGGAGT
>Ga0208548_100546_pt1 | contig 14730 bp, 17 predicted proteins | sample ECH_Chost_MetaG_FD_187133 | JGI IMG/M metagenome (GOLD analysis project Ga0208548, IMG submission 187133) | Hot spring microbial mat communities from Yellowstone National Park, Wyoming, USA - ECH_C host_MetaG (SPAdes) (version 2) | ecosystem: Environmental > Aquatic > Thermal springs > Hot... | reverse complement strand
CTAATTAGATTCAAGAGAGCAACGAAGGCAGTAAATAGGAGCATTCGCACCATGATGTACTCCATAGCCCTAGTCTTATGGGAGAGAAGGTTAATCCCAGAATTTGTAGCTTAACGACGACACTATCTCCACACTCTACACTAAAAAGGAAAGATACTTAAACGTTGCTTTGGAGAGTTTTTATAAGTCTGAAGGTGACGTAAAGGTTAAAATTGGAACCTATTTCATGAGTTTATTAGATAAACCAGATATTCTATTTAATATAATAAATGAAATTCTCTCGGAAGGTGGACTCATATTTTATTCAGATAAAATCGCCGAGACCTTGGGAATAGCTTACGCCAATATTAAGGACGATAGAATTCTAGAGCTTATGAACAATGCCCCATTCTGCCACTATGTATTAGATTTCATCTTGAATATGACAGGGCAATCACTATCTAAAAGGCTTAAAATATCTTTATCCTTCTGGTAATCTTGTAATATGATAAACTAGTGATTTATGGTAAAAATTCAAATTTATTCCAATGACTACTGTTAATTATCTTTTATAGTTCTCATTACAAACACTTTATTGAATTCTTTATTTAATCACAATGGTATTTACTATAGATTGGAGAGTTTGAAAAGAAATACATAACAAGGTCAAGGATTTAGAATTATCTTTTATTTTTTGCTTAAAGAGAAGTCACTATACATAATCTTTTCATTATCTGTTTGAAACATGTTTGAAAGAGATATATTAACGACTCATCATTTTGAATTACCTATGGGTAGGGTATTGGAAGAGGTAAAGGAGAATTATGGAAGGCTGAAGCTATATATAAACGGTGAGCTTGTAGATTCTAAAACTGATACAATAGGTAAGGCATATAATCCAGCTAAAGATGAAGTTATTGCTGAAGTCCCATTCTCAGCTAAAGATGAAGTTAGAGAGGCTATACAATCAGCTCAAGAGGCATTTGAGAAGTGGAGAGAAGTCCCAATAACTACTAGAATACAATACCTCTTCGCGCTTAAGAATAAGTTAGAGGAGTATTCAGAAACAATAGCTAGGATAATAGTTCAAAACCACGGAAAGACCATCCAAGAGGCCAGAGGGGATATGAGGAGAACTATAGAAAACGTTGAGGCTGCAATAAGTGTTGCTTACACTTTATATAAGGGTGAACATCTAGATCAAGTATCTCAAGATATTGATGAAACCGTTGTTAGGGAACCTTTAGGAGTTTTTGGAATTATAACTCCATTCAATTTCCCAACAATGGTTCCCTTCTGGTACTTACCATTTGCAATAGTTTTAGGAAATACGGTGGTTATTAAGCCTTCTGAAATAACTCCAGTACCAATGGATTTTATTATTAAAATTTTTGACGAGGTCAAGTTACCTAGAGGTGTTGTAAATGTCGTTCACGGTGCTAAGGATGTAGTTGACGAGTTCCTTACGAATAAATTAATCCAAGGTGTAACATTCGTAGGTTCGACGAGAGTAGGAAAGTACATTTATGAAAATGCAGGGAAGAGCGGTAAGAAGGCCATTGTTCAAGCAGGAGCTAAGAACTTTGTCGTAGTAATGCCAGATGCTGATTTAAATAAGACAATACCCTCTGTTATCTCAGCGTTCTTTGGCAATGCAGGGCAAAGATGTTTAGCAGCTGCTAATTTAGTAGCAGTAGGTAATATTTATGACGATGTTAAGAGGAAGTTCATAGAGGCTTCAAAACAATTAAAGATAGGTTACGGTTTGGATGAAAGTGTAGACATGGGCCCAGTTGTTACAAAAGAAGCTAAAAAGAGGATAATAGGATATATAGATAAGGGTATAGAAGAAGGAGCAAAACTATTGTTAGATGGTAGGGAAGCAAAAGTACTTGACTATCCCAATGGATATTTTCTGGGTCCAACTATATTTGATGAAGTGACACCGGAAATGACGATAGCAAGGGAGGAGATATTTGGACCAGTAGCGTCAATAATTCATCTAAGAAGTTTAGATGAGGCAATAGATATTATAAACAAGAGCAATTATGGTAATGCGTCATCAATATTTACCACAAGTGGTTATTATGCTAGAAAGTTCAGGCGTGAGGTCAACGCCGGAAATATAGGCATTAATATAGGTGTAGCTGCGCCAATGGCGTTCTTTCCATTTGGAGGCAGAAAGGAATCCTTCTTTGGCGTACTGCATGGGCAAATAGATAGCGTAGATTTCTTCACAGATAAAAAGGTAGTAATAACAAGATGGTAAAATTAATTTTTACCCTTCTTCTTTTTTAGCTATCCTTTCTTTCCTCTTCTTGCTGCGATATGTTGTTAATTACATTGTAGAATTTTAGGTCGTCAATATATCGTTTAATTATTCTCGACTCAGCTGATCTTAAATGGTACGTGAAAGTGGATTTACTTATATTTATCAATTTAGATACTTTATCAGACTTAATTCTCCTGGGAAAATCAAAATAGCCATTTTTATAAGCCAAAATTAAAGTTTTAAGTTCATATGGAGTCAGTTCGTCCTCAGTTACATTTAATTCGTGAAAGCCAATAAACTCCACATTCCCTTTAGACCTAAGCTTCTCCCTTAATTCATTAATGTAACTTTCATACAATAAAATTCGCCAATATTCCTTTCCATCATACTTAAATCCATCTAAGATTATCCCATCTACGGAGTTTATAATGTCCATTACACTATTTTTGTACCTCTTTCTGAAATCAAAAAGTATTTTTTTATTGTCATTTGTGAGAGAAATTGATGAGTATCCAATGAAACTATTATTTCTCTTTATCTTATTCATTAAATCCTTGTATTTTTTATCCACAACGATTAGGGACCTAATAGAGTTCCTCTCAGTATCTACAGAAAATCTCAAAGTTTTCACAATGTATTTACCAACTAGATTAGTCCAACAGTTCTCATGTTCAACTGAAAACGTAATTTCCAATAGTCTGTCATTCATACATTTTACCTATAATACTAATTTCTGATAATAATTTTTAAACTTTATTACAAGCCACTTATTACAAGCCACCCTATCTTAAATTACGGAATCCAGCAAATTCTTCATAGTAAATTAAGTTTCTATTTAAAAACATTAATGGGGTACTCATTGAGATTTAAATCAATTCATTAATCTAATTTACTTTATTTATCATATCAAACATGTTAGAGAAATCCATATTAGTAGTAAGATAAAATCTCTATTGATGAAGGCAGCTAGATTAGTGGAATTTCAAAAGCCTCTGAAGATAGAGGATCTCGAAGTTCCTAAAGTTGGAAAAGGAGATGTGCTTCTAAAAGTGATAAGCTGTGGAATATGTAGATCAGATTGGCATCTATGGCGTGGAGATCCTGCTTTGGTAGCATATATGCAGTGGAGTGGTGGTAAGTTACCAATAACTCAAGGTCATGAGGTTTATGGAGAAGTCGTAGAGGTCGGAGAGAGTGTAGCTAAATTGAAAAATGGAGATAAGGTAGTCATGCCTGCTTCTTCTACCGGAGATAATAGGACATGCAAATACTGTATGGAAGGAGATTCAAATGTTTGTGATCACTTGGTAATAGCTGGTTATGGAATTAATGGGTGCTTTGCTGAGTACATGTTAGTCCCAGAGAGGTCAGCAATTGATCTAGTTAAAGTACCAGATGGAATAAAGCCAGAGTGGGCTGCTCTAAGTTCTTGTGGTTTTGGAACTTCATGGAACGCGTTTACAATGAAGACTAATTTAAAGCCCGGTGACATGGTGGTCACAATCGGAGCAGGAGGGATGGGTTTGAGTGGTATAGTAATAGCTAACGCTCTTGGTGCTAAAGTAATAGCTGTAGACGTTAACGAACGATCTTTAGAGAAAGCTAAAATATTAGGTAGCATTGAGACTTATAAATATTCTGGTAAGTCTGAAGAATTGAATGAAATAGTAGAGGATATTATGAAGAAGTATGGTTCAGTGGACGTAGTGTATGATACTACAGGAATTCCAGAGGCTGTCATACCGTTTTTACCTCTCCTTAGAGTGCATGGGACATTACTATTAGCGGGGCTTATGATGAAGGGGAAAGAGACTTTTCCATTGCCAGCAGATTTAGTGGTAGCAAGGGAAATCAGAATACAAGGAGTATTAATGTTACCAGCTCAAAAATTCGATACAATATTTAAATTAATGAAAGAAGGAAAGATTAATCTAGATCCAGTTACGTACAAGACTATAAGCATCTATGATGTCAATGATGCCTACAAGGAAATGAGCGAGTACAAAAATGCAGGAAGAATTATTATTAATAAGTTTAGCTAAATTTTTCCCTTTTCTAATGTGAAACATGTTTTATAAAGGGTTATTAACCTAGGGAAAGAAAAAACAATATGGAAGAAACACGTCCTTATTATAGCACATTTAGTTTACCAACAACTAAATCGGGCAAGTCTCAAATAGTTCCACCTCCACCATGGATATACGCAATAGAAATGATAGGGGTAAAAGTCCATTTTGATCTCGGTAAAGTTCTAGATTTAATATCTCCTCCATTGGAAATAGTAGATGGCTAAGGATTTGTATATGTTGCTAAGATTTTCACAGTAAGTGGAAATAGATGGGAGATGTTGTATGAAGACCCTGAAGAGACTAAGTACATGGAGGCTGCGGTGGCCCTAAAGGTCAAGTATAATGGTAACATTTACACCTATTTCCCATTCATGTGGGTTAATAAAGATCTACCGCTAATTCGTGGGTGGCTGTTAGGTTATCCTAAAAAATTAGCTTATATATCAATGTCAGAATTTCATAAACTTCTAGACGGTTACAGTGGTCCTTCTAGTGGCGTAAAGATGGGAGGATATGCGTTAAGGAACGGTAAGGAGATAATAAGAATCAAAATAACGCTAAGAGAAAAAGTCTCGCAATCCCCAATACCCTTTGATCCCATAGTGCAATTTAGGAGATTCCCAGCTGTCCAAGATGGTACAGATGTTTACGAGCTAGGACAAGTAATCTCCTCAGACTTTAGAGTTAGCGAGGTGTGGAGAGGTGAAGGAGAGGTGATATTAAACGGTTCAATAAATGAGGAGCTTGAAGTTTTGAAGATAAACAAGATTGAGGGTGGGTATTACTTCAATTGGTCATTTAAGCAATTAGGAACAAAGATCCTATCTAGGATTTCGAAATAATTAGTGAGATATGTTTTTAAGTGAAATAGGAAAACATGAAACAAGTTTAATGGAATGCTTATTTACTAGGCTAGAAGTAGAAGTAACCATGACAAAAAATAACAACTCCAATTTCACCTTACCCCCCACGAATAATGGCAAATCACAAATTGTATTTCAACCGCCATGGTATTATGGAGTTACCTATATTGGAGCTCATGTAAAGTTCACTAAGGAATCTGCAGAAAAGGTAATTCCAAGATTCCTATCAACTGACGGTGAAGGTTGGGTTTACATTGCCGAATTTATTTCCACCTCAGAGGACAATTGGGACTATATGTATCAAGATCCAGATTTAGTACAATACATGGAGGGAGCTATTGGGTTAAAGGTCAACTTTGAGGGAAAGAATTACTTGTATTTCCCATTCATGTGGGTAGATAAGGATTGGGCATTGGTAAGAGGTTGGTTAGATGGACATCCGAAGAAAATAGCTAAAATTGCCATGACTAAATTACACCATCTGCTTCCAAAGTACAATAAACCAGAGAGAGGACTAAAGATGGGAGGATATGCTGTAAGGGGAGGAGGTGTAATGTTTAGAATGCAAGTCGAATTAGAGGAGAGGACTGAGTCGCTGCCTCTTAAAAACTTCGGGCCATTCTAAAATATAAGGACAGCAGTTATTAGATTTCACCTAGATTACAGGGCGGTACCTAGGGGAGAATCCCATAACTGCTGTATAAGGAGATTCCCAAGCAGGGGTGAGGGTGAAGTTGACCTATACGAAATAGTAAGTAGAGTTAGGGATGAGACCAAATATGGAGAAATATGGAAGGGAAAAGCTAATGTGGAGTTAGGCGGATACGTTAATGATGAAGTTAACTTCCTCGAAATTGAGAGAACCATTGGCGGTTACCATTATACACTATATTTCAAAGTAACTACTACTCAACTGCTGTAAGAAAATTGAAGAAGCAATCTCTCTAAATCTAAAATAAATATAAAGATGCGATATTTTTTAAGATAACATATTTATGTTAAAAAAATAATAATTTGAACTATTATTAGATTTTTGCTCCTAATTTCTGTCTGACTATCTCCTTTAACTCGTCACTAATCCTAGTAGCTGGAATGGGACTACCATGCCAGAACGCTTCTTTTACATGTCCCCAATAATATAACCATCTGTCTCCATCCTCGTTAGTATCCCATACTACTGGCTCCCAATCTGGTACAACATTAAGGTAACCGCCATGCAACACTTCAATTAAGTTACCACCAGGCTCTTTTACATAAAGTGAATTGCTATCTGTTATGCCGTGTCTTAAAGGACCTCCTACAATTTCCAATCCGTAATCAGTGTAAAAGTCCGCAGCCCTAAGTATGTCATCTGCATAATCCACATTAAACGTAACATGGTTTAGTCTAGCCGGAACTCCAGAAGGATCTAGACCAATTGCTAAATCGTGTGCTGTACCGTTGACTGCCATCCAATACGCAATTTTCTTATCACCTTCCTTCAATATTTCATTTACTTTAAATGTGAGCTTCTTCAACAACTCTACGGTCTTAGCAAGAGCTCCATCGTTATAGGCGAAAATAAATATATGAGACAGATCCCTTGCTTGAACTCCTTTAGTAGGCTTTTTCATAGGCCTAGCTTTATATCCCGATCTAAGTTCACCTGAAGCTCGCCACGTTTTCATTTCCCATACAAGTTTACCAATTTGACCACTGGGCAAGATAAATTTGTAACCTCTTCCTATTCCCATATCTGGCTCTCCTTCATCCCATCCCAATCCTAATCCATTAGAGTTTACTATATTTATAGCATCAATTAGATCGTTTTCACTATAGGTTCTCCATACAATCTCCTTTACCCCAGCGGTATCAGATTCAGTAACCTTTAAACTATACGTGTACCAATCTTCCCAACCCCTTAGGTACACTGACTTACCCTTCCTTCCAACTTCATATAATCCCAAAATGTCCTTGAAAAACCATAATGTATCGTCGATTTTAGGCGTTAGAATTTCTACGCTAGCTAGTTGGGAAAGTAACTTATTTACCATTTTTAACACTCGCCTTATTTTCCCTCTTTTTCTGTCATATTAAAAAATCTACTCAAACAAGTTTTATGTATAGCTTAATTCAACCTTATATTTAGATAGTATTCATGAATGTGCTAAATAAGTTAGGTATATCAGACGAATTAGCAGATATGTTAACAAGTGAGGCAGTAAAGAAGGCTAAAGAGCTAGGAGTGAAGGTTTCTATAGCAATAGTAGATGAAGGAGGAGAGTTGAAGGCTTTTAAGAGAATGGACGGTGCACCAATCTTAACCATAGAGATAGCCATAGATAAAGCGTGGACTGCGGTAAGTTTTGGTATACCAACACACGAGTGGTACAACATGCTTAGAGACAACCCCCCACTGGCAATGGGATTTCCTAAAATACCTAGGTTGATAATCTTCGGTGGAGGATTTCCTATAGTCTATAAAGGGCAAGTAATAGGAGGAATAGGAATATCTGGCGGATCTGCGGAACAAGATATGGAAATTGCCAAGAATGCTCTTAAAAAATTGGAATCATAATTTTGTAAAATATTAGATAAACTATTTGATGTAGATATAAAATGTACAAGGATGGTTTAAACTTCATCTTTTATTTTTTAAATAACACAAGGATTTTTTAGGTTCAAAATCTCTATGCATCAAACTTGTTAGATTAAGCTTAATATTACTTTTTACCGTTTTTGAATCTAGATCAAGATGAAATATGACTACTTGATAATTGGGAGTGGTATTGCGGGATATAATGCATTAAAGGAACTACTCCAATTAAAGCCAAACTCAAAAATAATCATGGTCTCATCAGACAAATATTACCCATATGATAAACCACCACTATCAAAGGATTATCTTAGGGGAAAATTGGAAAAAGACATGTTATTCTTTGAGTCTGATGATTTTTATAAGAGGGATAATTTGGAGGTAATATTGAACAAGAGCGTTGAAAGGATCGATACAGGTTCAAAGGAGGCAATATTAAGCGATGGTAATACAATATCCTTTAATAAAGCATTAATAACCACTGGTGGTAGGCCTAGAAAATTAAACATTCCGGGAAGTGAGAATGCCTTATACTTGAGAACACTTGATGACTCCGACAAGATAAGGGAGGCTGCCAGTAAGAGTAAGAATGCATTAATAATTGGGGCTGGTTTCATAGGTGTTGAAGTAGCGTCTAGCCTAACAACACTTGGCGTGAAGACTACTGTCGTGGAAGTAATGCCATATATATGGAACACATTCGTTGATGAAAAAGTATCAAGAGTAATACAACAATATCTAGAGAGTAAAGGCATATCCTTCATACTTAACGATTCGTTAAAGGAGATACAAGGGAAGAACGCTATAACGTCAAATAGTAGGAGATTAGAGACGGACATGCTACTAATAGCCGTGGGAATAACACCAAACGTAGAACTTGCCAAAGAAAGCGGTATACAAGTTGATAATGGTATAATTGTGAATGAATACTTGGAGACAAGTGCTAAGGACATTTATGCGGCTGGGGATATTGCAAATATATTTGATCCTAGGGAGGGTAGGAGGAAGAGGATTGAGCACTGGAACAACGCTGAGTACACTGGAAAATTGGCAGCTAGGAACATGGCTGGTAATGGAGAAGCCTACAATTTCATATCATCCATATGGTCGGATATATTCGATATTCACATAGAATCGGCTGGTGAGACGAGGAATTATGACGAATACGTAATAAGAGGAAAGTTTGAATCACAAAGACCAAGATTCAGTGTAATATACTTAAAAGGAGGCACTATTAAGGGTTACTTAGCAATAAATAGGAACGTTAAAGAGATAGTAGCTCTTAATAAATTAATACAAAAACAAGTGGAAGTCTCAAGCAAAAAAGATAAGTTGGTAGAGGAAAGTTTTGATCTTCAGAAACTATTAACATAAGTGTGGGGATAAAGTTACTTCTTCTTTCGAACATGTTTAGCAATCATTTATATATATATAGTAATGATACATACCTACTTATGAAACCAGTTCCTGCAGAACCTAAACTACCATCAAGAGAAGAGTATTATGATTTAGCGAACAAGCTAGAGTGGGCACCGAAATACGTAAAAGAAGAAGAACTATTTCCAGTAGATATGAGTGGAATACCGAATTTACCGATAGACGTATGGGCCGAGTTATATGATGCCCCCTATAAGGTGACATATAGGGAGTATGTAAAGAATCAAAAGGAGAAAGATCAAAGACTTTTCTCGGTTAGAGAGGCTGGAGTAAGAGCAGAGTTAGTAAAGAAATTGGATAAGACATATCATCAAGGCTCCTTCTGTTTCCATATAACTGCGGTTCCTATACCAGAATATACTGCGTCTATAGCAGAAGCAAGGATGGCGAGGTTTGGGAAAGCCGGTGAATGGAGAAACTTATCCACATTCGGTTCTATGGATGAGGTAAGACACGCACAAGTGCAAATCTTACTATCTCATGATAGTATACAAGCTAGTCCTAAGTTCGCCTATGCACATAAGATGTTCTGGGTTGACGGCTGGTTACCAATAGCAGCTAGATCGTTCTTTGATGATACTATTACCGGGACTAATGCAATAGAATTCGCCTTAATGACTACCTTTGCATTTGAGACTGGATTTACCAATTTACAATTTGTAGCGTATGCCGCAATGGCAAATAAGACTAATGATTTCGTGTTTTCCTCAACAACTCAGAGTATACAGACTGATGAATCTAGGCACGCACAAATAGGGCACCCAGTTCTAAAGACCTTTGTTGACGTGACAAAGTTGAATGAAGAGATGAAAAAGAAAATTTAATTTATTTTTTTAAATTTTTCCCCTTTGTACCTTACTCTTTTTAAATACACCTCATATGAGTAGGTTTTAAAAACTATAAACTGTAAACATGTTTATCAAACTTGTTAGACCAATTCTTAAAAAGTATAAAAAAGACTAAATGATGATGAGTAGAGAGGGAGGTCTAGGTCAAACTAGGGGAGAGGTCAAGCAAGCCTTATCTAATGTCTCAGAAGGACTAATGAAAAATTATAGAAACACTGTTGAATTTGCTGTTAGAATGAGAGAAAAAGGTCCAGCATATAAAGAGGCAGGAGAATATTTAATAGCGAAAGGATTCTGGCTATCCCTTAGGCTAATAGGAGCATTAACCGGAGTTTCTATGGATTACCTCACTCCACTAGACGCTAGAATAATGTCGTACAAGGAGTTTATAACAGAATGGGTAGGTGCCCAATTTAAGAGATTACTAGAAGATTATGGGATAAGATTACCTTGGTACTGGCAGTGGTTTGAATTAGAGTTAGATCATTGGCATCATAACTTTATTATAGGATTATATACGTGGAGAAGGACTCTAAATGTCGCATTTAGAGGTCCAACACCTGATGAGAGAAAATGGTTAAACGAGAAATACCCACACTGGGAGAAGTTTTTCGGAAGAGTTTGGGACTTTTACATAAAGAAGATAATTGATGGACAAATACCATTACCATTAACTGCAGTACATTTATGTGCAGTTTGTCAGGTACCAATACAAGCGCCTGTAAACGGAAAGTACTTAAGAATCTACTTAAAAGAGTACAAGGGAAAGATATATACGTTTGATAGTCCAGCATGCTTATGGATTTTTGATCAAGAACCAGATAGATATGCTGGAAGAAGGACTTACACACAAAGAGTACTTGAGGGGATGATACAGTTTACTGAAGAGGCATACAAGGATCCTAAGAGACTACTTCAAGAGGTAATATGGAATATGGGACAAACGGAAGAAGGGGAGGCTGGTCTAGACCCTACTGACGGTGCATATGCATTATTATATAAAGAGAAAGATCAAGATTTCCTCAATAGGATAAAGAAATATACGGAGGGGTAAAGAAAATGAGTATGGAAGCAGTACCCATAGTATTTGTCCCAGAAGAAGGCACAGTGTGGTTACCCGCTGTACTTCCAACAAACATTACGGTAGAAGAGGCTATTGAAATGTTGAAGAGTCTAACAGTAAACGTGTTAGTATGGGAAAAGAAGGATAAGGACTTAAGGTTAGTTAACTACTTTACTGGTCAAGTCTTAGATCTTAACGCCAAAGTTGGAGACGTAATAAAGCCATATGACGTTTTCTGGTTAGTCTGGTGGCCTCCTAAGGAAGAGTTCTGGAAGCCAGAGAATCAAAACGATGATATATTCAAGATTATAAAGGAGACCGAAGAGGCTATAAAGTTAGCCCCAAGATCTCCTTCAGTACTATTTACAGATGAGATTGAAAAATATAGTATCGTTAGAAGATTGGAAAGGGAGGGTAAATTAAGGGCGTGAGACTATGAGTTACCCTGGAGAATTCCATAAAGTGCTAACACTAGACGATATTTATGAAGGTGAGGCTAAGTTAGTAGAGGTCAATAGATACGAAATTCTAGTAGTCAATATAAATGGAGAAATAAAGGCGTATTATGCAAGGTGCGCTCACGCGTTAGGTTTAATAGACCCAAATTCTTTTGACGGTGAGGAGAAAATCATATGCCCAGTACATTTATGGGAGTATAATTCAAGGACAGGAGAGAGCATAAATCCTGAGGGAAGTACCCTCTTTCCTTTGGATGTGAAGGTTGAAGGTAATGACATTTTTGTTAAAGTTCCGTCTGTTCCCGTTTCCGAGTTCAAGGTTAAATGGTTTGGTATGTATAGGCAAAGAGGTGTGATAAATGAGTTTGGAGTTAACTCTTGAATCAATTTTAGATAAATATCAAATAACAGATTTAAGTAAATTATCACAAAATATTGTAGGTCCAGTGCTTACGAAAGATGAGTTCAGCTACGGTGTAGTTGAAGCTATAGCGGGTGATAATCCAAATACTTTCAAAGGAGTTATCGACAGAGGCTCATACATAAGAATAGTGGGTGAAAGGGAACTTGTTTTAAACAAAAGTACGCTAGAGGAAGTGTTGGGTAGAGAAGTTAGATTTCCAGGAGAGGTTGAGGTAAGGATGAGCGCATTTGCAGGAAAAATCATTGTAAGAGGGGATTATCTAAAATGGTATTTGGAGTTATGAGGTGAAAAAGGTTATGACTAGATTAGAGGATTTGGAATGGTATAGAAGGTATAAACAAATGTTCGGAGCGTTCAAAAGTGGAGTAGAAGGTGATCGGTTTTTCAGAGATTATGAATATAGGGGGTACAAAAGAGTCTGGTCAACTTGGCCGATGCTAGAGAAGAAACTAGGAAGGAAAAAGCCATCGGAATATCAAATAGTCACCTATGCATTGTCATACTGGGCGGATCCAAGATCCCCTACTTACATCTATGATAAGGGACCATTTGAACTAGGGACAGAGCATATAACTCAAAAATGGTATAAACACTTTAGAGACAACTCACCATTCATTAAGCCATTATTCGAAAGAGGAGAATGGCATGACTATGAAGATCCATACAAACTTACATATTGGACCTACAACTCCATGGCAGATGATAATGAAACCTTTTTAGATAAGATATATGAGGAAATTGTAAATACTAAATACGATTGGAACCTAAGTGAGGAAGTACTGGAGTTATACAAGAACGTTTACGATCCATTAAGGTATGTATTCCACATCATGCAAATGGAGTCAATGTATCTAGCTAGTATGGCTCCTACAAGTTCTATAACTAACGTATTCATATTTATGGGAATGGACCACATGAGAAGAGTCCAAAGAATTGCACAAAGAGTAAAGATGCTAGATATTATATATCCAAGCTTAGGATTTGGAAAGGAAGCGAGAAAGATATTTGAGGAGAGTCCACTATTTCAACTAACAAGAGAAGTATTGGAGAAAATGTTAGCTACATATGATGTAGGAGAAAGCTTAGTAGCGTTTAACTTAGCGGTCAAATTCGTATTAGATGAGCTAACACTCCAACATCTAACGCAACAATTCAGTAAAATGGGGGATGAGATGATTAGGCACATTCACATGTCGTTCTATAACGATACATTAAGGCATAGACACCAAGCTCAAGAACTGTTCAAATACGCTTTTAGTAAGGAACCAAGCTTAAAAGACGTTATCAAACCTTGGCTAAAGGATTGGCAAGAGATGGCATTTAATGCTACAGAAGGGTTTAGGGATGTGCTCAAAGGAGAATATGATAATACTATAAAGCAGATCAAGAAGGCTCATAGTGAATATCTTGGAGGAATAGGATTATGAAAGATAAGATTGTGGAAATTTTAAGGCAAATTTACGATCCAGAGATTCCAATAAATATATATGACTTAGGACTAGTAAGAGAGATAAAAGTTGAAGGCAATAGGGTTTTTGTTAGATTAATTTTCACTGCTAATAAGGGGTGTACCTTAGCAGATCTTGTGGCAGTTCAAGTTAAGTATAAACTAATGAAGGCATTTCCAGACTATAACGTGGAAGTCAAGAGTGATTTTAACGAAGAATGGAATATAAGCTATGCAACAGAAACGGGTAGGCTGATGTTAGAGGAAATATATGGAAAAGAAGCAGTGGATGCGTTAGCTAATAAGACTAAAATAGAGGAAATAGTATCGATAAATAAGGTCAGGTTAGAGGATTTCGATCCACGGGAATACATGAAAAAAGCAGTGGAGGAGAGATATAAGAGATTTAAGGAATGGTACGATAAACACGATATATTGATTTCTCATTGATAATAACGTCCCTTTTCATCTAAAATATTTATAAATCATGGTCTTCAAGTGTCAAAACACTTTTTATGCGTGTGAAATCATTAATGTTCATGAATGGTTCAAAACTTCTCTTGACTCTGTTAAAGGATTATGACGTTAAACACATATTTGGTTTACCGGGCGAATCCTCAATATCATTATATGATCAACTTAAAGAAGGCGAAGTACTACACATAATCACTAGAGATGAGAGAAACGCAGTTTACATGGCTGACACATACGCAAAGCTAACTTATAAACCTGGAGTTGTTGAAGGCCCAAGTGTTGGTTCAATATATATGCTCCCTGGAGTTGCTGAAGCGTATAAGTCATCTACACCGTTAATAGTAATAACTACTGATACACCGTTATACGGAGAGAAGGAGAATTATTTGACCGCATTAGATCAAGCTTCCCTATTTAGACCGATAACTAAGGAAACTATAACAGTGTATAATGTTGAGGAATTACCTCATGCTATAAGGAGAGCATTCAGATTAAGTACTAGTGGAAAACCTGGACCAGTTCACATTAGAATACCCCTAGATGTTTTAGAAGATGAATTAGAAGGCAACGTTGAACTTAAAGCCCAAAAGGAGTTCTCGAAATATCCATCTCAAAGACCTTTAGCGGATCGTGAAATGATAAGGAAAGCCGTAGATTTAATTTTGAAGAGTGAATTTCCAGTAATAATTTGCGGTCAAGGAGCACTTTACTCAATGGCGTGGGATGAGGTAACTGAATTAGCTGAGTTATTAGGAATTCTTGTGGGGACTACAATAACTGGTAAGGGTTGTATTCCAGAAACCCATCCCTTGTCAATAGGT
>Ga0208548_100545_pt1 | contig 14732 bp, 15 predicted proteins | sample ECH_Chost_MetaG_FD_187133 | JGI IMG/M metagenome (GOLD analysis project Ga0208548, IMG submission 187133) | Hot spring microbial mat communities from Yellowstone National Park, Wyoming, USA - ECH_C host_MetaG (SPAdes) (version 2) | ecosystem: Environmental > Aquatic > Thermal springs > Hot... | reverse complement strand
AAAAAATGTTCATGTCTTCCGGCGATGAAATAGAAGAAATGCTTCTTAAAAAGAAACTTTTAGAGTTAATGAAAAAACAGCAACAGAAAAAGGACGAAGATGACCCAGTAAAGTTAGTAAAATCATACCTGTATGATAGGGGAAATGAAGTTCTTGATGCCGCTTTATCTCAATTTCCAAACGAAACAAATCTTTTTGTAAAAAAACTTGCAGAACTTATCAAAAAAGGGGTTATAAACGAAAAGATAAGCGGAAGCGAACTGCTTTATATATTAAGAAACATAGGAATACCAGTAAGCTTGGAGACAAAGATAACCATAGTAAAGGACGGAAAAAGTTTGTCGTTGTCTGACATGCTAAAAGAAAAAGACTAAATTTTTTGAAGGTCTTTATCGATTGTTCTTGCGACCCTTCTACCCCAGCCCATAGCTTCGATCACGGTTGATTCTCCAGTAACTATGTCTCCTCCAGCGTAAACGTGAGGAATAGAGGTCCTGCCTTCTAGATCAACAACAACTCTGCCATGATCATCAACTTTAAGACCCTGTGTCATTTGAGGAATAAGAGGATTGGGGTAAAATCCTATTGCAGTTATGACCATATCAGCATCAAAGTCAAACGTTTCTCCTGTAGGAACTGGCCTTGGCCTTCCACTCCTGTCAGGTTCCCCTGGCTTCATCTTCATGAGCTTAATGTTGGAAACGTTTACGCCATCGCTTGATTGAAATTCAACAGGCGTTGCCCAGAAAATAAATTTGACGCCTTCCTCTTCTGCGTGTTTAAATTCAACAGCTCTTGCTGATACTTCGTTCCTCCCTCTTCTGTAAATTACATAAACATCAGCTCCTAGCCTCAGCGCAGACCTGGCTGCATCCATAGCGGTATTCCCTGCGCCGATTACTGCAACTTTTTTGCCCACATGGATAGGCGTATCATATTCTGGGAACATATAAGCCTTCATGAGATTAACTCTTGTCAAAAATTCATTTGCTGTATATATTCCGGCCAGATTTTCTCCAGGTACGTTTAAAAACATAGGTCTTCCTGCTCCGACTCCAAGAAATACAGCGTTGTAATCCTTTAACAGTTCGGGAATGGTATATGTAGTCCCTACAACGACTCCAAGTTCTATGTCCACTCCCAAGTTCTGAAGCCTTTCAAACTCTTTTTTCAGTATCCTTTTTGGCAGCCTGAATTCCGGAATTCCGTATGCCAGAACGCCGCCAGGTATGTGAAAAGCTTCATACATAGTTACGTCATAACCCATTCTAGCTAGGTCTGCTGCGGCTACAATACCAGAAGGACCAGAGCCCACTACGGCTACTTTTTTGTGTTTCTTTTCCACAGTTACTGGGATTTCTATGTTGTTGTCAAGAGCCCAGTCCCCCACAAACCTTTCAACAGCGCCTATAGCGATTGGTTCTCCAACCCTTCTTAGAACGCATTGTCCTTCACACTGAATTTCTTGCTGGCATACCCTTCCTGTTATAGAAGGCACTGGAGTGTTTTGTATCAGTATTTTGTATGCTTCCTTAAAGTCCCCCTCACTTACTTTTTTAAGGAAACCTGGCACATTTACGTTAACGGGGCAACCTCTAACGCTACAGGGAGCTGCACAGAACTTAATGTCTCTTGAAGCTTCTTTCATCGCTTCTTCTGGGGATATTGTGAGCTCAACCTCATCAAAGTCTTTCTTCCTTATATCAGGCGGCCTTGTCATTGGTTCCAAACGATGACCTATCTTGCTCATACTTTACCAGCCCCCTTTAACATTTCAAGAGAAATCATTTCTTCTTTCTTGTATGCCTGAAGCCTTATCGCAAGCTCTTTCCAGTTAACCTGATAAGAATCAAATTCAGGGCCATCAACACAAGTAAGGACTGTTTTGTTTCCTACAGTAACCCTGCACGCTCCACACATACCGACGCCGCATACCATAAGAGAGTTCAGGCTTGAGTAAGATACAGGTATCTTGCTGTTTGTAGCTTCAGCAACAGCCTTCATCATCAATGCCGGTCCAACAGCCCATACAGCATCGAACTTTTCACCCTGATTTAGCAAAAGCTTTACTGCATCAACGGTAAACCCTTTAAGTCCTTTTGAGCCGTCATCAGTTGTTATGTGAACTTCATCGCTGACTTCCGACATTTCTTTTTCATAAATAAGCGCGTTTGATGTCTTTGCCCCTATTACTGTAATTACTCTGTTTCCAAGCCTTTTCAACTCCCTAGCTATAGGATAAAGCGCAGGAATGCCCACGCCCCCGCCGACCATCAGGACGTTCCCAAATTTTGAAACCCTAGAAGGATGACCTAGTGGCCCCGCAACATAGTAAATCTCATCGCCTACGTTTTTCATAGATAGCTTTATGGTGGAAGTTCCAACTTCCTGGTAAACTATCTTGATCCAGCCTACTTCAGAGTTCCAGTCTACAAGCGTCATTGGGACCCTTTCACCTTTTTCATCGACCATGATAAGTACAAACTGTCCGGCATGAGCTGCCCTGGCTACTTTTGGAGCTTGAACAAGTATTTCATAAATGTTGGTAGCAAGCTCTTTTTTGTATATGATCTGCCTTTCTTTTATCAACCTAATTCAGATAATAAGGATGCACTCGCCTCTTTATTAACATGAGCTTTATAATTTCACAAATAAACCGTTTAATTTTTTAAAAATTTTTAAAATTAAAAGAGATTTATACATATTTTTAAAACATCAAGTTAAAATGGGTAAATATTTTTACAAAAATACGTTTTTTATCACGTTTCGCGCGAAATTGATACTAAAATCGCATTCAGATAACGTTTATTCTGATTTATAATCTAAAGTAAAAACTTTGAGTTATGTTTTTAACCAAAAATTAATCATTTTGTCTAACTTAATGATAAAATTCGCTGAAAGACATTCTCAGGAAGAAGCTGAAAAGATACTTGAACCTATAGTTCTTGAATGGTTTAAAAGTAAATATGAAAGGTTCAGTCAACCACAAATAGATGCAATATATCATATACATTCTAAAGAAAACGTGTTGGTTTCTTCACCAACAGGCACTGGCAAAACTTTAGCGGCTTTCTTGGACATAATCAGTCAGCTCATACAGCTATATAGAAACGGAAATGACGATAAAGGTGTTAAGGTCATTTACGTTTCCCCTTTAAAAGCCCTAATAAACGATATCAAGAAAAACCTTTTAGTGCCTCTGGAAGAGATGAAATCAGGTCCTGAAAGAGATTGGCTTTCGAACATAAATGTTGGCATAAGGACAAGCGACAGCACGAGCTCTGAAAAGGCAAAACAGCTGCTCAAACCGCCTGCAATTCTTTGTACAACGCCTGAAAGCTTAGCTATAGCTGTAACAGCCCCAAAGTTCAGAGAAAACCTTAGGACCGTAAAATGGGTTATAGTAGATGAAATTCATGCGCTTGCAGAATCGAAAAGAGGGTCTTACCTTTCGTTGACGCTTGAGCTATTGCAGGAGCTGGCTGATTTTCAAAGGATCGGGCTGAGCGCAACGACATCCCCCATAGAAGATATAGCCATGTTCCTTGTAGGAAGCAAAAGGGATGTAACTGTCATAGACGCAAGGTTTGAAAAGAAGACCGTTGTTGAAGTGCTTTCACCAGTTAAGGACATAGTCAGGGCCAGCGAAACAAAGCTGACAGAATCAACCTATGCAATGCTATACCGCCTTTTAAAGAATAGCAAGACCGCTCTTATATTTACTAACACCAGAAGCGGCACAGAAAGGGTTGTGGCTAACCTGAAGAAAAAGTTTCCAGATATATTTACCGATGAAACGATAGGAGCGCATCACAGCTCGGTCAGCAGAGACCTCAGGCTTGACTTTGAGGACAGGCTCAAGAACGGGCAGCTGAAAGCCATAGTAAGCTCAACATCTCTTGAACTAGGCATAGACATAGGATACATAGACCTTGTAATCCAGCTCGGGAGCCCCAAGAGCATCATAAGGCTTTTGCAGAGGGTTGGGCGTTCGGGCCACAACATAAACAGCGTTTCGAGAGGGGTAATAATAGCGAACGACAACGACGACATAGTAGAAACCACGGTAATGGCTTATTATGCTTTAAGGAGAGAACTAGACAAGATAAAGATAGTGAAAAACGCGCTCGACGTGCTTTCACAGACGATAGTTTCAATGTCCTTAGTAAAAAGGTGGAACGTTTTTGAAGCTTACAGCGTGATAAAGCGAAGCTACAGCTATGAAACCCTTGAATGGAACGACTTTATAGACGTTATAAACTACTTGGCAGGGGCTTATCACAGCCTTGAGGAAAGCGGTGTATATTCAAAGATATCGCTTTATAAAGACGGGGAAAGGGTTGATAGCCTAAATTACGAAGATCGTAACGCGGAGTTCGGCAAAAAGAAATCTGCAAGAATGATATTCTATCTGAATCAGGGGACTATTCCCGATGAAACGAAGGTTGTTGTTTATGAAGGGAAAAGGCCTATAGGAACTCTGGAAGAAGAGTTCGTAGAACGTCTAGGACCTGGGGACAGGTTTGTCCTTGCCGGAAAGATATATGAATTCCTGAGCTCAAAGAGAATGAAGGTCTACGTGAGAAAGGCAGAGGACTCAAAACCAACTGTCCCAGCGTGGTTTTCTGAAGAGCTTCCTTTGAGCTACGATTTAGCTAACAAGATTCAGGCCTTCAGGTCTTCATTGCTGGGCCTTTCTAAAGGGGAAGTGCTGGAAAAAATAAGCGATTATCCTGCAGACGAAAACGCAAAAAACGCGATAGCCGAGTACTTGACGTTGATGACTAAGTTCCTAAAGAGCAGAAGGATCGAAAAGCTCAGCTCTGGGGATTACCTTGTAGAGCAGTACGTATCTGACAAGTTCAACATTGTATTTCACACGCTGCTTGGAAGAAAGGCCAACGATGCTCTTTCGAGAGCTTTTGGGTACAGGCTGTCGGAGATGGTCGGGTCATCTGTAGGGGTTATGGTTTCTGACAACGGCTTTGTCCTTTCGGTTGACAATGAAGTTAACGTTAACTTAAATAAGCTCCTCAAAAGCGTCAGCTCTAAGAATCTGGACGAAATACTTCATAAAGCTATAAGCAACACAGAGCTTTTCAGGAGAAAGTTCAGACAAGTTGCCGCGCGGAGTTTCATGATACTGAGGAACTATAAGGGTCACTCGATAAGCGTCGGGAAGCAGCAGTTTAACTCAGACCTTCTCGTGAAGGTCGTTCAGAATGTCGAAAACTTTCCGTTGCTAAAGGAAGCTTACAGGGAGATACTTCAAGACTATATGGACATTTCAGCAGCTAAGGATTTCTTGAGAAAAGTAGAATCTGGGGAATACAGGTTTTTCGTGCTTGAAAGGTCAAACGTACCTTCCCCTTTTTCTTTCAAGATGCTGGCATGGGGCTCCTCAGACGTAATACTTATGGAGGACAGGAGAAAGCTTATACTAAAACTTCATCAAAAGTTAATACAGTTTTTGCGGAATAAGAACAGGGATGCAGGTATTTAAGGGAATTAAGACAATAGACGGGAAAAGGGCCGTTTACTTTGAAGAATTAGATCTTGTAGCCATCTCAGACCTACAGTTGGGCGAAGAAACCTATCTTGCAGAGGAAGCTAAGCTTTTCATTCCACAGGTGCAGCTGAAGATCATGCTGGAAGAAATAAACGCAATTAAAGATCAGACAAAGGCAAACAGAATTCTGATAAACGGCGATCTGAAACATGAATTCAAGGAAGCAACCTTTCAGGAGTGGAGCGAGGTCAAAAAGCTACATGAGGAGCTCAAGAAGCTTTTCTCCGAGATTATAGTAGTCAGGGGGAACCATGATAACTACCTGCTTACGATTTCAAACAAAATAGGTCTTAACGTAGTTGAAGAGCATATAGAAAAAGGCTACCTTTTTCTGCACGGTCACAAGCTTCCCAATGATTATAAAGGAGTACATACAATAGTAATAGGCCACGAACAGCCTGCAGTAGTCTTGAAAAGCGGGTACGACAGGGTTAAACTGCACGTTATACTTTATGGCAAGGACAAGCTCGGCCACAGGTTCATCTGCTTGCCTGCCTTTTCTCCTATAGCTTCCGGCGTTGAAGTAAACGTAACGCCGAAGGAGGAGCTTCTTTCTCCATTCTTTCACACTATAGTTGATATAGATGAGCTTAAAGCTATAGCTGTTGACCCGAGCACGGGGGCCTTTAAGCTCCCGAAGGTCAAGCTGCTCAGAAGCTTTTTGCTCGAGAACGCTTAGTTTGAATGGCGCCGTTAACTTAAGCTCGTTCTGATCACCTTATGCAATCAACAAAATTGGCTTAATCCATTCAGACAGCTGATCATTGGAGAGTGGCGCTGAACCAATTTCCTCGTTCGTGAATACATAATTATAAAAAACCTGAATGCTTTGAACCAGTTCTTTACGTGCTCAAATTTTGGCCTTCTGCACGGGAAAAGGTCGTCAAAAGCCTCTGTCTTGTCCTTTATGTGTTCATACTTTTCATTAAGTTCTTCAAACTTTGTTCATATATCACATGCACTACCACTGCCCACCTACATGCATCAACGTACCTAAGAGCTCCGTCTGTGTAGATAGCATTCCTGTAATACTTCTTTACAAACTTCCTTAGGAAAGCTTTGAGGTGAGGTTCGTATGCTACCCATAGCTTCCCACTAAAGTTTATTTCAGTTTCATCAATAAATATGGAATTGACATCGTGCTTGCCAACGTCAAAGGAATCTAATACGAAAGAATACTTCTGAATCCATTTCTATATTGCAACATGGCTTCGCTTGATTATGAACCCAAGGACGTAAGATGTCCGCAAGCTTAAACTGAATAAATAAAATAAAGTTCTGTTGGGGTCCTTTTTCTGGTTTGCAAATAATTTGCTAGAAAAAGGGCTCTGCTGAAAAATAAATTTTAAGCCTTAAGTTAACGGCACCTTTTGAAGTATAGAAACCTTTTTATTCACATTGATAATTTAAAGTTGTGCTTAAAGGAAAGATCATCAGCGTTATATCGGCTGATCCAAGAGAGGCTGAAAGCTTTGCTGAAGGGCTCGGGAAGAAAAAAGAAGAGGGCAAGTTCTACAGAAAGTCAGGGGAAGATCTGATAAGCGTGCTTGTCCCCAAACACGATGAAATTTTTTCTTTAGCTGAAGCGGTCTCGATCTCCGATTATTTCTGCTTTCTGAACAGGGAAGTTAACAAGGAAGAAGCAGAGATTGCCCTTTTGTTAGAAAGTTCAAACAGAGACGGTTGTGTAGCATCTCAGGACGAGGACACTTTTAAAAAATACTTTGCGTCCTTTAGCATAGCCAGAAAAATTTCAGAGAAAAAGGTTCAAGAGGACAAGGTTCAGTATACAAAGGATCTGGGTTTTGCTTACATTGATAGCGCGTTTATCGTAAAGGGCGTTGGCCCAGTGATTTTGGGGTTTTCGTTTTCCAGCTTTAAGGTTCATCAGAAGATAAAGTTGCTGCCATCTTTAAAGGAAGCTGAAATAAAGTCAATACAGGTATTGGATGAAGATTATGAAGAGGTTGGGCCTGGCATAAGGTTTGGTTTCGCCTTGAAAGGCGTAGAAGAAAAGGATCTGAAAGCTTCTTATGCGGCTTTAACAGAGAGCGTTGGTTCGTTCAGCTCAAAGCTAAAAGTGTACAAGCTAAGCATAGCTCAGGAAGCGCAGAACCTGCATGCGTTTTTATATGGAATGAAAATTTTTGGGGAACTTAAAAACGATACGCTAGTGCTGTCAAACCAGGTACCATTCGTCAGCGGTAAAGCTATACTTTTGAACGTAAATGCACAGCCAAACAGGCTCAGGGTTTACGGCTGGGGAGAACCGGTACTGAGATGATGGGTTCCTGACGGCTCTGGATTTGAACAAAGCAGCCCGCGCACAGGAGCTTTTGTCCAGGAAGCTTAAGCTTGAGAGCTACGTTGAAGAATATTCTGTTGTCGGTGGGTTTGACGCTTCTTATTATGATGATATTGCAGTTGGATGTTACTTTGCGACAATTTGCTGTTCAGATAAAAGGATCGGATTTAAATTTTCAGTCGTAAAAGGTATACCCCCTTATATCCCTGGTTTTTTCTACCTCAGAGAATCAAAGGTATTTTTCAAAACTGTAAAAGAAAAGCCAGACCTGATCTTTGTTAACGCTCACGGCATAATACACCCGCGTGGTTTTGGTTTTGCATCGCATGTTGGAACAGTACTTAATATCCCCAGCGTAGGAGTTGCAAACAAGCTCCTGAAAGGCTTTACAGAAAAAGATGATAAGGTATTCTTTAACGAAAAACAGGTAGGTTGGAGCGTAAATTTAAAAAATAAAAAATTTTACGTGAGTCCAGGTAACTATATAAGCATCAATGATTCTTTAAAAGTTTTTATAAAAAATGCATCTGAAAACGGCTTGCCGTGGCCACTCTACTATGCAGACAGGTGTTCTAGAGAACTTCTAGCAAAAACAAGAAAAGGAATCTAAAAAGCGCCGGGAGATTCTTCTTTTGCTACTTCATCTTTCAAAAAGCTTACTGTTACATGATGGTTCATGTTTAAGTGTTTCTTTAGCTCTTCTTCATTGAATATAGGCTTTTTACAGTCAGAACAGTAGACCCAGCCCCTTTCTTTTAATACCTTAAACAGATCTTCAACCTTTACTTCCTTGAACTCGTCACAGTAAAAGTCCTTATCAACGATTTTTTTATGAATTTTACAAAGCCCCATGTTAGAATAAACGGGATGAACATAAAAGAACGCGCAATCGTAACATCTTTTCATGTTTTTTACTGAGCGCATCGATTATATAAACCTAACATTGAAAACCCTTTAGAGTTTATTTTTGATTCAGACAGTGATCAATGACCTAGTGGATCTTGTAAGCCTTTCTGCTTTGTTTTTCAATATTACATCATCCTCTATCCTGACGCCAAATTTTCCTTCTATGTATATTCCAGGCTCGACTGTAAAAACCATACCATTTTCTATCTTAAGGGTGTTGTTAGAATCAAGAAAAGGCTGTTCATGAACCTCGACGCCTATTCCATGTCCAGTCCTGTGTGTAAAGTTAGGGCCATAACCCTTAGCTTCTATAACAGACCTCGCGGCTCTATCTATTGCTCGAGCTTCAACTCCGGGCTTTACAAAGTTTATCGCCGCTTCCTGAGCCCTTTTTACAGTTTCATAAACCTCTAAAAACTTTGTATCAACGCTTCCAAAATATACTGTTCTAGTTATGTCAGAAACATAGCCCCTGTATCTGGCGCCATAATCCATGATTATCACATCCCCTTTTCTTATCTTTCTTTTTCCGGTTAGATGGTGGGGTTCCGCAGAGTTGGGGCCTGATGCAACTATTGTTTCGAAAGCTAAACCATCTGCTCCATAGTACATCATGTATTCGTTTAAAATCTGCGCGAGTTCATTTTCAGTTATCCCTGAATAGATCTCATGTACTATTTTTTTGAAAGATCTGTCGACTATGTTTGTTGCTTTCTTTATAAGCTCGACTTCCTCTTCGCTTTTTACAGCCCTGAGTTTTGATATCAGAGAAGATAGCAGGTCAAACGAGTAGCCGTCAAGGTTCATCTGTATCCTTAAAGCGTGAGAAGCAGACATTAAGTCGTCAAGGAGCACAATTCCTTTTTTGAGCCTTTTTGCTAAGATTGAAAATGGATCCTCGCCATCCTTGTATAGTATTTTTTCTACTTCTATATTTTTTATGTCAAGGGCGTATAATTCAGGCGCGACGATAAATGGTTCCTCGAATGCTGGTACTATGAGGAAAAAAGGTCTTTCCATTGAAGCTAAGGGCCAAACGCCTGTTAGGTAAAAGAAGTTAGGACCAGCATTAACTATGGCATAATCAGCGACTCCTTTTAGAGCGTTTTGTAGCTTATTTATTTTGAGCTCGCTCATCTCAGATATAAATTTTCAATGGGAGCTTATAAATTCTTGTAAGCTTCCTCGCACTAAAAGGTATGATTCACGCTGATTATCTTGCTCTGACATCCTCACCGCCTTAAAGGGCTAGCGTTCCTTCAAGGCGGATCATAGGTTCGTGGTTTACCGTCTTCATCTTCATGACTTCATTGCTAGTGGTTACCCACCCCGCTCCGCTCGTCCAGCGATAGACCACAGGCTGTGCCTTCAGCCACTTACCCCTATCCTCAACGGACTCGGGGATATGTAGAGCCCTCATGGTGCATTCCCTTACGGGACATGCTTTAATGCGCTTTATAAGGTTTTAGTATTTAAATTTTACCCGCCTCTAGAAGAGGCGAGGCTTTCGTTCGTTTGGTAAAGCTTTTTAACTTGATTACTGAGCTGGTTTTTCATGCCTGAGGTATAAAGGCAATCAAAAAATATGTTCTGATTTGAGCATCTGGAAAAGCTGTTCAGGAATCGCATCTCTGTTTGATTCTGTGACTTCGATTTTAGCTTTTGCTGATTTTAAAACTTCCTTCATAAGATCGTGAGAAAATGATCTGTGAACAACTGCTATGATCACCTTATCTGTTTTGAGCAAATCTTCAACTGCTTTTTTAAAAGAATTACTAAAAAGCTCCATCGGTCCTATTTCATCTAGTATTATTATCTTTGAATATTCTATAGCCCTTTGAATGACTTTGGGTACAAATTGATCTATGTTTTTTACCTTAACCCTATAACGGCCGAATCTTATGCCGTCGCCGCTTATTGAGGCCAGTTGAACGGTATCGCCTGTCTTTATGTCAACAAAAGAAAAGCCTTTTCTTTCACCTTTATCTTTTACTTCAACAGAATAAAAGCCATCAACCTCTACCCCTGCATTTTTCAACATTTTTGTCAATCTTACTAACGCTGTTGTTTTACCTATTCCAGGCACTCCAGTGATAACATAAACAGATGCCATTAATTATTTAATTAAGAAGGATTTAATAATCTTTAACTTTATAATTAAGTTGGCTAAAGATTAAGCCTTTTAAAAAAGATAGAGGGTGAGCTTTTTATACATGGTTTATAAAAAATATATCGTTGAGCAAAAAGCAAAGAATAGGGCTTCTTACAGAAAGGCAATTGGAGATCTTGGATCTAAGGAAAAGAAACATGAGTTATGATGAAATAGCAAAAAAGCTCGGAACAACGCCTGAAAATGTATATATATTGGAGAAAAGGGCTCTAAGGAACCTGAGACTTGCTTTTGAAACCATAAAAGCCGCCGTGGCTGGAAACATTGTGATGAAGGTTAAGTTTGAAAAAGGAACAAAGCTTGTCAACATACCAGCTTTGCTTGTCAGTAGAGCGGATGAAGCTGGGATAAAGCTTAAGGGAAATTTTACAAAAATATTTGATGACATCAGGTACAGCGTTCCTGATTCGATTTCAAAAAATGAACTCGTAAAAGATATTTACGTTTACATAATGAGCGACGGTACGTTTTTTATAGCTTCAGAAAATCTCTAAATAAGAAAGCAGGTATATTATAAGAACTACAATTACTATTACCAAAAGCACCTCAAGCAGTTTTTTGTCGTTGCTTATTACTATAGGCACAGGGCCTATCAAGATTATTCCTCCCCCCTTGATCTTCTTTTCCTCTTTTTCCTTGTTTTCTTCTCCTTCTTCTTTTTCGATTCCCTTAGCTTTCAGTATTGTGCCTATAATAATTAAAACAATTCCAATAAAAACAAATAATACTGATAATAGAATTAGGTCCATTTACCCTTTGATAGCTTTTATTAATTCAGACATCCAGTAAGGCAGATCTGATGGCTGTCTTGAAGTAACCAGATTGCCGTCCTTAACTACTGGCTTATCTTCGTACATTCCTCCTGCAGCAATTACGTCATCCTTTATTCCCTGCCAAGAAGTTAGCTTTCTTCCTTTAACCAAGTTTGCAGATATCAGTATCTGAGGACCATGACATATTGCTGCTATGGGCTTGGATTTTTCAGAAAACCTTTTTACTATATTTAAGGCTGATTTGCTCAGCCTTACCCTCTCTGGTCCTCTACCTCCAGGTAATATCAGTATGTCATATTCATCTGGATTTACTTCATCAAACGATAGATCAGCATTAAGCCAGTATCCATGTTTAAAAGTTACCTGACCCTTTTTTGTAGAAGCAACGTGAACTTCTATACCTTCTTCTTGTAGCCTGTAGTAAGGGTAAAGAACTTCTATATCCTCTGCTTCATTTTCTGTCAAAATAAGAGCTTTCATATTAGTAATGAAATCAATTCGTTTTTATAAAGTTATCTTTAGTTTATTTATTATTTTTTAGCAAAATTTGTGCGGGCAAAGTTATCTTTCAAGTATCTTTTCTGTGCCATTGTTCTTGAATTACAGAAGGCAAAACAAAAAGCTCTTGATCTTCAGAGCCTTCTTGGACACCTCATAACGCTACACCTTCTCCAAGCTCCACGACAACGTGGAGTACAGCTCGGAGTTGAACCTGCGCCAAGTACTATGCAGGCCCACTATGAGTTGTAAGCCTACTTTCAGAGGGTCATTGGGCTCATTGCGCTGATGATAATGAACCAGCAGGGAAGGAGCACTGTTAACGCTTCAGCTGACAGCTTTCCACCAATATGTACGGCAGGTGGTACACTTTTAAGTACGGTGAAGGTGACAGTACATCAAGCTGCACGCAATCGTTACAGCTGACACTGACATGCCTTTCTTCATTTATGCAAAAGTTACTGATGGTACAGCTTCAGACGCAGCAGAGCTAGTATGTTCTCTAACGTTGATGTCAATATTGGTGAAATGTACCTTGATAGGTAATTTTCAAGGGCAAATGCTCATAGCGGACATTGGGGCAGTTCCTTACATAGCAATAAAAAGTATTGTGAAGCCAAAATCTCATGGTTATCCTGTATGGAATAGTATGTTTATATGTATAGAGAAAACCTGATGGTTATGCTAAGCATTATCAAAGGAGAAGCATAATATAGAGCGTTTTCAGTATTTAATCGGGCTTTAGTCAGGTTAAAGCAGACTTTGGAGGCAATATGCATAGAACAGTTTGGAATACAATATCCCTACCATACTACATGTTATGGAAAAAAAGAACCATTGGTTACTAGCTAACACTATGGTTCACAAAAACCAAATAAAAAGGCAAACAATAGCTTACTAGGTGCAAATGAGTGCTAATAAACCGCAGCTATATTTCATTTAATTATTTTGTTAAGTATCCTTCCACGTGAATTCTTTGAAGGATTTACATAAAAAATTATCTAAAAACAAAATTGAAATGCTGTATTTGTAGGCGTACTGAAATTACTTCATTAGCGCGTGTAAAACGCCTAAAGAGAACTTTCTAAAGCTGTTTTTACGCAATGTTTTTTATTCTAAAGCAATTAGACCCACATATGGACTGTTATGATTGTTTACGGGAAATTATTAAATCAGAAGTAAAACCTTCTGCAGGTTGCACAGAAATAGCCGCGATAGGGTATGCAATTTCTTTGGCAAAGCAAGGAACAGAAGAGCCTTATAGCGTTGAGCTTTACCTGGATTATGGCGTTTTTAAAAACGCGTTCGCAGCAGGGGTGCCCGGTGGGAGCTTTGGTATAAAGGAAGCGGTAAAAAGGGGCTTGATGTCTGAGCCTAAAGGTCTCGAAACCTTAAGCACTGCAAAAGGATCGTACAACAAAAATTTTGAGCTGTTAGTTAAACCCATCAAAACTCAGGGGCTGTTTGTTTACGCGAAGGTAAACAAAAGGGCTGCAATATTGGCAGGAGCTCACGACAGGGTTGTATACAACGGAATTGCTTTTAATTCAGTTGAGGAAGCTATAAAGGCTGCAGGAAGCACAAACGAAAACTCTCAACTTGAACATATATATAGCAAAGAGACAATGACCGTTAAGCTTCATTATTCGGAAATGCTCAAGTATGTAGATGAACTGGCCAAGGACGATTCAATTTCAAAGCTAATAGGCGATGCCATTGAACTTGACATGAAGCTGGCAAACGAAAACTTAAGATCAAAAAAGTTTTTTGGGCTGGCAAAGGGCATGGCTGAAAACGACGTAGTACAGAAAGCAACAAAATACGCTGCGGCTGCAGTAGAAGCGAGGATGTCTGGCTCATCGATCCCTGCAATGTCAGTAGCAGGTTCAGGAAACCAGGGTATAACAAGCACCTTGCCCTTGTACATCTATGCAGATTCTTTAGGAGCTAGTAAGGAGGAACTTTACAGATCCATAATTGTGAGCTGGCTGACAACGGTATACGCTACAGCTTTTACAGACTACGTTTCGCCGCTCTGCAGTGTGGGGATAAAGGGCGGGGCTGGTTTGGCTGCTGGGTTTTCTTATTTAATGGGAGGGGATGAAAGGGCTGCAGAAATTTCAGCAATAAATCAGATATCAAGCCTTGCAGGCGTTGTGTGCGACGGCGCAAAGCCGGGATGTTCTCTTAAGGTTGCACCTGGCGTTGAAACAGCATATAGGTCTGCGGTTCTTGCGGTGAAAGGGCTTAGGCCTCCAAAGCTTGACGGCATACTTGGTGAAAGCCTTGAAGAAACGTTGATGAACGTAAGCGAATACCTTAACAGCGTATCTGACTATGCGAACGTGAGCATTTCCAACATACTTTCAGCAAAACTTATAAATAAAAATTAAATTTTTGGGTAAAGCAGCTTAGGGGGTTTGCTTTTGCCAGCAAACTCAAAATAATAGGTATTTTCATGGATTAACCTTATCTTTTCTACGCAATCCTTAAGCCCGCTTTTATCCCTCA
>Ga0208548_100542_pt1 | contig 14749 bp, 7 predicted proteins | sample ECH_Chost_MetaG_FD_187133 | JGI IMG/M metagenome (GOLD analysis project Ga0208548, IMG submission 187133) | Hot spring microbial mat communities from Yellowstone National Park, Wyoming, USA - ECH_C host_MetaG (SPAdes) (version 2) | ecosystem: Environmental > Aquatic > Thermal springs > Hot... | reverse complement strand
ATAAATATCCTAATGACGACGCTATGCGGCAGTAGAAAGTGTCTACACTTGCCTAACCAATTACTGGGTCGGGGAGTTCTTCCTAAGAGTCTAATGTTGTTCATCTCTTGTGAAATATTGTGGTTGACTAAAAGAAAAATTCGTAGCTTACTGCCCACACTACCCTGCACTATAACTATATAATTCCCACTGTTGATAAAAAGTTTCAATTCCTTCTAGGATGCTTCTTCCATTTCCACTTCCTCCTTTTCCACGTTTTGGGTTGCCTCTTTCAATTCCTTCTAGGATGCTTCCTAAAGAAAACGAGAAGTGGGATACTGAGAAATACTTCACTTTCAATTCCTTCTAGGATGCTTCAACCAGCCGTTCCCTCGAAAGACGGGTGGTTATGCCCTAACTTTCAATTCCTTCTAGGATGCTTCGCGGGGACGACTATGGCGGTGTGCTGCAGGAGTACACTTTCAATTCCTTCTAGGATGCTTCGCCAAAATGTGGACAATCTTGTGGTGTAACCTCAGGAGGAGAAGGCAGAAGAAAAGAATCAGGAAAAATGTGGACAATCTTGTGGTGTAACAAATCCTACAGTCTTTCAATTCCTTCTAGGATGCTTCGATTTTCGGGTGGTTTACCCTCAGCCTTACGCTAAACACTTTCAATTCCTTCTAGGATGCTTCACTTTTCTGCCCTTAAACCACCCCCCCGGGGTTCTTTCAATTCCTTCTAGGATGCTTCATCATACCTTACAACTTTATTGAATACAACTCGTCATGCTTTCAATTCCTTCTAGGATGCTTCAACGATATTTGCTATAAACGTGTGGCTCGTCAGGTAAGTTTTGGCTTTCAATTCCTTCTAGGATGCTTCGTTCAAGAATATTTGGAAGAGTGCTGGTGAAGCCTAGTTCTTTCAATTCCTTCTAGGATGCTTCTTAAATATGTGTCAAAAATTGTAGTTTGAGCAGGAAAATCCTTTCAATTCCTTCTAGGATGCTTCTTGGAGGGTTTCTTTTCGAATTATTATTTTTCTATTATTTCTTTCAATTCCTTCTAGGATGCTTCTTAATGTATCCATATTCAATAACGCATTAACTCCAAGCTTTCAATTCCTTCTAGGATGCTTCATGTCCATATACCCTATGATGAGGAACTAAATGCACTTGACTTTCAATTCCTTCTAGGATGCTTCAAAGGGCGGCCGGATATATAATGCTGGGCAAGAAAATGCTCTTTCAATTCCTTCTAGGATGCTTCTTGGCTTAAAACCAGGGTCGATTCTCCGAAGATAACCCACTTTCAATTCCTTCTAGGATGCTTCCTTGTTGGATAGTTATTATGACTATCCAACAACAAATGAACTTTCAATTCCTTCTAGGATGCTTCTGCTGTCGTACATGACACAACTGATTGCAAACATTACTTTCAATTCCTTCTAGGATGCTTCTTGGTAAAAATCTCCAAGATTTCTATACTATTACATATTCCTTTCAATTCCTTCTAGGATGCTTCATGGGCCTGCTCTTGTATGAATGCCCAATTTGCAAAAAAACTTTCAATTCCTTCTAGGATGCTTCTGAGAGAAAAGTCAAGAAAATGATGGAGGATTGCTGGTGAGGCTTTCAATTCCTTCTAGGATGCTTCTTAAGGCCATATTGAAATCAGGCCGTTTATTGGTCTACAGCTTTCAATTCCTTCTAGGATGCTTCCTGCTTGCTGGCTCACCTGAAGGGGCAAATAACCCCTTCAAGCTTTCAATTCCTTCTAGGATGCTTCTGGACAGTGGCATTTACAGAATTTATAAACATATGCTAATTCTTTCAATTCCTTCTAGGATGCTTCTCTATTTTAATGCTGATGGTGATGGTGTTACCCATCGTCCACTTTCAATTCCTTCTAGGATGCTTCCTATCATTATTCAAAATGCTCAAGAGTCAGTTATAAATCTCACTTTCAATTCCTTCTAGGATGCTTCAGCGGTAGTATTAACGGGGGGAACGCGTTGACTGCAAATGCACTTTCAATTCCTTCTAGGATGCTTCATCTATTGCTAGATGAACATAAGTACATTAAACTCTCTTTCAATTCCTTCTAGGATGCTTCACAACTAAGGCTCGAAGATAATGAATTAGTGAATGCAATACTTTCAATTCCTTCTAGGATGCTTCAAATGGTTGGCTTGGAAGAGTTGCCGCAGAGGTTCCGCTATTCTTTCAATTCCTTCTAGGATGCTTCAGCATAGGCCCGTCTACCAGCCACAGCCCATCGTCAGAACTTTCAATTCCTTCTAGGATGCTTCGGTATTCCTCACGAACGCATTCTCCATAAATATGTTAAACTTTCAATTCCTTCTAGGATGCTTCTGCATTAGGAGACATTGCTGATGCATTGAGAGGTTATTTCTTTCAATTCCTTCTAGGATGCTTCAAGAAATAAAGATAATAGATGCAAAATTACTGATAGGCCCCTTTCAATTCCTTCTAGGATGCTTCCGTTCAGGGAAGTCCTTCAGGGTCAACAGGAGGGTGAGCTTTCAATTCCTTCTAGGATGCTTCAACTCCAAGAGTTGTAGTGTCTTTTATGCTTTCAACTGCCTTTCAATTCCTTCTAGGATGCTTCAACGAAGGCAGTAAGCAGGGTGATATACCACAACAATGGGCACTTTCAATTCCTTCTAGGATGCTTCAGCCTTATAAGCCTCCGATAAACCCATAAGAGATAACACTTTCAATTCCTTCTAGGATGCTTCCGCTACCTATTTCGAGAGACGTTGAAGAGTAATACAGGTACTTTCAATTCCTTCTAGGATGCTTCAGGTACTAGTGGGGAATGTTTATGTTTAGCAGGCACGAGTACTTTCAATTCCTTCTAGGATGCTTCAACGGAAATTTTGTGTATGCTCTCAATTTCCTGTTGATAACTTTCAATTCCTTCTAGGATGCTTCTTATATCGCATTTCAACGGCTCTCGAGAGCCTTCTTCACTTTCAATTCCTTCTAGGATGCTTCCATGAACTAATCACTACGCACTTGATTTTGAACTTGTAATTCTTTCAATTCCTTCTAGGATGCTTCAACTTGCTGACTAATAAAAGTGGGCATCGTGGAACACTTTCAATTCCTTCTAGGATGCTTCTACTATTTGGAGCGATGGGTACGACTATAGCCGTTCTCTCTTACCTTTCAATTCCTTCTAGGATGCTTCGTTTAATATTAATCAAAGAAGAAGTTAACCCAAAAACTGCTTTCAATTCCTTCTAGGATGCTTCTACATTAGAAGTATTAAATATGGATGATGATGAAGGGCTTTCAATTCCTTCTAGGATGCTTCTACGCCTTCCCCGTAGTCTGCACTCCCTGAAATGAGGCTTTCAATTCCTTCTAGGATGCTTCAACTGCCATTCGGACTTCGTAGTACTAAACTCTCAACACATCTTTCAATTCCTTCTAGGATGCTTCTCCTTCACCTGGTGGTATAAATATAACTTATAGCTCCTTTCAATTCCTTCTAGGATGCTTCACGGGGGTGTAGTCCATCACCCTGGGGTCATCAAAAGCGACTTTCAATTCCTTCTAGGATGCTTCAACTGATTGGCAAAGCCGAAAATCCAATAAAAATTAATACGCTTTCAATTCCTTCTAGGATGCTTCTATATCTCAGCAAAAGTCCCACTGGAGACGATAAAGTTAGCTTTCAATTCCTTCTAGGATGCTTCAGTTCACCGATTGTAGATTTACCACAATTGAATTTACTTTCAATTCCTTCTAGGATGCTTCGGTGGAAGCGTAACGACCCCGCTAAGTACTTGTCTGCAGCTTTCAATTCCTTCTAGGATGCTTCGACAACTCGTCTAGAAGAGGGCAAAGTTCTTAACAAAGACTTTCAATTCCTTCTAGGATGCTTCGTAGCCGACGTTTTTGATTGGCTAGACACGGCACCAGAGGGCTTTCAATTCCTTCTAGGATGCTTCAAAGTAAGAAAAATATATGCACATGTAATATTATTACAAACTCTTTCAATTCCTTCTAGGATGCTTCAAATTTATTATTTCTAAATCAATATGGCTCAGCACAACTTTCTTTCAATTCCTTCTAGGATGCTTCGGCATTTGATGATATGGCGTTTTGTAAGGAATATGCCTTTCAATTCCTTCTAGGATGCTTCTACATACTAGTTCATCCAAGACCAATAACCAATAGAGTCTTTCAATTCCTTCTAGGATGCTTCCAAAAATTTATAGATTAATTTTTTATACTTTTTTTTATCTTCTTTCAATTCCTTCTAGGATGCTTCATGGTAGTAATAAGGCGTAAGGATTTTCTAAGGCCAAAGAAACTTTCAATTCCTTCTAGGATGCTTCAAAGGAGAAAGGACTGGAAAGACCCCCTTACTGGGAAACTTTCAATTCCTTCTAGGATGCTTCTACGGACGGGGTCTCAGGTGTCAAAAGACAAAGTAAGGTTATCTTTCAATTCCTTCTAGGATGCTTCGTCCCACGAAGCCGAGGGCCAAGAACGCAGCCCCTGCCGACTTTCAATTCCTTCTAGGATGCTTCTTGAGATAGCACCACCAACGGCATATAATGTCCAACTTTCAATTCCTTCTAGGATGCTTCATATTTCCCTGGATTTCATAAAGCAGGAAGAAAAGGAAAAAATCTTTCAATTCCTTCTAGGATGCTTCATTTGGCATTGTTTCAGGTCTAACAAAAAGGAAAAACATCTTTCAATTCCTTCTAGGATGCTTCGATCAAGGTACTGCTAACCCTGGAGGAGGCGGAGGAGCAATGACAACTTTCAATTCCTTCTAGGATGCTTCTTCACTTCGATAGCGTTACTACCCGTTATCGTTCCTACAGCTTTCAATTCCTTCTAGGATGCTTCCTTTCATTATTGGAATTGCACGGGTATACGAAATGTCGAACCTTTCAATTCCTTCTAGGATGCTTCAAGGGTGGTGAACAGGAGGCTATACCGTCTAGAGCAAAAAGGCTTTCAATTCCTTCTAGGATGCTTCATGATAAGATGATAAAAAAGGTGCCGAGATTAAATTATTTTCTTTCAATTCCTTCTAGGATGCTTCGTCGAACAAATTTTAAAGATGTTGTGGTAGATACAATAATCTTTCAATAAAGATGTTGAGCGATTATGAAAAGGCGAAAGAGGATGCTGTGGTAGATACAATAATCTTTCAATTCCTTCTAGGATGCTTCTCCAAGTAGAAGATGTCTGGTTCTTCCTTGCTGAATACTTTCAATTCCTTCTAGGATGCTTCTTGGGAGGGGGAGCGAAGAAGGTAGGGGAAGCTGCAATTCAGCTTTCAATTCCTTCTAGGATGCTTCTGAAAGGTCTCAGGCGTGCTATTTCGTCACCTACAAGATCTTTCAATTCCTTCTAGGATGCTTCCTATTTAATAATACTTTCACGGGGATGGTAAGTTTCTTTCAATTCCTTCTAGGATGCTTCAGTGTTTATTCTGCTGCAGCCTACCGTGGCACCTGTAGCCTTTCAATTCCTTCTAGGATGCTTCTATAAATCTTTCATCATAAACTCTCAATTTCATCAAAGTGCTTTCAATTCCTTCTAGGATGCTTCATCGTCTAAAAGATGAATTAAGCCTTTATACTGCTGTTGTTGGACTTTCAATTCCTTCTAGGATGCTTCTACTAGTGTCACGGGCAAGGTTCTGTTATTCGTAATTTCCTTTCTTTCAATTCCTTCTAGGATGCTTCTGACATATGATGAGTTCAATGAGGTGTTCAAGCACCTACCTACTTTCAATTCCTTCTAGGATGCTTCATAGTATGCCTTTCCGCCCACAGTGTTGAGGGAGACTAAAAACTTTCAATTCCTTCTAGGATGCTTCTGCAAATGTCTTTTATTATATTTTGTTAGGCTCAACAATCTTTCAATTCCTTCTAGGATGCTTCCGGAATGCAGTGTCATAGTCCAGCCCGGTTCTCTGCATCCTTTCAATTCCTTCTAGGATGCTTCACACTACTACCACGGCAGTTAATGCGATTTTGGACACTTTCAATTCCTTCTAGGATGCTTCCTCATTAAAGAGATGTACTGCCTCGTTTACGGGGGCGACATTGTACCAATCATCATACAGATTCCTCATTAAAGAGATGTACTGCCTCAGCAATAACGAACTTTCAATTCCTTCTAGGATGCTTCGTCGCTATTTCTACAAATTTCTTGTATAATACTTTACTTTCAATTCCTTCTAGGATGCTTCCTTCTTACCCCAACATGTATTATGCATCTTCTGCTATTTAACTTTCAATTCCTTCTAGGATGCTTCTGAGGACAAAAACCCCCCATCTGGGGGAATTGCAACACTTTCAATTCCTTCTAGGATGCTTCTACATTAAGGAGTTGGCATGACATGAGTTTAAAAGTTGAACTTTCAATTCCTTCTAGGATGCTTCAATTTCATTAAAGTGAGGCATGAAATGCCGAACGAAGTGAAACTTTCAATTCCTTCTAGGATGCTTCACCGCTATTTGGAATGATTGGTTTGTTTGCTTTTGATCTTTCAATTCCTTCTAGGATGCTTCGTAGAGGGATAGCTAATAGGCATGACAGGTGCGTTTTGGGCTTTCAATTCCTTCTAGGATGCTTCGTAGATGATGTAATCCCGCTAGTGGTTGATGCGGTAGATGTCTTTCAATTCCTTCTAGGATGCTTCTTTTGAATAATTAAGTTGCTTATTGGTAAAGTATAAAATACTTTCAATTCCTTCTAGGATGCTTCCAATTCAAAGATAAAATTGAATATGAGGAATGGCTCTCCCATGCTTTCAATTCCTTCTAGGATGCTTCGTCGGTTCGCCTTGAGGAGGGCAAAGTCTTAACCTCTTCCTTTCAATTCCTTCTAGGATGCTTCTTATATAGTATGTCTAATTGAAAATTCTGCATTACGAAATCTTTCAATTCCTTCTAGGATGCTTCACAGAACCGTCGACCCGCCCGTAATTCGCACGATACAAGGCTTTCAATTCCTTCTAGGATGCTTCAATTGTGCCAGTGGAAGATGAATACGCTATCCTAAAATTTATCTTTCAATTCCTTCTAGGATGCTTCATTGCTAACGGGTTCAGCCCTTCCATGTTGCCGCTACCGAGCTTTCAATTCCTTCTAGGATGCTTCTTCGCCACTATCTCCTGTGGTGTATAGTCCACGTACTCCACTTTCAATTCCTTCTAGGATGCTTCATATTATATTCCTTACTTGACAATAGCTCTAGTGCTTTATCTTTCAATTCCTTCTAGGATGCTTCGAGAAAACAAAAGCCGCTTTTCAAAAACGAACGTGAATACAGCTTTCAATTCCTTCTAGGATGCTTCCCAGACATTTTACCAAAACGTCACAATCCCCGTTTTTGTTCTTTCAATTCCTTCTAGGATGCTTCTTCAGGTCGTTACTCCTAGCCAGACATTTTACCAAAACTTTCAATTCCTTCTAGGATGCTTCACCGACACCTCCAGCTACACTGTTGACGCGGCGAATGGACTTTCAATTCCTTCTAGGATGCTTCATAATGCTCAGCTGTGAACAGTCTGCTATTTATCCACTTCTCTTTCAATTCCTTCTAGGATGCTTCCGTGCTTAACGTTGATGAAGAGGACGCAGATGCATTGAGCTTTCAATTCCTTCTAGGATGCTTCAACAGAGGTTATACGGGAAGCTGTTATTGAATACCTACAGACTTTCAATTCCTTCTAGGATGCTTCCCATCATACACCACCGGCCAGTCTATCACCCAGAACCTATCCTTTCAATTCCTTCTAGGATGCTTCAATTAGGTATGTTTTCCCCGACCCTTTACGCCCAATCACGACTTTCAATTCCTTCTAGGATGCTTCTCTGTAGCACTACGGGGATTATGTCCCCGTGCTTTTCCCCTTTCAATTCCTTCTAGGATGCTTCTTGCAACTCCTGACGGTGGAGAGACTCATGCAACGGCAAACTTTCAATTCCTTCTAGGATGCTTCTTTTATTGCGGCCTATAACGACCATGAATTGCCTAACATCTTTCAATTCCTTCTAGGATGCTTCTAAGTGAGGAATGTATTCGGGAAGGTATAAAGAGTTGGTCTTTCAATTCCTTCTAGGATGCTTCGAAAAAGGAGGGTTGCAGTAAGACCTGTCGCCCCATAATTGCTTTCAATTCCTTCTAGGATGCTTCGAATAGTAACTATCATTGTCCTCTCACCGTGTCGCTCTTGATCTTTCAATTCCTTCTAGGATGCTTCTTAATAATTCAGGGTGCTGTTTTCTTAGCCATTGTTTTACTTTCAATTCCTTCTAGGATGCTTCCGCTACCGAGTGATGTGGAATTCTCGGCAGTTGACGTTAACTTTCAATTCCTTCTAGGATGCTTCGTGCCTATGAAAGGTTACAGCTTATTAACCCTACTTTGCTTTCAATTCCTTCTAGGATGCTTCGTAATGGTAGGGATTTATGACCCATTCTCAATTACAACTCTTTCAATTCCTTCTAGGATGCTTCCGAGGGGGTAAAAATGGAAAGAGTCCAAGTTTTTATCCTTTCAATTCCTTCTAGGATGCTTCTTCAGAGGCTTTACGAGGAGGGTAAAATAAAGTTCGTAACTTTCAATTCCTTCTAGGATGCTTCGGCAACATAGAAGTGGCGTGGGGCGTCGGCGTCACCCTGGACTTTCAATTCCTTCTAGGATGCTTCGCCCCCTCTATTTTTTGCGTGTTTTGCTGAACGTTTATGTCTTTCAATTCCTTCTAGGATGCTTCCTCCACCAGCACAATTTTGGCTTCTGAATAATTTTCTTTCAATTCCTTCTAGGATGCTTCGACACAATATTTATAATAATGTTAAGTTTTAGATTGGACTTTCAATTCCTTCTAGGATGCTTCGGCGACATGATCTGCGAAAAAGAATGGAATTTATACGAACTTTCAATTCCTTCTAGGATGCTTCTATGTTAACTGCGGCGGTTACAAATCCCGCACGGGGCTTTCAATTCCTTCTAGGATGCTTCACGGTGGTGGTGCCAGTATTGACGGTGAAGGATGAGGTATCTTTCAATTCCTTCTAGGATGCTTCATAGTGGAAAAGTTGCCAGACGCCAACAGCCTAAAAACGCACTTTCAATTCCTTCTAGGATGCTTCAAAGTACGGGGACATTCTACCGATTGTTATAATCATCTTTCAATTCCTTCTAGGATGCTTCGACGTCAATACTTTCAGTCAACCCCTCCCCCAATCATAACACTTTCAATTCCTTCTAGGATGCTTCATCGCTCTGTCCCCTAACTCTTGGGCGTCATACTTTCTCTTTCAATTCCTTCTAGGATGCTTCCTGTTTTGGTTTATTTAAAGGAATGGAACTTGTACAGTTTCTTTCAATTCCTTCTAGGATGCTTCCCCTTTACGAAGTAAAGTTCAGGATAGTCGAGTGAGCTTTCAATTCCTTCTAGGATGCTTCGCGAGGTAGAAGCTGTTTACTATATCAATGTAGTGTTTTACTTTCAATTCCTTCTAGGATGCTTCCGCAATTAGTATTATGACAATGACGACTATAGCTATTCCTACTTTCAATTCCTTCTAGGATGCTTCTTCATAAAGAAAGTTTATATTACCGTATTCCTTTGCTAATATTCTTTCAATTCCTTCTAGGATGCTTCTCGTCAACCCCTCCCGCACCTGCTCTTCTTTGCTTAAACTTTCAATTCCTTCTAGGATGCTTCAGGAGTTCTTCGGCCTGGGGGTGAACAAAAATGTAGCCACTTTCAATTCCTTCTAGGATGCTTCGTGAGGGGAGGCCTCTCTGCTGAAGCATCCCACAACTTTCAATTCCTTCTAGGATGCTTCGTTATTGTATGTTTTACAAATAGTATATAATCCTAATTTGAACTTTCAATTCCTTCTAGGATGCTTCACCTATGGATGTTGAATTCACAAACGTTGAGGATAACTTTCAATTCCTTCTAGGATGCTTCTTAATAACGGGAACAGGATTTTCTACTACCACGGCTACTTTCAATTCCTTCTAGGATGCTTCGACGTGATCATCTATCACAAAACTTTGAAATTGTGGTACTTTCAATTCCTTCTAGGATGCTTCGGCATTACGACTGGGCAGAAGGCTCTAAGACGTTGATCATCTTTCAATTCCTTCTAGGATGCTTCGGAAGAAGAATTGGAAAAAGAAAGAAATGAAAAAGCAAGAATCTTTCAATTCCTTCTAGGATGCTTCGTTTATGCATTGTTTGAAGTGATTTAATTATGAATTATAACTTTCAATTCCTTCTAGGATGCTTCTAATAATACTAGGAAGGAGACAAAAGTGCAAAAATACAACTTTCAATTCCTTCTAGGATGCTTCGGTGGAAGTTTAAAAAAAGTGTGTACTTACTGAAATAACTTTCAATTCCTTCTAGGATGCTTCAATAATCCTCTCACAAAATATGCCGCTCTTATAATTCACTTTCAATTCCTTCTAGGATGCTTCATTTAAGCCAGGGGATTCGTGAGCTCCTGGCGGAGGCCCCTTTCAATTCCTTCTAGGATGCTTCATATTTTTTATGAACAAAGAGAGTTAATAAAGCAAGAGATCTTTCAATTCCTTCTAGGATGCTTCCAACTGTATGAAACTGGAGGTAATGCAGTAACATCAATTCTGAACTTTCAATTCCTTCTAGGATGCTTCCTTTCACTTTCTTTACACTTACACTTATTTTATTACAATCTTTCAATTCCTTCTAGGATGCTTCATATTGTAATGCTACTTTCTACCTTCTAGGAAAGCAACTTGCTTTCAATTCCTTCTAGGATGCTTCCACCCTCCTTCTTGGCATTAAGGATTTCCCTGAACGGGTCTTTCAATTCCTTCTAGGATGCTTCCGCTATACGCCTAAGCCTGCTCCCTCCGAATTGGTTTATCTTTCAATTCCTTCTAGGATGCTTCTTCTGCCCTGTGCCAATACTTCGATGAAATCCCCTATCTTTCAATTCCTTCTAGGATGCTTCGCCCGAACTGGTAGGTTTAGCGTATGGTTCAGTCCTCTTTCAATTCCTTCTAGGATGCTTCTGGGGAGTGGGCCCCGGCCTACGTTTTTCTTCACCCCCAGGCCTTTCAATTCCTTCTAGGATGCTTCAGCGATAGGGTGCGTGTTAGGTTTTGCAATCCCAGCAACTTTCAATTCCTTCTAGGATGCTTCGACATGAAACTATTGAAACTAGTGATGTAGACTTTGTAACTTTCAATTCCTTCTAGGATGCTTCTCCAATTTGCTTTGTGGGGGATTGATTGTAATATGATCTTTCAATTCCTTCTAGGATGCTTCTCCCGCCCAGCTTTGCGTAACCTTTGGCGGTGTAGGAACTTTCAATTCCTTCTAGGATGCTTCCCTGCACTTTCAGCTCGTCTGCCACATTTTTCAATTCCCTTTCAATTCCTTCTAGGATGCTTCAAATGCGGTCAATCTGGGCCAATTTGTCTGCTGTTATCAACTTTCAATTCCTTCTAGGATGCTTCCCCCCCAACGAGGGGGGGAACAACAACTGCATTTAGCTACTTTCAATTCCTTCTAGGATGCTTCATTTTAATGCTAATGATGGTTTTACCCATCGTTCACACCCCTTTCAATTCCTTCTAGGATGCTTCTTCCTGTAGTGCTAGTGGTGGATGTAGTGCTACTAGTACTTTCAATTCCTTCTAGGATGCTTCCTCATTCATGTGGATACTGGAATTTATATACCACAAACACTTTCAATTCCTTCTAGGATGCTTCAACGGCAATCGCCCAGCAAGTTGCCATAAGCATGCTAGGCTTTCAATTCCTTCTAGGATGCTTCCGAATTAACGAAAATTAGGGCTAGTTGTTGGCTCCATGCTTTCAATTCCTTCTAGGATGCTTCGGATATAACGAAGGAGGAGTTCTGCCAGGCTGTTAATGGACTTTCAATTCCTTCTAGGATGCTTCAACCATTCTATGTTGCCGCCTTCGATGACGGCAACTTCTTTCAATTCCTTCTAGGATGCTTCAGGACTTCCTGGAAGCGTTTTATGGCTTCCAGGAAGGGGTTCTTTCAATTCCTTCTAGGATGCTTCCGATGAAGAAAAAGGATAAGGAGCAAGTGCAGACGATCGCTTTCAATTCCTTCTAGGATGCTTCAGTTTAACGTATTCCTCAGTAACTAGCAGTACGTGTTCGTTCTTTCAATTCCTTCTAGGATGCTTCCCGGCCAAAAGTAGCAGAGAACATAACACCACTCAAGTAACTTTCAATTCCTTCTAGGATGCTTCCTACAAGCTTACAATTTATATTTGGCTCAATATGTACTTTCAATTCCTTCTAGGATGCTTCCTCCTAATGTTACATTGCCACCGATGGTTAGCGTGTAACCCTTTCAATTCCTTCTAGGATGCTTCATCGTGCTCGTGTATACGTCTGCTAGCGATTTTGGCCTTTCAATTCCTTCTAGGATGCTTCGTTAGTTACATGCCAGGGCGTTTGCGATGAGTTAACTTACTTTCAATTCCTTCTAGGATGCTTCAATTGTTATAGGTAATATAACGGTGTATTCTTCCTACGCTACTTTCAATTCCTTCTAGGATGCTTCAGTATATATACCTTTCGGTTTATCACCTCATAAATCACAAACTTTCAATTCCTTCTAGGATGCTTCTACAAGGTGGCATCATACGCCCCTTCAGTAGCGTTGATTGATCTTTCAATTCCTTCTAGGATGCTTCATGGAAGGCCACCCTGACCAGGGGAACAACCCGTTCAGCTTTCAATTCCTTCTAGGATGCTTCATGTTTGCAACTGGGATTGCAAAACGTTTCCTGCGTTCATCCTTTCAATTCCTTCTAGGATGCTTCCAAGGAAATACAATCAATTTGGGCGAATCTGACTAGTGCTTTCAATTCCTTCTAGGATGCTTCAACTGCTACAGCAGCCTTTCTTCTTTTAAGAAAAAAGAAAACTTTCAATTCCTTCTAGGATGCTTCAACGTTTTTTTGTAACCCTGTCCGTTCTCTTCACTTTTCAGTCTTTCAATTCCTTCTAGGATGCTTCAAATGGCATCCTGCCCGACTTGCTGAGTTTTCAATATCTTCTCTTTCAATTCCTTCTAGGATGCTTCACCAGGGCGAATAATATGGCTTCCAAAAGAAGAAAAACTTTCAATTCCTTCTAGGATGCTTCACGGGAGGCCATAATAAAGTTATTGGAAGAACAAAAAGCTTTCAATTCCTTCTAGGATGCTTCTTCCGTTTATTACGACTGATATGGTGGCTGAGCCTGAGGTCTTTCAATTCCTTCTAGGATGCTTCAGTGTAATGCTGGTTTCTACCTTCCAGGAAAGCAACTTCCTTTCAATTCCTTCTAGGATGCTTCTTAGAAGATAAGCTATCTAACTTTTCGATAGACGAAGCCTTTCAATTCCTTCTAGGATGCTTCACATAGAAGTAACATGGGGTTGCGGGACAACCCCAGACTTTCAATTCCTTCTAGGATGCTTCCCCTGGAGGTTGCCTCCAGGGAATGGCAATATCTCATCTTTCAATTCCTTCTAGGATGCTTCACGGATGAGATTAGGGCCCATAGTGTTAAAGGACAACTTTCAATTCCTTCTAGGATGCTTCAAACCCAAAACCAAACCCCCCTTGAGGGGGTCAAAATGTACTTTCAATTCCTTCTAGGATGCTTCAGCAGTAGAGCTATCGCCAAATACGGAATGTAATAAATACTTTCAATTCCTTCTAGGATGCTTCTTCATTTTAAGGGATAACAAGGAGGAGCGTGAATAAAGACTTTCAATTCCTTCTAGGATGCTTCACCGGGGAAGTAGCCGCAGCCTACAGCATTCAGCAGGCACTTTCAATTCCTTCTAGGATGCTTCTGGAAAAACGCACTAGTAGCCTCGTAATGTTCGTAATCTTCTTTCAATTCCTTCTAGGATGCTTCGGCGAAATGGAAATGGAAACCCAAACCCAAACGGTTCAAATCTTTCAATTCCTTCTAGGATGCTTCTTCGGTGGCACGCACGGAACCAGTACCTATCTGTTGTTATCACCGCAAACTTTCAATTCCTTCTAGGATGCTTCAGCGTCACGGATTTCGTCGATAACCTCCTCTTGGTACTTTCAATTCCTTCTAGGATGCTTCATGGAGGTGGTTCAAAACGAGAGACAGGAGGAATGAGGAATTCTTTCAATTCCTTCTAGGATGCTTCATGAAGGCAAACGGCATGTTCGTGACTGCAGTACTGTGGACTTTCAATTCCTTCTAGGATGCTTCCTTGGGTACAAAATTACACTTCCTCATGGGTAGCGGTGTGCTTTCAATTCCTTCTAGGATGCTTCTGGTTTTAGCAGTGGTAATCGCGTTAATCAGGGCTAACCACTTTCAATTCCTTCTAGGATGCTTCATGGAGTAATAGCAGACGACGAAACGATAGAAAAGGCAAACTTTCAATTCCTTCTAGGATGCTTCCCTTTGCACCCTGAGCTTGGGCCAGTCCAGATGCTTCTTTCAATTCCTTCTAGGATGCTTCCAAAGCGAACTCCTGGTGATGTTACGATAGGTGTTCTATTTCTTTCAATTCCTTCTAGGATGCTTCTGAGGGCGAGAGCGAATGTTGTTTCGTAAAAAATTTAACGTCTTTCAATTCCTTCTAGGATGCTTCTTCCTATGAATTGATGAGAGGGTTTAACAAGATAAACTTTCAATTCCTTCTAGGATGCTTCTTTGTAACCCTGCTAACG
>Ga0208548_100537_pt1 | contig 14857 bp, 9 predicted proteins | sample ECH_Chost_MetaG_FD_187133 | JGI IMG/M metagenome (GOLD analysis project Ga0208548, IMG submission 187133) | Hot spring microbial mat communities from Yellowstone National Park, Wyoming, USA - ECH_C host_MetaG (SPAdes) (version 2) | ecosystem: Environmental > Aquatic > Thermal springs > Hot... | reverse complement strand
AAGGTTCTTTCAAAGTACTCGAACAGAGAAAGAAACCGTGCGAGAAAGCACCAGCTTGAAATCGCGCGTGTGATCCAGTCTATGTGTGGTTCTGTGGGCCTCGAAGAGCTCAAAAAGCAGGGGATGTACACACGCTCGCGTGTGTGGAACCGCAGAATTTCGAGGAGTGACTGGAGGAGCATTTCAAGAATAATCATAGGTAAGATGGGTGAGGCCGGGGTGAAGGAGCTCGACCCCTATGGTTCATCCTCCTACTGCTCCAGGTGTGGGTGGGAGAACAAAGACCTGAATGGGGCGGTTTTCGAGTGTGGTGGGTGCGCGCTCCGAATCAATAGGCAACTCAATGCGGCGATAAACCTCTACATGAGGATGAGGTTCGGGTACACCGAGAAGTGGGTTGGTGGGAGAAAGCGTGTTGAACTGAGGATGGAGGGCGCTTCCCAGAGGGAGTGGTGGGACCGCGTGGTTCTACCTTCCCTCCTGGGTGGGTGCGTCCTGACAGGGGCGGAGCGGAGTGGGACCGATGAACCCGTGAGGTTCCTAAATGATGCGCTGAAGCCCAAGCTCTACGCGTACGACAGGTACAATGATATGTACCTACGTATACCTACGTAGAGTAAAACCCCCCTGAGTATGACCCTCTTACTCCCTTTTTGCCAACCATAAGAAAAATAGTAGGTGGGCGAGAAAGCTAATAGGCTAAAACCCTTTTGAAAGAAACAAGCGTTAAACGCTCTAAAGTGAAACCAAAGAGGGAAGAGTACAACACCTGTTACTTCAAAGCCCCCATTGACTCCACCGAACCAGAAGCATCCACACAAAGCGCTGCAGGCTCACATAGCTAAGACCAGTTTACCGCGCTTGTGGAAAACTCAAAGCACCCTCTAGGCTCGGAGAAGGAGGCATCATAGAGCCGCAACCTCCTCACCCCAGTCCGCCCTCTCGTCTCTATCAGACCACAAATCCTCCAAGATTACAAGGTCGTAATCCTGAGATAGCCAAACCCCGAGTTTAAAAACAAGTCACGTCCAAAATCCTCTAAGTGCTCGCACCTCCCGCGAGCCTTTGTTTAAACCAGTTTCCCGAAAGAAACCTCTTCCTTGTAAGTGCTTTGTGTACCCTCCTAATTTTTCCCAAAGAGAGCTCAACGGCTCCGGGATCTCTAGGTACCCACTATCGGAGAGCGTGGCAAGCCTCAAAACCCCGCATCCTGAACCAAGATCCTCTACCTACGTGTAAAAGGCTTGAATCGCGGTTTTCGTGGTGGGTGAAAACCCAAGGAGAGTCGTGTGAGACCTAAAAAAGCGACCTTAAAACCTCATAGTACTCGCCCGCGGTCCTATCCCAATCATATTTTAAGGACTCCTCGTGGCTTGCCTTCCAGAGCGCTTCGCGCTCCCAAGAATCCATCGTGAGTATCTGCTCCACTCTCTTCGCCGCGGCGCGAAGATCCTTGTAGGGCACGGTAAAGCCGTTCACACCATCCCTTATAATCTCTGGAATGGAGCCAGTGGCGTAGCCCACAACCGGGGTGCCGCACGCGTTCGCTTCAACTATGGTCATACCCCAGCCCTCGATGAAGGAGGTTGAGAGAACAACCCAAGCGCTCTGGTAGAGCCGAAGCTTCTCCTCTTCTGAGACACCACCAAGAAAGACACCACCAACCTCCTTTACAGCCTCCCTCGTTTCACGCTCCAAGTCACCGCGACCCGCAACCACGAGTTTCGCGTTACTCCGAAGGGTTGAAGGAAGAAGTGAAAAAATTCGTGGGGCGTCAAGCGGATTCTTGTATCTTTTTAAGCGCCCAAGCCAAAGAATTGTGGGCGTCACACTTTTTCTCTCAAAGTGAGGCCGATAAAAATTGTGGTCTAAGCCGTTGTGAATAACCCTTATACGCTCGTTTGGAACACCGAAACGATGAACCAACTCTCTCTTCGTAGTGTGAGAAACCGCGATGAGGAAGGGGTAGCGACAAAGCGTGCGCTCAAGCCTCTTTAGGACAAAGGCTTTCCCACGGCCAAGCTCCAAGTCGAGAACATCCTGGTGGACGTGGTGCACTAGAGCAGCCGAGTAAGGGTTCACAAGGTAGGAGAAGAAGGGAACGGCGTGCGCCACACTATCCAAAACAACCTCGTGCTTACGAGCCTCAAGTAGCGAGAAGAAATGAAGAGAAAGCGGATCACCACGCCTCCTAATAACAACCGAGTCAAGCACATCGTCTTTTTGAGAGTTCGGAAAACGCTCAACCATCCACGTGACCCTTACACCCAAACGAGAAAGCCTCCTACAAACCTCCCAAAGCACAACCTCGGAGCCACCAGCTCGAGGGTGGCGAGGGTCACGGTGGTTGAGCACAAGAAGATCCATAACTAGTACAAAGATTTAAAAAGAAAAATTAGCCTTTTGGTATCACCTAAGCATTCTCGAACACAACCCACAGAAGACCAAGACCACAGCATCAGCCAAAGTCAAAATGCACAAGATAGACGCCTATACGCTTGCACATCTTGTAGGTGTGAGGCGGATATATGCCAGTCACCAAGCAAGCTATATACCTGCTGAGAACAAGGTGGAGAACAAGTTCACACAATCCTAACTCGTGTGCAACATCCGGGTTGGAGGCTCACCCTTCAGCGCAAAGTATGTTAGGAAAATGAGAGCACTCGATGGCTGCTAGGAGGATTGATGACCACCCAACGCTATAGAGACCTTGAGCAAGAAGACTAGGAATGTCTCCTTCAGAGCTATGGAGAGCACTTCGAAGGATGATGAGCTGGTGCGCAAAGCTACACGCGATGATACCGGGTACCTCATACCACAACTCGGGCCCCTTACTCATAGCGGGTGAAATAGGTGACATGGTGAAGGGGAATCCATCTTCACTCGCTCGAACCATATAGTGTCATAGGTCTGTTTGGCTTGCGCAGGCGATTCCAAAAAGCACTTATCTGGGTAGTGCTGGAAGTATCATGATTCAATCACTAAGCAAGGCAGTGGCTACCTTATTGCTAGGAGTGAACCCTGAATCAGGTCACTTGATCCATTATCTAGGTGTGACCAGCCTGATGGTAGTGCGGCAAAGTTTTACCAGAGGATCAGGGCGGAGAAAGGGTGGCAGAGCCGTGGGTTTTACCGTGGTGCACACCATCGAAGATGCTCCGCATAATCTACTGGGTTTTAAGGCGGACGGGAAACCTATCACGGTTTGTGGATCCTAGGGCGTGGTGTCCATCTTAATCGAAGATCACACCCCAAGTCACTAAGCGCCTCTTGGCCCACTAAGCAAGGTGCCCACTAGCAGAGTGGGTTTGGCGATGAATGTTTGGCCCCTCCAAGAGGGGTAATTCATATACACTCTTTCTCCTCCTTCAAGTAGAACCACGTTTTGTTTAGTGGAAATAGTGTGATTCCCGCTAGGCTAAGTCGTTCACACGGGCATCTGGACACCACCCTGTAGTTGGCGCCGGGTTCATAAGTGGCTCACATGAGAAATCTGGACACTAACGATTAAATAGAGCAAGTGGTTAAGCTTCTTAACAAGACAAAGGTGACAATTAAGTGGAGTCGTATATGATAAGGAGAGGGATCAGAATGGTTAAACTCTTAAGAATGCATGAGAACCTTAAACTGAGAGAGATATTAATCGCTTTTTTATCAAAAAATGGAAGAAGGAAACTACTTGATTCTTATCATGAGATAGGAATTAGAGAAGCCAAAAAATATTTTACAGTTCACCCAGATTCTGAAAAGTATCCCTTTTTAGAAGCGTTTGTTTTTAAAACCTATGGATTTTGTGATTACCGTGGTAAAACAGTGATTGATGTTGGTGCTCAAACGGGTGATAGTGTTCTTTATTTCTCCCATCGTGGAGCAAAGATGATTTACGCGTTTGAACCATTAAAGAAAAACTTTAGGATACTCGAATGGAACGTTGCTCAAAACAAAATCAACTGCAAGTGCTATAATGTTGGCTTAGGAGATGCTACAGGGGATGTTGATATTATTGTTAGTAGTAATATGGCAACAAAATTACTTCCTGATGGTATAGAACATGAACGTATAAGAATTGACAAGCTTGATAATTTTAACATTTGTCCCGATATCATAAAAATTGACGTGGAAGGTTTTGAGGTAGCAGTTCTGAAGGGTGGATTAGAGACTATTGAGAAAGCAAAAACGATTATAATTGAAACTCATTCTAAGAACCTGCAAGCAGAAGTGAAAAAAATATTATCAGGATCTGGTTTCAATCTAAGCAAGATTATCAAAAATTACGTCGCAAAAAATGTAAGAGTAGAATACTGGTCAAAATAAACCATATTGTTGGGAACACGAAGTTATACTTAATACGGATTCAATAACTTTGATGAGTCTTGTATTACAGGAATTGAAGGAGACTTACACAAAGTACATACGAATTCTAACGATTTCTGTAAATTGATTTTATCATTGAAGCCCAAAAATGTTAATGGTATGAGAATATTCAGTAGCGAATTGAAAAGAGAAAAACCGAGATAAGGAAAAGAAAGCAGATGAACTTCAAAACTAAGATAAGCAAGAAACTTCTTTAGTTCTATAAGAAAAAGCTGATCAATCCTTAGACCTAGTCGTAATTTGGATCCTGTTCGGATTAAGGATTCATTCTTGTCACCTCCACTTGGTGTACCAGTGCATGAATAGTTCTAGGAAGTCTATGAGTGGTGTAAAGAGTGTTTTCTTGGGTTTAATGTTGTCGTAGAGCACTCTGGTCCTGTGTTTGAGGTATCTCTGAGGCGCTCAACCGAGCTACGCAACCCAAAGGTTTGGTGCACGTGGTGCTTGGAAACCCGCTCCCGTTGACCACTGAGTCACGGTAGCACGGGCCTCTATCCGTGAGTATCACCGGGTCTGCGAGACACCTTTTTCTCAGCCTCAGCAGGAACCTGAGCGCGTTATCCGTGATCCTACTTGGTAAGTGAGACAGCGAACCACACGAATGGGCTGCTTGGTGTACGCGTCCACTACTACCCACACATAGATTGGTCTGCCACCGCACTTTATTATGCTCCCATCAACCGCGGGTGCCTGATGCCAGCTTGGTGTCGCCTCAAAGTTGGGTTTCGCCTCTAGGAACCTTCTTCACCCAGTCCTGAACACTCGACTTCGATATGCGCTCAGAGAGCACCCAGAAGAAGCCAGAGGTTTTTGTAAGGCTCAACCCAAACGCGTAGAGAAGAACAGCGGTCACTTGAGCTCAAACCTCTTCTTATTCCTCTTAAAGACATTTAAATCCCTAAAGAATTCGAATACATTCGTGGTGGACGCCACGGTCGCTCACCGATTCCGAACAGTGGAGGCCACCACGTTTAAGCCTTAGTCTTATGTGAGTGAGAATAAGAATATTAGGAGACAAGTTGACTCATGCCACATGTACGTCGGAGTAGACTTGCACAAGTCCACCCTGAACGTGGCCGTGATGGATGAAGACGGAAACCTGCTAAGGGAGGAAAAACTCAGGTGTGAGCCTGAGAGGCTCACAGCCCTCTCAGAGTCACACCCCACCCGGCTCAAACATAGTCATAGAGAGCTCGTCAACCTAGTACTGGGCCTATAGAATCCTATCAGAGAGGCACAGCATTGTGCTCTCCAACCCCCACACAGAAGACCAGGGCCACTGCCTCAGCCAAAATCAAAACGGATAAGATAGACGCCTACACACTCGCACACTTCCTACGGGGCGGATATATACCACCACCCAAGCTATATACCCTCATGAGGGGGGAACTCTTGGAGCTCAGAGGGGAGCTTGTAAGGTACAGGGCCGGCCTTGTGAGGTTGAGAACCAAGGTGAAGAACAGGGTGCACGTAATCCTACTAACTGATGCACAATATAAAGATTGATGGCTCACCCTTCAGCGCAAAGCACACAAGAAGACTGAGGTCTCAGCGACTACAGGATAAACGGGTACCTCAACGTCCTAGAAGCATTGAACACGGAGATAAAAAGCGTCTCCGAGCAGATAGAGAGCACCGCCAAGGATGATGAGCGCGCAAAGCTAATTATGACGATACCCGGCGTATCATACTACTACTCCGCGCTACTCATAGCGAGCGAGATAGGCGACATGGTGGACAGGTTCCCAGACTCCGACCACCTCCGTGGTATCCTACGCTAGGCTTGCGCAGCCCCCACAACACACTCCTCTGGTGGGAGAACACGCCACGGGCCAATCACCAAGCAAGCAGGGTAGTGGTTACCTCCCAGGGGTAGATTCTGAATCAGGTCACCTGGTGTAACATCCAGTAGGTGTGAGCCTGAGGGTAGTGTGGCCAAGTTCTACCAGAGGATCAGGGCTAGGAAGGGTAGCGCTATCACTGTTACCGCCGCGTCCGCTAAGATGCTCCGCATAATCTACTGGGTGTTGCGGGAGCGTAGGGCGTATCACGGCTCTGGGCTCGGGCCGCGTTGTCCGTCTGGCTGGATTGGGGGATCGGGGAGCCCCCTCGGTGCTCTTAAATGCGGCTTGGCTCACTAACATGGTGCCAACTGGAGTAGTTTGACAGTGGGGTTTTGGCCCCGAATGGGTACTTGGTATACACTCTTTCTCCTCCTTGGGGTGGCGCCACACGGGTGTTGGGGGAGGTGGTTGTGGCTGGCGCTGGGTTCCTAAACCGCTCACATGGGTATCCGGACAGGATCAAATTTGGGAGTTAAGGTCTAAAAAGTATTTCCGCATTAGTTCGTCGGCAACTTTAGTATTTAACATAACACTTAGTATTTTATCTTTAATTCTTTGAATAGATTCAGAAGATGAATAGCTCCAATACTTATATTTAGTCTTAACTTCATGTACGTTGCTTATGTTAGCTACAACTTCTGACCTTCCTGTAACCTCCATAAAAGGCTGAATAAACGAGATTACAGGTGTTCCTGACAAAAGACTCTGAATTGGAACCATTTCAAAGTTCCCATTATAAACAGGAGCTATCGTAGCCGTATGCCTTGCATACTCCTCGCTTAGCTTTTTCCTATCAAGTTTTCCCAAATAATTTAGGTTAAAGCCATACTTTCTACTAAAAAACTCACCAATATTTTTATCGCCAAAATAGTCCAACTTTATATTGGAGTTAGTTTTGGTCAATTCGTCTAAAACATTTTTTAAGGCAATCAAATCAGTATCAATTATATTTCCAAAATATATTAGTAGTGAATTAGTCTTTTCGACCTTTACATCATAGTAAGTAGGTTCAATTGGTATATATAAAACGCCTTCGGTTTTAATATTATAAACCCTTTCAAGAAGTAAATCAGTCCAAAGAGACTGCGCTATTACTCTGTTTCGATTTAGAGTTTCTATGTAAAACCTTGCCTTCCAATGAAGCAAAAAACTAGGTAAAAGATTTGCAATAAAGGTAACATCTCTCTGTCCGAAGTTTCTGCGAGGTAAGTCTACATATCTTCTAAAGAGGAATCTATGACCATAAAAAATGTGAGCCCAAATAAGAAGTTTCCTTCCAACACCATATTTATACAAGGATTTTAACAAAGAAAAATCGTCTATGGTCAAAAAAAATCCTTCGCTATCTAGTATGCTAGGGATGTCTCTGGCACTATACTCTTCAGTCTTAAAGTAAGGAAATGGTGCATTCCTTTCATCTAAATTAAGGAGAATTATCTTAGAATGTGTATTTATGCTCTTTAAACCCAAATAAAGATCATTATAAACGTCATAAATAGCAGAATAAATTGATGATTGTTTAGGAAGCAGAAGGTACACTTTATCCATAAATGACAGTTCCCATATGCAACATATATTCTTTATTCTTCGACGCAACATTGATCCAATAAAACCAGTGTCACGTAAGAATTTTATCTATCTCATTAGTCAGTCATAGATGTGTATAATCGCTTTACTGTTTAGGCTATGTGAATAGTGATATTCGTATAGTATCTTGACGACGTTAGTAGCAAGAATTTCAAAGTAAGCCTAAAAAGTCAATCCGTAGTATCACTATTGATGAAGAAGAGCGAAGTCAGTGGAAGAAACTAAGTTAGTGAGAGCAAACGAGTGCACTTTCCTAAGAATATTCGACCAGTGAGCTTAGATATAGTTATCTTGCTCTTAGACCTAGTAATGCGTATACAATGGCTCAAATACATGACGTTGTGTTATCTAATCCGCTCATAAAGTGGACACGCAAGACATCATTAGCCGCGCAAACTGAAGGTTGACATCAACGAAATTGGACGGATAAGAATCTCAGATAAATTTTAAGGCGCAGATAGCACCACTGACTTTTATGCAAAACGAACCCCGCTAAAAACTAGCGGAGGTGACTAGCTATCGTGGTGTATTCAGGCACAACAAAAAACCATTCGAAAAAAGCCGGGGGTCATCTCGCTTTGCAATGCGAATCTCATCACGAGAAATATCGGAGCAGATGGGTACATCACACTCATCTCTTCTTGAGTAGGCGTGGACTGCAACCTCTTATATACGTGGAATTCCCCCCTTTCCGAGGGAGGGAGGCTCGTTGCTCACCGTTGATGGGAGAAGCCAAGGTAAACGACCACCAAGTGCATGCATATATGTATGGTTGCTAGATCGTTAGGTGTGTACATAAGAGGAATCTTCAATAAGAGCAAACACGCGGAGCCCCTTCGACGCAAAACTCCTTCTTAATGGTGTACTTAAGAGGTGCACCGACAACCCAGTGTCAATCACTAGTTGACGAAGGTTCCCGATACAGACGGACTTTTGAAACCCTAGGTGGCTTAGACTACCAACACGAAACCCTTAGAAACCAAGATAGAGAGGTTCTTAGGGCTCTAGAGAAGCACAAGGGTTTTCTGAGAACAACGCTGACACAAAAAGTTGCACATACACGCGCTTATTAGAATTCTTTCAATATTCCAGCTTTACTATATGATTAAGGTCTCATGAAGGAATATATGGTGTACCCGTTCGGAGGACGATCATTTTCTGTCCAATGTCAGGAATAAGAAGGGTTCTTCTTAGCTCAAGATGGTGCTACTCAACGCATTCAGCCTAAACCTCTTCGATGGGGACCTTTAGGTTATTCAAGATACTTCCCGAACCACCCAGTCTCGAAGTCCAGCGTTAAGAATGGATGAAGTTTAGGAGAGACTCTACTTTGACTTATAACCAAGTGAATACTCAATCATCACCGTTGATGAGTGTGGTCGAGTGTGCGGTGAGGTGGTAGATCCATGCACGTTTGGGTCACTTTGGGCGCGTATACGAGGCAACCAATCTGGTTCGGCATCTCACTCGTACTGAAGGACCACGGGTAACGCCCTCAGGTTCCTTCGAAAGCTGATGAGGTGTCTTTGTAGGTGACCCAGTCATCTTCACAGATAAGGATCCATGGTAGCGTGACGCTGTGATTCGAACTGGGTTCCAAACCACTTACGCCAAACCCTCGGGCTGAGAAGCCCGTTGATAGGGCGATTCTTCAGCTACTACAAGAGCCGCGTAAGAAGCTTCTTCAACAACATCAACCTCAAGAAAACACTCTACAGGCCCATCATAGACTTCCTATAACTATTCGTATAGCGGTGTACAACGCGATGTGATGATGACACAATAAGGGTTATCCAGACACTATCCTAACTTTTACATAAACTTAAAAAAAGGGTCGGTTAAAAAAAGCGTGTGTATTATTCTAAGAAATATGATGTAGGGGCCTTTGTTTTATCAATTTCGATTGCTATTATCTCACTATGGCCAATTCTTTTCAAAAATGGCTATTATTTGACTGGGGCGATTGTTCCTAATGGTTCTTATCTTGGAATGATTAGTTTTTCACAATTCGAACAAAGGATATTTAATATATGGAATAACCCAACTGCGGCCACATTCTTAGGAATCCCACAATTATTAATAAATTTCATTTTTTTAATAATAACAAAGTCGGCTATAATATCATCACGCCTATTATTAATTTTTGAAGTCTCTTTATTCGGAATATCGTCCTATTATGCTTTTAAAATACTATCTGAATTTGTATTAGTAGCTGATAAAATAAAACCTTTTCTTGGTTATCTCTCAATAGTATTATATATGATAATTTGTCCTTATTTTGTTACAGTTGGTCTTGCAAATCCGCTATCGAGTTTTAATTGGTCATATGCTGTCTTACCACTAATTACTGCTTTGGGAGTTTACTATCTTGAAAAAGGTGAGATAAAACACCTGTCGATGCTATCTATTTTTTCTATTTTAGGAAGTTTCTCAGCAGTATGGATGCCAACGTTTGTAATATTAATAGCGTTTTATCTAATTCTTTCATTTGGTTATAAGAATATTTCGTACAATAAAGCTATTATTAGGACATTGACCTTAGTAGTTTTTATAGTACTTACTAATGCATTTTGGGTCATTCCGACTTTTGTAGGTTATTATTATCATGCAACAGGTTTCTTTTTGTATAGAGGTTCAATTTTTATTACATATAATTCATTGATATATAATTCCAGCTGGTATAACTTATTCGATATTTTAACATTGAGTCATTCAACTATTAATCTTATTAATCTCCATATTACAGATGCTACTATTCCATTGTTGGGAGCGATTAATACGGTAGCGGCTTTTTCGTCGCTGCTATATCATCGAAGTAAGTTATTAGTGTACCTATCTCTAATTTCTATATTTACTATATTTTTTGCAAAAGGAGTAAATACGCCATATGGTATGCTGTACTATTTTTTAGTTATACATTTCCCCGGAGACGCGGGTGCTATATTAAGAAACACGGGCTATTTATACTCAGTGCTCGGGTTTACTTACTCGATATTAATTCCTCTTTCGGTTTATTTAATGCTTAAATCTTTGGTAAAGAACTTAACTATTATTAGAATAGGGATAGTAGTAGTCGTAATAATAATGCTCTCAGGTGTTTTCATTTCGAATTCATATTCTCTATATCAAAATCTTAATTCTTATACATACCCCCTCTATGAGCCCACCAATATTCCACAAGTTTACGGAAAAGCGATATCATTCCTACAAAGCAATAGTGATTTTCGTAATTATTTTATAATATGGGATCCGTCAGGTGGTTTTTATACTTGGAGATCTATACCTAGACTTGATCCTCCCTATGGTCTAATAAGTATGTTTCCAGATTATCTAACGCCGAATAACTACTATAATAGCTACTTTCTAAAGCCTTATCTCACAAATACATCTGAAATAGGTCGACTAATGGGACTCATTAATGGAAAGTATTTAGTTTTCGATTCAAATGTTTATTTAGACTATAATTATCAAAATAGTAGTACTGATAATTATTACTTTGCAAGACAACAAGATTTAAGGCTTATTTATAATAACAGCCACGTTTACATTTATAAGAATTTAGAAAATATAAACGTCCTCTTTCCTACGCAACTAGCATTAGCGATAGCGCCTGTTTCATACTCAATAGACACAAGCAATACACTATTTCAAGGATATTATTCCGTGGATTCGTATTTAATAGCTTTCTTGATAACCACTGGACTGATAGACAATATATCTGTAGTTTTTCCATACTTTCTTAATAATGAGGTTTCTATAAAAGAAATTTATGAGGCTTCTAACCTAATAATTTATCAAAATAACGTGGGTGCTTCTATAATAAGTGAATATTTGGCTAATAACATATCATATAATAATGTTCTTATTTATTTTAATCCGAACACATTTGAGTATACCAAAGGATTAACTCCTGTCTTTATACCAAGTATGGGGGGAAACACTTTGTACTGTGAGAGTGGCTCAACATTTTTAGCGAAAGCATTTATTCCAGTAAATGGTGAATATGATTTAGTTGTTGGTCACAATGGTATTCTGAATATTGACACACAAGGCCGAACAATAACAACAAATAATGAAAGTATATCGAGAATAGAATTATACTTAAACAAGGGATGGAATATATTTAACTTTAGTTGTGGTAATACATATATCAATTATATTTATATAATAACACATGGGCTTACTTTAAACACGCCATCGGTTAAAATGAAAACGGTTAAGCTTAATCCTTCTCATTTAGTGATCCATGTTAACAGTAATAAAGCATTCTTTCTAGCGTTTGCGCAAAGCTATGATCCATTATGGGTAGCTACATATAAAGGTATAGAATCTAAATCTATTCCAGTAGATGGACTTATAAATGGATTCTATATTGACAAAAATGGCACTTTTAATATAAACTTAATATATGGTTTACAAAAATATTTCTTAATCTCATCAATGATCTCTTTAGTAAGTATTTTTCTGTTAAGCATTATAGCATTGATTAGGCCTACTAAGTTAATATATCTCCTTTAGCTAGAATTATAGTATGAGAACAGCGTTTACACCCCTGTGAAACTGTATTTCGCTATGGTGGGCATAAAACGTTATTAGAGTTGCGTTTAGCGTATGTATCCACAACCTCAGCCTTTACTTTGTTTACGAATATCCTAGTCCCTTTCTCCAGAATCTTAAAGAATCCACCCACAATGCTTCCCTTTCCAGATGACTCAATAATGATAGTCTGAGCCGAGATGTTCGAGCACTTATTGATATCATGGAACCCTATCCACTAGGAGCAGAGGTTCATTTATACTCTTTTCAAAAACCTCTCTAAGAAAGAGGATGATGGAGGAGTACTCCCTAGATACAACCTTGATCACCAACAGCTCTTTGGTATCGGCGTATATACTAGTGGAAACCCAAACGTGCACATATTTGCTATCCAACTTGAGCTTGGTTTCATCCAAAATACGACGAGCCGACTCGACGTGGTAGTACCTTCCACCGCTGGAGGCCTCATGTCCACTCTGCAAGTAGAGCCTACTTTCGCGACAGGAGTGTCTGACACAACCATCAACTCATTTTCTAAGTCACTTTTCTATACACAATGATATAGAATAAAGTAAAACAGTATATAGCCCTAATCAACTTGGCTTCTTATTCCTATTTGAATATTTGTGTGTTGTGGATCGCTCCCTCAAGCGTTTCGATTGGTTCAACACACAAACGCTATCGACGAGGTAGACCCCCTATTTTACCCTTAACTCGCATGTGGCCGATCGTGAATGCTGAGAGGTCGTGGTGATTGGTGTGTTGTTAGCCTCAGTTTCAGATTAAGGGTTAAAACATCCATGTGTGCCGTTAAGTTCGTTCTGGCTGCTAAACAGGATACTAGAGGGATTTAACCCTGTAGCTGTAACAATATATGGGTAATTAGTATATTGCACCCTTTCTTTCACGCTTAATTGACGGAGAGTAGCTTGAAAGCTTGTCGGCTGAGCTAACAAGAAAGGCTCAGGGAGTCTAACTTACAGTAAAGAATGTTGAAGCATCTTCTTGGCTGTGGGTGTTAGGGAATAGTGAGTGATCGCACTTGCCAGATTTATAAGCTCCTCTTATGGGTATCCAGACAGTATTAGTTTGGCTCCTATAGTCTTAAATATGGTCTTACTATTCCGCTTTTGTGAACCCGCTTACCGGTTCCGCAAAGTTTTTATTTACAACATCCTTGAACGCTATACTCGCTCTGCTCTTCTTTCTCTTTGTGGCACACTTTGCATCACCTGTTTTCGTTGGTAAGGTAGCTCTCCTCCAGCTTTTGGAACTGGGTTCTCTCACAGCATTAAGCCTTATCCCATCACAAGTTATAAACCGGGAACTTGGTTACTCACTTGGTAGCGGAAACTCTCAAGCTAGGACTACATCAGGTTCAATCCTTGTTTCGGGTTTACTGGTTGCACCATTGACGCTCTTTATTCTTTTCTTTCCACGCTACCTGTGGTTGAGCATTCCCTACTACATCCTTTTTATCTACTTTAACTATCAAGGTTATATCCTTTCAGGGTTAGGCCGCTTTACCGAAGTGAACTCCATGTACGGCGTCTTTACTGTGACGCGCTGGGGTCTTTCCACGCTCGGCGTGTTTTACGGCTTGCGCTACCTTATCCTGTTTTGGACGCTCGGCGCTTTGGTGAGAACAGTTTGGGGGGAAATCGTTTTGCGTAGGCTTGGTATCCACTACTCTTTCGACCTCGGCTTGATTCGCCGCTTGGTTTTTACGGGTTTACCACTTTACTTTTCAGGTATCACCTCTTTTATCGCAGGGCAAGGCGACCGTCTTCTCGTGGTTTACCTTTTGGGCTCCTACTACTTGGGGATCTACCAGCTTGTGGCTCTGATTGGGGGTGTGCCCTCTCTTCTTTTGGGTAGCCTTCAATCCGCGCTGATTCCCTCCTCATCTTATCACTATGGGCGGGGTGTGCCTGTTGGGGAGATGGGTGGCTCGGTGTTCAGGCTGCTCTCCCTGTTCGGCTTCCTGCTTGCGTTGGTGGGTGCGGGTGTCGGACCACTCTTCCTCACACGCTTTTTCCCGGCTTATGGTGTGGGCGCCCTGCCTCTTCGTATCCTCCTTGTCTCGGTGACTGTGACCTTCGTGTTCTCCTCGGCGGGCTTCTTCCTTGTGACTGGGGCTAACTATAGACCCTTCCTCGTGGTGGCGCTTGTGGGTGCGCTCACCGACGTGGTGTTCTCCCTCCTCTTGATTCCGCGCCTTGGGATTCTGGGTGCGGCGCTTGCGCAGGCGTCCACAGACTTCGCGGTGTCCGCGCTCACACTCTTCTTCGCGTGGAGGCTTCACGCCGTGGCCTCTACACGTGTTGAGAGGCTCATCGCTGCGCTCTCACCCATCACCCTACTCGGTTTGACTTGGGCTTGGCCTCTCGGCGTGCTCACCCTACCCTTACTCTACCGCCTCCTAGGCCTCGTGAGGAGGGCTGACGTGGAGGTGGTGCGCAGATTCACACCCCCGAAGCTCAAGGGCGCGGTGGCCGTGCTCGAGATACTCTGCA
>Ga0208548_100536_pt1 | contig 14871 bp, 16 predicted proteins | sample ECH_Chost_MetaG_FD_187133 | JGI IMG/M metagenome (GOLD analysis project Ga0208548, IMG submission 187133) | Hot spring microbial mat communities from Yellowstone National Park, Wyoming, USA - ECH_C host_MetaG (SPAdes) (version 2) | ecosystem: Environmental > Aquatic > Thermal springs > Hot... | reverse complement strand
AAGAAGAGAAAGGCCCTTTGGAAGTTTATCTTCTCTGCTCTTGGCAATTATGCTCTGAACTGTTGAATTTACTTTACCTGTATCTTTACCAATCCATTCATGTATGACAACGTAAGTCTTCATAGCAATGCACCTGGTTAACATGCAAATAGGGAAAAGAATAAATCTTTTACCGGCATTTGCCGGCCCATGTACCAGCTCAAAGTAAGGCTTGACCACAACATGCCTTTCAGCGACCTTTCAAAGAAGATACCTGATGCATACATCTCAAGGTGGTGCAATCTGCAGGTCGATGTTCTTGAGATTGAAGGAGAAGATATGCAGAAGGTTGAGAGTAAGGTGAAGGAATCCCTTGACACTCTTTCAGCCACCCCAATTCACATCGCAAGGTTTGATAATGCAATGGAAGTGGTTGTAAAATGCAAATGCGCCATGGAGAATTCTTCAATAGCTATAGTTGAAGCTTCAGACTGCATACCCGTAATGCCTGTGACATATAAAGCAGGTTATGAGTATCTTAAGGTAATTTCCTTTGACAGAAAGCATATGCAGGATTTGCTGAACAACCTGATGAGCGTTGCAAAAGTTAAGGTTGAAGATATGGGGAGTATAGTTAGTCATTCTGCTAGGAGCGCTATGACAGTATCTCTTGACCAAATATTTGGTTCTCTGACCATGAGGCAGCTTTCTGCAATAGTCCAGGCACTTGAGAGAGGCTACTATAATCTACCAAAGAGAAATATAAGCATTGAAGAAATGGCAAGAAATGCTGGTATAGCTAGGTCTACTTTTGAGGAGCATCTGAGAAAGGCTGAGACAAAACTGCTTCTAGCAATAAGGCCTTACGCAAGGATAGCATACATCTCAAGAAACAAAGAGGAGAAGCTATGACTGCACATTTGTACTGCAGTACTGACTGCTGTTTATCCTTCTGACAGTTCTTAATCCTGATATTATGCTTCCTATTCCTATTATACCAACCGTAGCAAGGACAAGAAAAGTTCCAAGCCCTACTGTATCTAGATTGGGTATGTTGATGCCTGTGGAAACTCCTAGCTCTCCTAAGCTAGGGATGAAAGATAATGCTGTACCTATAAGGAAGAAGAGTAGACCTCCATAATATAATGTCCTGCCAGCAGTGAATTTGCCAAGGAAGCATATATCGTCCCTACTCAACTTTCTGGCTGTGACAAGTGCTGCAAATACAGCCCCGAAGAGCATCTGCATAACCATAGTTCCTATACCGAAGAATAGGCCTGGTAAGGGGGAATAGATTATCGATGGTACCTGTGGTGATAGTACAAACGTTAGAATTGTTGCGTATGCACCAAAACCAAAACCTGCAATAAGACCATGCAGAGTTGCCATCTTGAGGCTTATATTATGCATAGTAACTTCATGAGGCTGAATCCTTTCTGCAGATGGTGTATGATGCTCCTTCCCTTTAAGCAACATGTCGAAAGGTATGTGTATGTATCTGCCCCTCAGTACGTATGAGCCAGCAATAGCCATAACTATTCCAACTAATATGTAAACAGGTCCCTCCAGATTGTATTCTGCATAAAAAGTTGCAAGACCAAGATAGCCCAAAGTGGTAAGAAAAGCTCTCTGGATAGTGAATCCTGCTGAAAAGAATAGGCCTGACAGCATTCCTTTTTTGCTACTGTAGCTTCCTATAGAGTAGCTGAAAGTTATGGGCCAGGTATGCTCATCAGGTGTAGCACCGTGAAGAAGACCAAGAATGAAGGATATGGCAATTATTTCATAGAGAGTTAAACCGGCAGGAGGGTTCAGAAGGGTTCCTAAGCTTATCATCTTTTGCTCGTTGATTATGAATGCGTAGACAGTTATATGAATTTCACCGGCGTATACCGGCAATAGTCAGCAGACTGATGCATATTATTCGACACAGCAGCTCATTTTGTCTACATTCCGTATGAATGCTTGGGCTGAAAGCTTGACAGATTCTGCCAGAGTCGGGAAGATGTGAGTGGTATTCAGGATATCTTCAAACGTAAGACCATACTTTATGGCCATGGCTCCTTCCATGATGAATTCTGAAGCCAATGGCGATATTACATGCAAACCTACAACCTTCCCATTGTCAGGGTCTATGACAAGTTTGACCAGCCCTTCTTCACCCAGCATCTGGGCCTTTGCGACCTTCTCAAGTGAAACTATCCTGCAGGAGCAGCTACCTGTTTTCCTCATGAATTCTTCTTCTGTGAATCCCACTGATGAGAGCTGAGGGCTGGTGAATACAGCCCATGGGACTGAGCTGTAATCAATCTCCTCATCATCACCAAGTATATTCTGCACAGCTATAACTCCTTCTCTTGCAGCGAGAGTTTCAAGCATTAGCTTTTTGCTTATGCAATCGCCAGCAGCATAGATTCTTTTATTGCTTGTCTGCAATCTCTCATTAACGACTATAAAGCCTCTGCTATCCTTTTCTACGCCCGCTTTATCAAGCATCAGAGTATCTGTATTCGGTACTCTACCTGTTGCGAGAAGTATCTTCTCTGCCTCAACCTGCTTGTTTCCTTTGGCTGTGACAACCTCCAGAATATTTTTGCCTGCTGTCTTTTTGACCCTGCTGACTCTGCTCTTGAGGAAGAAGAGCATCCCTTCTTCTTCCAGCTTTGACTTCAGCATTTCTGACATTTCTGGCTCTGCAGTTGCAACTATCCTAGGCAGAGCCTCTATAACGCTGACTTTGGAGCCAAAGTGAAGCAATGCCTGGCCTATCTCCAACCCTATTGCTCCCCCTCCTATGACTGCTAGCGAGTCAGGCAAATCCTTGATATCCCATACGCTATCGCTTGTCAAATAGTTAGAGTCTTCAATTCCCTCTATTCTGGGTATTGATGGTCTTGACCCAGTCGCTATTATAATATTTTTCCCCTGCAACCTGATCTTTTTTTCTCCGTCATCAACCTCCAGCTCTTTGGATGAGATGAACCTGGCCTTTCCATCGAACAGCTCCACATTTGGATATGCTTTTATCACCTTCTCATACTTCTCTCTTCTCATCTTTTGAACAAAGTCTCTTAGACCCTGCATTACAGTTGGAAAGTCCAATTGCATATCCCCAGCAGATACACCTTTGAACTTTGGCCTCTTTGAATAAAAGTAAGTATTTGATGCTTCAAGCAGGTATTTTGACGGGACACAACCAACATTTACACACGTACCTCCAAGCTGGCCCTGTCCTACCATAGCTACGCTAGCTTTACCATTGCTCAGCTCGCTTGCCTTTATGGCTGCGGAGAATGCCGCTGCACCCTTTCCTACAATTAATATATCAAATTCTTTTACCAGTTTATATCACCTTCAGAATATGGTTCTGACAAATTTGCTGGGAGTCTCATGGATTGATGCTTATTATTAGTTGTTATTAAAGTGGTTATTTAAAGATGAGAAGAACCTGCTGTCTTTCCTTTCTTTTTTTAAAGTATCAGGAAAGATTTTTTAATAAATTCAGACAGCGGAATTAGCCTTATTAGAAAGAAATAAATGTTATGAAAGATATTCTTTCATTTAAGAACCTGATTTCTTATTAGATATGAATGACCTTATGCCCTTTCTTGCATCTTCAGACTGAACGAACATACCTATGTCTCTGAAAGACGAAGTATAGTCAAGCAAATACAATTGTCTGGCAAGTATCTCTTTTGTCAGTCTTGTTAACGTTTTAGGTACCTTAGATATTTCTTGAGCTATACGCTTTACAACTTCCGTCGCTTCTCCATCATACAATTCGTTTACAACCCCCCATTCAAGAGCTTCCTTTGCGGAGACCTTTTTTCCAGTTGTCACCATGTAAAATAGCCTCTTTTTACCAAGAACAGGCAGAGCAAGACTGAGGGATAAGGAGGGACCCACGCCAAGCTTCGCTTGCGAAAGCATGAAATAAGAATCCTTATGTGCAATTGCTAGATCTGAAGCAAATACAAGTTCTACGCCTACGCCAATTGCAGCACCATTAACCACAGAAATCACCGCTTTCGGTGCTCTGATTATAGTCTCAAAGACTGGCCTTATAACGTCGAGAAAGAGGTTGAGTGATGAATTGAATGTTTCAGAACTATCAAGGTCGTTCAGGTCTTCCCCGGCGGTAAAGTATTTACCGCTTCCAGTCAGAGCTATCATCCTTACTTCACTATCTTCGCAGGCTGTATCCAGTTGCTGTTTCAACTTCTTCCACATATCAACATTAATTGCGTTTGCCTTCTCTGGCCTGTTCAGGCTAATCCAGTATACTTCGCCATCTTTTGACGTTAGCAAGCTATCGCTCATCTTAACCCCTCATGGATAGAAATCTAACATTCTTAAGTGATGAGGTTAAGTCAGAATGAAAAAGCTTACGAGAGGAAGAGCCTTACGAGAAGAGAGAGTTTTTTGAAATTCTGCTTTTGTCTAGTTTTAAGTTAAAGGTCCTTGCTTCTTGAGATTTTCTTCTGAGTAGTGTCTTCTCCCTGACCCTCTCAAACTCATTTATCTTTCTTGGATCCTCACACGACCTGCACGTAGAATGATGGGTCACATCTTTTTTGTGTCTGAATATCTTCTGAGCTTGCCCAGATCAGCAAGGGGATTATGGCTCGTCTGAGCTCCTCCCCCTTCTTGGTAAGCGAGTACTCAACCCTTGGGGGTATCTCGGGGTATGACGAACGCTTGAGGATGCCCTGAGCTTCAAGGATACGCAGCACGCTGGCGAGAGTAGAGGGTGATACGCCACGGAGCTCCTTGTAGAGGTCCTTGAACCGAGCAACCCCATGTCTCCCCACCGCATTCACTACGAAGAGCACCCATTTTCTTCCTATGAGATCCATCACACCGTCGAGAGCACACAAGCAGACCTGAGATTTACTGCCATCAATAACGTTACTATTGTCTTCCATAGTAACTATGATACTGAGGACTCGTCAATATAAATACTACGGAAATAGTAGTAATGCCATGGAATACGAGATTGAGTTCTGCGTAGGATGCTATCTGGATGCTGCAATAAAAATAACGAAAGGCCTTCTTCAGACTAATACACACACTGAAGATTTTGTCGTGAAGCTGAAGGCGGGTGAGGCAGGGGAATTCAAAATATCACGTGACGGTCAGACACTGTATCAGAAGGATGAAGAGAATTCCCTGCCATCAATGAAGAAGCTTGTGCCTGAACTACAGAAGTTTGCCAGCTCTTTCCCTGCTTCTGGTTCTGGACGTTGCTGTTGAAGCCATAATGGGGCTACGGTGGTCTGTGTGAATCATGAAGCTAATTCATCATCCAAGCCACCGCTCAAAGTTCTTTTCGTATGTATTGAGAACGCTGGAAGAAGCCAGATGGCTGAGGCATACGCTAAGCACATAGGTCTTCAAGCGATGAGCGCGGGTACCATGCCTGCAAAACTCATAAATCCTGTTGTTGTATTAGCAATGAAAGAGGCAGGGATAGACATCACAGGCAACAGACCCAAACTAATGAGCAATCAAATGGTAGAATGGGCCGATCTGGTTGTCACGATGGGTTGCTCTGTAGAGGAAGTGTGCCCGGCACCACTGGTAGAGAAAATCAGCAGCAAGGTTGTAAGATGGGATATCGAAGATCCAAAGGGGAAGTCTATTGAAGATGTAAGGAGGATAAGAAACATAATATTCGAAAAGGTAAGGGAGCTAGCCTCCTCCCGATGAACTCACTCTTTCTGCTTGCCTTTATCATCTTTGCAACTACTCTTTCGTTGGTGGTTCTCAGGCCAAGAAACCTTGCAATAGGTTATCCAGCAAGTGCAGGAGCACTACTGTGCCTTGCATTAGGGATCACGACCGTCTCTGATATCTACACTGTCTGGGTTATTGTTTGGAATGCCACTTTTACATTCGTAGCTGTCATAATCGCTTCGCTCATATTCGACGAAGCTGGTTTCTTCGAATATCTCGCTTTAAGGCTGGCAGGCGCCGCTCGAGGACATGGTTTGGGGCTCTTCATAGTACTTCTGCTCCTAGGCGCAAGCGTTTCCGCCCTGTTCGCAAACGACGGAACTGCCCTGATCCTTACGCCCATAGTTTACGCTCTTCTAAAGAAGGTCGGTATTCAGGGGAGGCATGCTGCTCCCTTCATCATATCAGTGGGTTTTATCGCAGACTCCGCAAGCCTACCGCTTGTAGTGAGTAACCTCGTCAACATCGTAGCCTCAAACTACTTCGAGATAGGCTTCCTGAAATACGCTGAGGTGATGCTCCTCCCAGATGTTGTGGCCATATTCTCCAGCTTGATGCTGCTCTGGGCGTACTATAGGAAAGATATTCCATCGCAGTATGATTATAAAAATGTGGAAGATCCTCATAGTGTAATAAAGGATCAGCTTCTCTTCAAGATGGCGACCCCATCTATCGTCTTTCTCATTTTAGCATATTCACTTGGGGCAATATATCACGTACCCGTCGCCTTCGTGGCTGTCCCCACCGTCTGCGTGCTCTTTACAGTCGCAAGTTTCAATCGCAGGATAGACACAATAAAGATTCTGAAAACCGCCCCCTGGCAGATTGTTGTCTTCTCACTTGGTATGTATCTTATCGTGTTCGGATTGGGAAGAGAGGGATTCACTCAGATTCTGACAGATTTGCTTACATATACATCTACACTTCCAGGGCCTTTAGCCACTGTCTCTTCCGGATACCTGTTTGCATCGCTTGCAGCTGTGATGAACAACATGCCTTCCGTGATGCTGGGAAACCTTGCGATAGAAGGCCTCAAGGACCCTTCGAAGCTTGTGTACGTGAATGTTGTGGGAAATGACATCGGCCCAAAGTTCACTCCCATCGGCTCGCTCGCAACACTGCTCTGGATACATATGCTTGAAAGAAAGGGGGGCATCAAGGTTACAGTGTCACAGTACATGAAGGTTGGCTTTGCTGTAGGACTACCAGTGCTCTTCTTCACGCTCATGGTTTTGTGGTTCATCTGATAGTCCCTTGCAACCACGCTGTATTCACAAGGAAGCTTTGTTAAGAGTATCCAAAGCATCCCTTAGACCAAAGTGCGTCTTTTATCTTTAGAGGAGTCACTTCACCTGTCGTCTTTTTTCATTGCTGGAGGTGAACTACCACCCCTACCATATCACCTCCATCCATCCCATCTGACAGGCAAGGGCTGTGTTATCAGCTAGCATTTGCAGGCATTGCTGCTACTTAGCTGAAGAAGTTCAAAGAATAATACTTAAGCAGGGCTTGAGACTTGCACGTCTCTAGCAGGTTGAAATAAAAGTGACCCTTAAAGCAATTGCACCAGAATGGATATGATGGAGTTCTCTATTTATGAAATAATGCATGTCTTTGATAGTTTGCTTTGTTCCAGAGTCTTGAAGATGCCTCTGCAAGCTTGTTCAGTTCACTTTTTTTGCTTGAATGAAGGAGCACTATGTTGGTTCTCAACATCTTCAAAATATAAAATGTATTTTTCATGATTAAGCACCCTAGCTCGCTTATGGCTAAAGCACCTGTGTTCATACCTGGCAACTGTCAGCTTCTACACAATGATATCAGGATGGCCGTTTTTCTATCCTTCTGATTGAAGAAACCATTCTCTTTGTGTAGAGGTAGACAATTATTCCTACAAGCGAATTCATAAGAAGTATCATCGCAAGACCAAGGAAAGGAAATTGAAGAGAGTTATAAGGAGATATTGCAACATTTTGTTTAGAATAATAATCTGGAGCAAGTATAAAGATCAATGAAAGAAGATTGTCAGCAAATACCCAAAGGGCAAGCAGTATACCCTTAACCCTCCATGAGATGGAAGTTACTGCTCCTCCCAGTATAATGCCAGATATCAGAAATGATGCTTCTTCGACTATCCTGTACGACCAAAAAGATGCTGCAAGTGAAAAAGGATAGGGCAGATGCCAGAAGACAGAAAGGACAATTGTTATGGTGGTTAATCTGTTTTTTAGCCTGAAAAATGAATATCCAATCAACGTTCCTGATATGAAAAGAGAATAATGAGCAAACATGTAAGGTACGGGCTGACTGAATTCCAGATTCTCCATGTAAGGGTTTACAAATGCAAAAAACAGTATAGCTGCCAGAATAAGATAGCTGCTTCTCCTTTTCGTTTCAGGCATATTTGATGCCCTCATGAACAGAGAGGTTTCAGTGTTTTAAGGTTCAGTGCAAGTATTATTATAACTGTTAAAGGCAGACCATAGTACAATATGTTCTGAATAAGGATACCTACAGGCAAGTAAAGAAATGCTGCAATAGTAGGAGAAGCAATGGCAAGAAGTGATGGTATCGAGAGACAGCATGATGCTCCTCCTATCACACCTACAGCAGGAAGAGCTATGCTTCCACCGAACTTTAGCAATGTTTTGCTCAGCTTGAGGAGCAGGTTCACGTTTGCCACAACAAGTACATCTATGATTACAGCTGAAAAAACTGCAAAGGGGCCAAGCGCAACGCCAAGCGCTCTGGGGAAGAGAACCGATATGCTTGGGTTAAGAGTAAGGACCTCCATTACAGTAGCTATGCTATGGGGGTAAAAGGCATAATTTCCAGCTAAGAATATTCTGAATAGAGAGTTCTGGCCAGCTAAAGGATAGGCATAAATCGATTCAAGAATCAATTCGAGAAATACACCGTATATTACAAGATGAATAGCAAGATATAAGACAAATAAGAGTTTCATGGAGCTCTTTTTGATGCCTTCAACAAACAGGCTGTAGCCTTCCTTTAGGGGAAGCATAAGTACAAATGCAAGAAGATAAACCCAGAATATGATAGAAGAGGCAGTTGCTATCAAGCTTGCTGAGTTGCTTATATATACAGAACCTGTTACTGAATAGAAGATGATAAAAGCAGCTAGAGAAGCTGCCAAGCTTATCAGTGCAGGTAATCTTGCTCTTCTTAAGACTTTGATATCTAGCAACTTATCTCTCCTTCAGAATCAATTCCTCATATTAAAATCCATCTTCATTTTGAATTTCATTAAGCGTGAGCAGATAGATAAATTCTGAACAATGAGCTAGCCAAGCCTTTGTTCCAATTTGCACTATTGTCACGAACCGATTCCTTTTTGTCTGAACATATTTGCATTATACGCTGAAGCAGTAACTATTATTTTACCCTGATTATGCGTTCTCTTGCAAGCTTGTTTTGTATTTTATGATAGCAACATGCTGCATTTATTGATAATCAAGCTATTCTTTGAGCAGAATGATTCTATTGTATAACTCCGGCAGTTTGAAGTTAATCATTTATGATTTCTCGGCCTGACGTCTCCAAAGAACTCATAAAGGCTAAATTTATATACAGAAAATAGGAAAAAATAAGGTTGCTTGACCAGTGTTAACGTGGATGCTAGGACAGCACAGACAGGTTTACCAAGCTATACAGGCACTCTGTTAAGGTAGGGTTTCGGAATCGGGCTTATACCAGTCTTTGCTCTTCTTCTGGCTCTAGCTTTAAACGGCTTTTATCTTCTGCAGTATATTCACATATTAACAGGAGGTATATGGACAGGGTTTGATTTATTCATGGGCCTTGTTATGACAAAAGTTATAAAGAATTTAGAGATACCTGTCAAGGTTGAAGTTGCTAAGAGACTTACACCTAAGACCTTCTTCATAATTCCATCTCTTGCTTCCGTAGCGATCGCATCACGGATATACCTTGCACAAAAGATAGGCACATCTGACATTCATTCCCCCATGGATAATAGCTACAGGTATAGTTGTGATAATTCTTTCAGGTCAAGGTTTCGGAATATTAATGCCAAACGGTCTTAGAGTCTTCATAGAGCTGGCAAAAGCAAAGCCTGATGATGCAAAGATATTAAGGCTAACCATGCAGAATATAGGGTTTTACGGAAGCCAAGCATTCTTTCAGGTCGTGCTGATATTGATAATGGCTCATTTAGCTGTCTATTGATAGAGGTTAAAGAATGAACCTAGGAGCTTTCATCGCAATCCTCGTCTTCTTCTCTGTGCTGATAGGTATGTTTGGAGCTGTATATCATTCTGCTTCAAAATCTGAAAAAAGGGAGAGCTCTCTTCAGAAGGAACCAGAATACTGAGACTAGCCTTTCTGGGGCATGTTACAGTATTCATATTACTTATGCTGACTGCATTTCTAACTTGATGTTGTATAAGAATCTCACGATTTAGGTAAGGATGAATTTGCTGCTAGACTTTGGCTGTGCTGATATGGTCAGAAATCTTTCACCTTAGCCATGCGAGAAATAGGTGATTAATTGTGCATGAACTTTGTGCTGTAAGCAACATATGGGCAAAGTGATATCTGATTGCAATATGTATAGCTGAACCTCACGTTAATGATTGTTTGACATCGCTCATAATGCTTAATTTTTCGGAAGTATCTTAACCTCTGCAAAAAAATTTAAAGCTTTGGAAAAAAAGCAGATTGGAAGGTCTTGCTGAAACTGGATTCCACTTTCATAAAAGTAACAATAGCTTGTCTTATCCTTTCTACAGTCGGATTTTTGTCGTTTAATATTTGTGATAACGAAGGTTTGCAGCCTAATACAGTTTACCAGGTTAGTATCGTTTATATTAAGTTGGAAGCTACACAGTTCTCCTATCATGTTGCGCAGGATTCTTTGGCCAGCGAGCTAATCCTATATGTTGAGCCACCATTTGACTTTAGAGGCAGTTCTTTAACTAACCTGTATCTCGAGTTGTTGAAAGGTGCAGCAATTCAGTCTGCGTCCTTAAATGAGACCATACTCATTACAAACAGGATAAGTTTCAACTTCGCTATACGGTCCACAAGTAAAAGGAGAAATGAATATGAAATTATATCTCAGATTTTGACAGCCCTAACATCAGGAGCACTCGCAATAACAGAGCTTGCCCTTTATAGCAAGCTGAACTTTAGGAATGCTAAATTGTATATGGACCTGCTTGTAAAAAAGGGACTTGTTTTTACAATAGACGAAAATGGTAGGATGAAATATATGATCTCAGACCGTGGCTATGCCTTTTTAAGGAATTTCCAAGCATTGAAGAGTCTTTTATGATAGCACATAGCTATCCTGTTATATTTTTGCCAGAAAAGCCATCATGCTGCAGGCATAGAGCGATAAGGCACTCATATAGAACGGAATATTAATTATGCGAGACGTATCTCTTGTACGTATCATAGATAAGCAAATTATTTATGACTATTTTTTATGTTGCTAAATAAATGGTCAGAGAAAATATATTTGTAGTGCTTTTGATTGTAGGCTTCGTAACAGCGATGCTACTTGTATCCTCATCATACTCATCAAAACCTAACCCTAGACAGTTCGCAAGTGCTAGTATTGGTGGCAGCCGATTTTACGAATGGGGTACTGTCTTTTGGTCGAACGGTACGTCTACTACATTCAATGCTACAGGCATGTGCGACGTCAATTCTGCCCTGTCTCTAAAGAATGGTTACCCGGTAAGCATATGCAATGTGGATGCGAGCATAACAAATGACCCAACAATAGTTTACGGCACAGCGTTTAGTTGCCCCGGTGGAAGTGGATGGCGGAACAACTTCGTCACCTTTCCATCTCCTTTTGCCTATAACCTTACTGGTATAGCTATAGCTGGACTTTTTGATTGGTCTGACTATGGGCACTTGGAGAACCCATTAAACGCCGGTAGTGGTGGAGCTTTCGGTCCATCTGGCTTCTGGTACAGAACACAACTTAGTTCGTCTGGCTGTTGGGGCGTAAGTTTCACAGCCGCATCACCGTGACTTCACTCCATCAAATATGGTCTCGAATTAAATTAGGGTTGCACCTTTTTTTTATATTGAAGCATCGTGAACTCAGATTCTGTTGGACGATAAATGGTTAGTTTCTCTTTTCATAAATTCATCAGACATATGAATTGGAAACCGTTAAAAACGGCTCGTCCCGCAGTGTAGGTATTATTATGAGCCAGAGAATATTTTGCAGGTTTACGCGTGACAGACAGGCTGAATCGCTTGGCATATCAGAGGTACCGCAGGGAGGAATGTGTCTTTCTTCATTTCTGGTCTTAACCAGAAAGAAAGGAGAGGTTTTGATGGGAAAGGTGAACCCAGAAGCTGACTGGGCCTACGTCGGTGCTCTCGACTCCAAAAGGGTGAACTGGTTCAAGGATGGCTGGATGCTCCCCTCTTCACACTTGATACTTTATGAATCTCCTCAAGACGCTGCAATGAGAATAGCGAGGGAGCAGCTAGGCCTTGATAAAATTGAGCTGAAAGGGCCAAAAGTTGTATCAGAAGTCTACGATAATCCTAGGTTTCCTGACAGGAAGAACCACTGGGATATAGAATTCATATTTACAGGCAGCATTGACGAAGCGCCAAAAGACTTTCCTCCAGTCTGGACAGAGCTGAGGTTGGTTGACCTGAACAAGGTCTCAAAGAGCAGCATAGTCAGGTCGCATGATGACATTATTCAGTATTCTGGAGTATACGCCTTCTGAAGATACTGCTAGCAGTTGCTTCAAAATACTATCTTTATATGCTAAATCATCTTACTTATCTTGGGCTTTGAAGTTCTACATGCTAAGTCAGGGGCCAGAAGTTCATGTAGGTCAAGGGAGTGATGAATGATGCAATATATTGTTAGAACATTCATAGAAGGTCAAGAAAAAAGGCTTGATGGTATATGCAGAACTTTCCCCTCTAAGGAGAGTTCTGCTTACAATATGCTGAGATAATATGGATGCAGGCTCAATAAAGGCAATTCTAAGAGAGAGGTATAGAGTCATGAATGCAAGGTGGATTCAGTCAGCAATCAAACAGGCAAAAGCTGTGATGACTTCTCGTCAAGGATAAACTTCAAGCTATCAAACCTCATGAAGAGGAATATGATAAAGCTCCATGTTATGAAGATAGGTATGTTATCTTTAGAAGTTAACCCAAGCATACACAGGCTTGCCTCCAATCGTCAAGTATGGAAAGCGTTATAGAGGTTTTAACAGGCACAAGCTTGCTTCATTCATTATAGCAACGAGAGCTTTAGGCTATGGAGAGGCGCCCGTCTTGGACTGTCTCCCGAAGACAAGGAAGAATACAGCAATATGGAATATAATTGCATTTAAGCTATTATGGTTATAATCATTGAATCCAGACTTTGCTCCACATCGAATCTATGGAATAGGAGATAACAGAGCTGCTCACAGCACCACTTGCTATAACCTTGGCAATGAAGTTAAGTCACTTTTCTTCTGATAAGGAAGTTGATATAATAGAAACAACAAATGAGCTAGCAGGTATGATACATCTAAACTACCATGTCAGCTAGGAAGATAGAGGGCATCAGTTAACCCTCCTGGCGTATTGGTCCGTCAGCAGCTATCTTCATATGATAAGGAAGATAGTGTTATTTGCTAACTCTGAATACTTTTGCCTTCCTGTTTGTGTACTTCCTAGATGCTCTGCACTTGTTTTGCAGGAGAAATCAGCTCCCGTCCTTCATTCTCAATAATTTGAGGACCTGTGAGCATATAAAAATGTTGAAAGAATAATTGAGCATCTTATAATGGGGCTACCCTACTTCACGGAAGGGAACATATTTTGCCTCATATCATGTATGCCTTAGATCTCTTGTTTTGCTGTTCACCTGGAGATTCCTACCATTCCCAGTCCTTTCTTTGCTAGGTCGTTTATGACAAAGTTTGCTAACAGAGTGTAGACCAGCACGAATGCATATTCTTCCCAGCTTATCGGTGTAAGTAGCCTTCCCCATGGAGTTTCAACTCCTGTAAGTGCTATCAGTGAAACCACCACAATATCTGCTATTGACGCAACCGTAAGATACTTGCCTGGCCTTGAAACCCAGAATGACCCCCTTTCTCTAACTATGAACGGTGTCAGTATCCCCATGAACATTATTGCTGTAAAGAAGTACGTATTTAGCGTATTCATATTCTGTATCCGGAAGTAATTCATTGCTACCAGCAACAGACCGAACATTTCCATTACAGTGAAAGCACCGAGGCCGATGCCAAGTTTGACCATTTTTGGTACATCCCACTTTTCAGGCACCGGAGAACCTCGTGCGTTGTCAATTGAAAGGGAAATCGTGACAAAGTCTATGAGGAAAAGGAAGAGTATTATGTCGAGGGATGAAACCACGTAAAGTGGTTTATGATAGAGTAGCGCTGAAAACAAAAATGCAAGCACTATGAACACTGCTATTTCAAAGGTCTTAACAACCTTGTTGAGCACCCAGGTTAGTATTCTTTGATATGTTGACCTGCCTATCCTTATCAGTTCAGCTATTCCAGTTAGTCCCTCAACCGTAAGGACAACACTTGAAGCAGCCTTGGCCACATCTGTAGCATTGCTAACTGCTATCCCCACTTCAGCCTGTTTAAGTGCTGGAGAATCATTTACACCGTCTCCAGTCATTCCTACTACGTTTTTCTTCAGCTGAAGACTCTTAACCACAAAGTACTTGTCCTCCGGATATATTTCTGCAAACACATCTGCTTCTTCAGCAATTTCTCCAGCCTTTTCAGGATCATTTTCCATAAGTTCCCTGAGTTCCTTACCGCTTACAACATTTTCCCCTAGCCCCACCATCCTTGCTATTTCTCTAGCTATGGGCTTTGCATCACCAGTGAGCATCTTTACCCTTACACCTAGCTTTCTTATTTCCTGAACGAGAAATGGTGTGTCTTGACGTGGCATATCATAAAGAGCCACAAGCCCGACCATTTTCCATGTGCCTTCATTAAATTTGGCAACGGCAAGTGTCCTGTAGCCTTTGCCTGCGAATTTATTCATCATTTCCTCTGTTTTCTCACCAAGTTTCTCATAGCAGAGCTCCTCAGAAATGGTTTTTACAGCCCCCTTTGCAACCCTGAAATGAACTGAATCATCACCAAT
>Ga0208548_100530_pt1 | contig 15000 bp, 17 predicted proteins | sample ECH_Chost_MetaG_FD_187133 | JGI IMG/M metagenome (GOLD analysis project Ga0208548, IMG submission 187133) | Hot spring microbial mat communities from Yellowstone National Park, Wyoming, USA - ECH_C host_MetaG (SPAdes) (version 2) | ecosystem: Environmental > Aquatic > Thermal springs > Hot... | reverse complement strand
ACCAGAAGAAGATCGGATATAAAGTATAAATCATTATTTTTTTCTATAAAACCATAATAAGTAAGCTCTTTCAAAAAATTTGACAATTGCTTATCGCTTACATCTGTTATAATTCTCAGACTTCTTTTTAATTCACTCCATCTCGAAGGTCTTATTAAAGTTTTCATTATTTCTATGTATCTCCTTCTTGCTATTTGCCTGGAATTTAAAAAAATTCTTGAACTCTTCTGCAACCAATTTAGAGCCTTCATCAATGGATCTCTCTAATGCGTCAGAATATCCTCTTGTCTTAAAATAACCATAGAAAGCAAGCCATCCTATTATTCCATCTAACGTAGAAACAGCTTATTTATTTCTTTATCGTCAACTTCAATTCCAACTTGTTTAAATCCGGCTTTGGGAAATTGTTCCGACTTTTCTTTTGAGAGTTTTTAAATATATCTCAGTAAAGGCTCTTCCAAAGAGAGGGGCCTTTGGATTTCCGATTCCAAAGATTTTATCTAATAGGCCAACTTCTGACCCTGCAAGAACGAGCTTTATTCCCTTTACATAGTCGTATATATGTGCTAAAATTTTGTCAAATCCTTTTAAATATCTTAGATCTTGTGCTTCATCTATTGCTAAAACAACTTGTCATACTCAGACCATTTTCCTATCTCTTCAAGAACGTTGGCGATGACATTTATTTTTCTTTCCTTGAACTCCAATTTTAAATCTGAAATTTCCATTTATTTTTGATAATAATTTGTTCAAAGTTTTATCATTAAGCAGCTTGCTTAACTCCATTGAGAAATATTGATAATGGAATAAATGGCACACTTAATCTCAGATCTATAAATATATTTGGAACCTTAGTTTCATTTAGAGCGACCTTCATCAAAGAAGACTTTCATGTTCTCCATAACCCTTTAATAACAATCATCCAGTGCTTTGCTCAAGCAATTCTTTCTTAAGTACCTCAAGCTCGTTTCCCATATTGAAGATATCTTCTTTATTTGTCTTAACTTCAAGAGAAAAATACAACAACTAACACCCCCTAATATTTGCTTACATCCCATGTTATTAAAAACTTAGCTCTCGATCCTCTTCTGAATTTAACTTTTAAAGCGAATGATATTACTAACTATACTTAGTAAAATTCATTAATATTATAAAGTATAATTAGTAATATGAAAAAGGAAGAAATACTAAGAATACTTTTAGATTGGAATTTTTGGAAAAAAGATTTAGAATGCGGAATAGAAAGATCTGAATATGTTGAAAAAGCTTTCCGTTTTCTCCAACCTAATATGATAGTTTCCTTAATAGGAGTAAGAAGATCTGGAAAATCTGTGCTAATGAAGCAAATTGCTAAAAAATTAATGGAAAAAGAAATGGTGAATAAAAGTGAAATATTAATCGTTAATTTTGAAGATAAAAGAATTGTTGAAAGAAATCTTAAACTTATCGATGACTTCTTTAACGTTTACAATGAAGAGATGAGACCGATAAGAAAACCGTTTGTTTTTCTTGATGAAGTCACAAAAATTCCTCAATGGGAGAAATGGGTAAGAACTATGCACGAATTGAATAAAGCAAAAATTTTAATTTCTGGTTCAACATCCCAGTTAACAAAAGGCGAGCTTGCAACTTTGCTAACGGGAAGACATATTGATATTGTCGTTTTTCCTTTAAGCTTTGTTGAATTTCTACAGTTTAAGAATTTTCAAATTAAAGATAAGCTAGATGCCCTTGTTAAGGAAAACGATATTAAAGCCTTCTTAAGAGAATATATAAGATTCGGCGGTTTTCCAGAAGTTGTATTAACAAAAGATGAAGAAACGAAAAAGGCGATTCTTTTAACATATTTCGATGATATAATAGAGAAAGATGTGGTTGAAAGGTATAAAATCAGAAAAACGGAAAAGCTGAAAATGCTGGCAAAATTTTATATTTCAAACATTTCCTCTCCTATAACATTTTCATCACTAGAACAATTCCTAAACACAAATTCAGTTACAATAGAAAAATTTTCCTATTTATTAGAAGAAGCTTTTCTAATTTTTTTTATCAAAATTTTCCATCCTTCAGTTAAAAAACAAGAAAAGGTAGCAAGGAAGGTTTATTCTATAGATGTTGGCCTTTCCAACGCTATTGGCTTTAAAATTGAGGAAAGCATTGGTAAGCTAATGGAAAATATTGTAGCTATAGAGTTGAAAAGGAGAAATCCTCTTTTAGAAATTTATTATTGGAAAGAATATGGTAAGGCTGAGGGTAAAGAAGTTGACTTTGTAGTAAGAGAAAACTTCAATGTTAAGCAACTAATTCAAGTTACCTATGTAAGCAGCAAGGACGAAGTTGAAAAAAGAGAGACTGAAGCCTTGATAAAAGCTTCTGATTTACTAAAGTGTGAGGATTTGCTTGTAATTACATGGGATTATGAAGATACAGTTGAAAGCGGCAACAAAAAAATAAAGTTTATGCCGTTATGGAAATGGCTACTTAATTTCTAATTAGCCCTTAAATAATTTCTTTCAATCCTTTTTTTGGAATTAGCATTATAGAATTTGAGTATGATTAGAGACTGAGTTTTTACCCGTTTTTCATAAAATCTAGTTTCACATTGTTTCCTTCTCAGAAGAACGTTAACTGAACCTCTTCTTCTATCCCTTGTTTTAAATACTTTCCAACAAGAAATCGCTATGGAAACAATACTTCATTTAATATCTAAATCATCAGTAACTTTACCTATTTCATCTGTTTCATTTCTAGAAAGCAATTTAGATTTAATGAATATTTTATGCTTTCCATAGATTATGCGGAATCCTCTTAACACTAACATGACTAGCAAGATTATTAAATTTGAATAAACTCAAGAATAAAGAACAGAGAATTAATTATCTATACAGTAAGCTTGTTTTTTATTAAAATTAACTTACTCTTAAGGAAGAGCGAATTCCGAATTTATCTATGCAATTTATTAGAAATTCAATGAATCGATAACTTTTTTAATCAATGGAATTCGAGAAGTCACTTCATCTACAGTTATTGTAGCTTCATGGAAACCATTTATGTGCAAAAAGAAAGCCGCTTCCCAAGCTCTAGAAATTTCTTCACCTAGCTTCAGAGCAGCCTTATCTAACAAGCTAGTCGTCCATCTACCCTTATTTTCAGCTTCTTTCACTTCATCTAATCCTTTCGCAATTGCCAAAGCTTTTATCGATTCTTCTATAGCCTTATATAGCTTTTCACTTGATTGAACAACATCTCCTTTCTCAGATAACTTTACTCCTTCATTGAACATAGCAATAGCCAATTCTTTGTGAACTTTAGAAGATGTATCAGGATCAATATTCAAGAATTTGAGAATTATTTCAACTATCTGAGTTAAATCATAACCTTTTTCCTTCAATCTCTCAGCTACAGACTTAGGAATTTCCACATTTTAATATAATATTTTTAGCTTAAATTCTGGTTTTAAAAATGTTTTTTGTAAGACATAATAAGATTAAGCTACCAATGAGAAAATGGAAATGAAGAGTCTGTTTATTAGTACTTAAGTGTATAAATATGAAAAAACTCGTAATTCTAAAAATGAAGTGATCAAAGTTGAGATACCTAAATATATTGCTGAAAGGTTTCGTAAATATTTTGCGGAAAATTATGGCTTCAGAAAGAGTGCTTTATCCAAAGCTATAATAGATTTAATCGAAAGAGAACTGGATCTTCAAAGTTCTTCAACTCTAATATAGATAATCTTGTAGGTTTAGGAAATCTTTCTGAGTACAAATGGGAAGGCGAGGATTTAGTTGAAGCGTTAAGGAAAAGAATAAATGTACCTAATTGACGCTAACATATTACTTGAGAGACTCTATAAAAAGCAAATGGAAAGAATGCTACGATTTCCTTAACAAGCTAAAAAATGAAAATAATTATGTTAGAATTCCTACAAGAGTTTATGAAATTTATCATTATAAAGAATTTTGAGCTTATTAAAGTAAATCATCGAAAATATTGAAGAAATAAATCTTGCTAAAAATTCTTAAAATTCAAATTTTTATACTTTAAAAATAATTTATGTTCATGGGCGAAGAAAGTACTAGAGAATTTGAGACCAAAGTGAAAGAGTTGCCGGAAGGCTACCCTGTTTATTGTATTTACATTCCAAGTGGGTTTGATTATGAATTTGAAAGAAATCTTATTGACACCTTAGCTAAGTGGGGAGAAAATTTAGGTAAAAACTTATATGTTGCAACATGGGATATAGGCGATCCTTCTTACGCAAAACTTTCTATGGATATCCAACTTGATAAAACGCCTGCCTTGATCCTCACAGATGATAACAAGCCCAATGTTAATTCGTTTCTAATTAAAATCACTGATATAAGAGTAATAAATAATATAGATTTTTTAAAAGAGATTTTGGGGAAATTATATCAATTGATTTTGATTAAAGAAAATAACAATGCATTAAAACAATATTTAAAAGAAAAGAATGAGATGAAGGTTAAGAATATAGCAAAAGAAGTAATTAAAAATTTGAAGATTAAATTTAAGTTTAGTATATCTTTTGGGCTATTTTCTGTCAGTGTAGAGAATTGATGAATATTCAACCACAAGAACTAAAGGAGACCAGTGATATGGATTTGGATATTCTTTTTTTTGTAACAAGTTGGGCTCATCTTAAAGCTTCCGCTTTACTTGAACCTTTAGTTAGGCGAATATAAAATTCCTTCATAGTTAAATAAGCGGCATGATCTTTAGCTTCCATAAACTAGCTACAATACTCTTAGCCCCTGCACATAAAAAAGAACTGAGCAAGCCAATAAAATCCGGATTTGATTCACAATGGTATGAAACATTAAAATAAAAATTACTTATTTAGATCTCTTTCAATCTCCTCTAAGGATTTACCTTTAGTTTCAAATGCTACTAAAAGAAACACTATAAAAATTAGGTACATCATTGCTGCGAAAAATATGAATATAGGTGTTACAGCTACAGGAATAGGTTTAGGCGTTATTAATAAACCTTCACCTAACACCAATGCAATAACAATTGAACCCACAATTTTACCCAGTGCTCCAAAGCCATAACCTGAGCCCCATCCAGTAGACCTTAGATCTTGTGGCCAGATTTCAGAACCTATTACACTTAATGTAGGCCATAACGCATCTAAAAAGAAGTATCCAACAATTGCGAATATGTAAAATAATGAGATGCCGTTTATTACAACTGAATAATATACTCCTGATAATAAAAGAAACGTACCTGATACAAAACTAACAATTAAACCTACAACTTTTCTTCCTAACCTATCTAAGAGTAAATCATACGTTAATCTACCTAATAGTCCTGAGATAGAGACATAAACAAACAATTGTGAGGCTATTTTTGAATTAATGCTTAAAACTAGAACAAGTAACGAAGGCCCCCATACAGTAAAATTATAAGAAACAACTTGCAATGCAAAGCTCACGCTCCATGTAGTTATTACAGACTTAGGATACTTGAATATATTCTGCCAACTAGATTTTGGTTTCGTATATTGTTTAATCTCTTCTTCTGAGATTGATATACTATCTAGTTTAATGTTATACATTTTTGCTATAGCTTTTCTAGCTTCTAGTAACTTTCCTTTACTTATTAACCATCTAGGGGATTCTTCCATGTATAAATAAATAAAAGGCAAAAGAACCAATGGTATTCCGCCTATTAAAAACAACCCTTGCCAACCTATAATAGGTTCTAAATAAGCTGAGCTTAATGATGCTAATAGAGTTCCTGCAGGTACATCAACAGCGCTAATCCCTGTGATAAGTCCTCTGACTTTTGTAGGTGAAAATTCTGATACGTATGGAAAAGTTATTGTGAAAGCACCCCCTATTCCAAGACCTATAATAAATCTTAGTATAGTTAATAACTGCCAAAATCCTTCAGGTACAAACGCACTAAGAATAGAAAATAAAGAATAAAATACCACTGAAATCATAAATGCAATCTTTCTACCAAGCATATCCGCTAATCTCCCAATTATAAATGCTCCTACAAATATTCCAGCACCGGTTGAAGCTACAAGCCAAGCGACTTCTGTAGCATCAAGTTTCCATGATTTAGATATAAATGTTACTACAAAACCAATTATGAAATTATTATAAAATGCTAAAAACGTACCAGCCAATATAGCTAGTACTAGAAATCCAGCAAACCTTGAAGTTAATCTAGAGTACCTTTCAGTTAATCTCCCTTCAGAATTTTTCATATATATATAAAATTTTTGTTTTATATATACTTTTCTTTTTATATTCCACTCAAATAATTCATATTATATGATAAAAGATAAATATTTCGATTTGAGCCATACATTTGAACCTGGAATGCCTGTTCCTGATTGGCCAGGAGAGATAAGACAAGAATTCGAACTAATAGAGTTTAAAGTATCAGTCAATAGCGGCATACAAAACATAATTAAGATGAATTTGCATTGTGGAACGCATGTAGACGCACCGTATCATTATTATTATAATGGAGCAAAAGTTGATGAGCTTGATATAGATGCTTTAGTAGGAAATGCATACATAGCATATATTCCTAAAGACCCATTAGAGAGTATTTCAGCAAATGAAATAGAAGAATTAAGGAAATTTATTAATAAAAATGATATGCTCTTTATTAGCACTGGTTGGGAAAGAATGTGGGGTAAAAAAGAATACGAAAGTATGTATCCTTATTTTGAACCTGAAGCAGGAAAAGTTATTGTATCCCTTGGCATAAAGGCTCTAGGTATAGATACTCCTGGGCCTGATGCGCCTATAAGAAGTGGTAAGAGAAAAGGAGATCCTTTACACATTGAAATTTTATCCCATGGCATACCAATAATAGAAAATTTAACTAACCTGATTAGTTTGGCAAATAAAAAAGTATATGTATATGCTTTTCCAATAAAAATAAAAGGCGCCTCAGGTTCTCCTGTACGCGTTATAGCTAAAATATAAAGTGAAAGAATATATAAGAACTGAAAAGTTTTTAGTTTTAACAAGCATCGATAATGTAGGTGTAGCGTTACAAGATTTAAAAGAAGGGGAAAAGGTTCATATAAGAGAAAAAGAAGTTATCATAAAGGAAAAAATCGAATTCGGACATAAGTTTGCTATAAAAGATATAAAGAAAGGAGAAAAGATAGTGAAATTCGGTGAAATAATTGGTGAAGCCATCAAAGATATTTTTGAAGGTCAGCATGTACATATACATAATATTAAATCTCTAAGAGCAAGGAGAAATGAGTGATATAACAGGATATTGGAATGCAGATGGTAAAGCTGGAATCAGAGCAAAAACTATAATATTAGCCTTGAATTCCTTTTGTAGCAAAACTGTCAATAGCATTACTTCAATAATAAAAAACACTGTCGGTATCACACATCCATTTGGCAGGAATGAAATAGGAATAAACAGAATTAGATTAGAAAAGAACTTAATAGGAATTCCATTAAATCCTAACGTATATAATGTTTTAGTAGTAGGATATGATTCTTCTTCAACTGAGTCATATTTAAGAAACTTAAAAAGTAAAACCAAAAAAAGAATAGAATATATCAATGTTCTAGAATTAGGTACAATCGATGCAATAAAAGAAGGTTGCAAACTGGCCCTTGATTTGGTAGAAGAAGCTTCTGAAGCTAAAAGAGAAAGTATTGATTGGTCAGATTTAATTGTAAGTGTTAAATGTGGAGGAAGTGATGCTACATCAGCACTTGCATCAAATCCAGCAGTAGGCTATGTTGTAGATAAAATTATAGATTTAGGTTCAACTGTTATATTTTCTGAAACAACTGAAATTATAGGTGCTGAACATATGCTTGCTAAAAGGGCAATCAATGATGAAGTTGCAAAACTTATTATTCAAGCTGCAAAAAATAATGAAATGCAAGCTTTATTAAGTGGTGTTGACTTAGTTGGCACAAATCCAGTTCCAGATAACATTAAAGGAGGCATTTCTACAATTGAAGAAAAATCATTAGGTGCTATACTTAAAACTGGAACAAAACCAATAAATGGCTTTCTAGAATATGCAGAAACACCAAAATTTAAAGGATTATTTTTTATGGACTCACCTTCAGCAGCAACAGATGTTATGACAGCAATGGTTTCAGCTGGTAGTCAATTGATATTATTTTCTACTGGAAATGGTAATCCGGTTGGAAATCCAATAAGTCCTGTAATAAAAATAACTGGAAATCCAAAGACTATAAATAGGGTTAAATATCATATAGATGTTGATATAAGCGAGCTACTTACTGGAAGAATTACTCTAGAAGAAGCAGGCAATAAAATATATAATTATATGATACGAGTGATAAATGGAAAACTTACTAAATCTGAGATTATTGGGCACGAAGAAATAGGGTTAATACCAGCAGGTCTGTAATATGAAAAAGGCTAAAATAATTAAATTTGGCTCCCCTTTAATGATTGTTGAAGAAGATGAACCAACAAAAATACCTTATAATTATGCAAAGGTTAAAATTGTTGCAAATGGCATTTGCGGAACAGATGTAAAATTAGCATATGGGGAAGGGCTTCGCCCTAATTTGCCTCTTGTACCGGGACATGAACCTGCAGGAATAGTAATAGATATGAATACAGAAGAAAAAGAATTTTTGGAAATTAAAGGTAAACAAGTTGTAATATATCCTCATTTAAGTTGTGGCAATTGTGAAAATTGTATAACGGGAAAAGAAAATATATGCTTGAATATAAAAGGCTCTCTAGGTATTAATGTGGACGGAGCATTGCAAGAATACATAGTGCTGCCATTAAGAAATTTAATACCTTTGCCTTCCAATGTAGGTATAGAAGAAGGGGCATTAGCCGGTGGTGTCGTTTCAGTTCCATTACATGGAATAAGAGAAATTGGTGATTTGGTTGGTAAATATGTATTGGTGATTGGTACAGGGGGATTAGCTTTTGCAGCAATACAGATTCTTAAATATGGTGGAGCTTACGTTGTAACTGCAGGAAGAAAACCAGAAAAACTACAAATTGCTTTGAATTTAGGATCCGATGCAATAATTGATACTAATGAAGATTATATAAGCAAAGCTAGAGCATTAACTCCTTTAGGAAAAGGTTTCGATGCTGTAATAGATTTAGCAGGATCATCAATAGAAGTTTTAAGATCTATCAAAACATTAAAAAGGGGTGGATTATTTATAATGATAGGATACTCAGCTGAACAATTAAATCTAGATTATTCTAAAATTGTCTTAGATGGTATAAAAATTTTTGGTTCAAGATCATACACAAGAAAAGATTTAAAGGATAGTCTAAAACTAATATCTGAAGGAAAAGTAAAACCTTTAATTACTGAAAGATTTGGCTTATATGATATTAACAAAGCAATCAGTTTAGTCAAAGAGGGAAAATCGGTAGGAAGAATAATAATAAGACTTGATAAAAGTAACTAAATTTAAATTGGCGATTTAGGAGGATGGACAAAATAATTCCAGATAATTTTCCATTCCTTTAAAATGAAAGTAGAAATTCCTAGTTTATAGTAAGGTTCTTCCATAGCTATGTTTCTTGCTTCATCCAATGTATCAACTTCCCAAAGCAAAAAGGAGCCTGAGTCATCACTCATCCTACCTGCTAATTTTAATTTTCCTTTTTCAGCCATTTTTTTTAGATATGTTCTATGAATTTTTTGTTCTTCCTCGTTTGGTAATCTTAAAAATAAGACTATTTGAAGAACATACATAAGTATTAAATTTGAACTATATATTTATATTTTTAATTTAAACTTCTTTGATGTCGTATTAAATATAAACCCACAAGGACGTTTGATCAACCGATCGATTTGATAAGAAGTAAAATAGAATTAAATTATGGACCTGAATATTATATGTATAGATTTTTAAATAATTATATAAATTGGTATAAAAAGTCAAATATCTTTGATTTTAAACCTTTGTAATTTATCTTGATTATTTCTAATTATGATTTTGGCATTTGGTAATATTTGAGTCATAAAATTTATTATTTCTTTAGGCGTATATACAATCCATGCGTACATTGCAAACTTTTAATAAGTGGAATTTTAATTGAACCGCTAACCTTACTGCTTTTACGACATCTTTTACATAAACTAATTCGCTAACCCAAGAATTTATAAATGCTTTTTTACCCTTAAGGACGTCCTCTACCATCTCCATAATCATATTTGTTCTTTCACCTCCACCTTTACCTAACCAAGGTCCAAAAACACCAGTAGGTCTTAAGGAAATTAAAGAAACTAAACTAGTAAATATTAAATAACTAAAAATTTGTTTTTGCTTATTTATTTTAAAATTCGTATTCAGCTTTCAATTTATAACCAAAGCCTGGCATTTCGTTAACAGTGACTACACCGTTCTTAGCGTATAGAATTGATGAAGGTTCGTCTAATAGTTGAAATAGAGTAGCTCTTAAATAATTATCTGGTGGTACATATTCTATCCACATTGTATTTGGCTTAGCAGCTACTAAATGTGCACTTTCCACCGGAGCTAAATGCGGAGATACTTGAACGTCATAAGCTTTTGCTAATGACCAAACATTTAACCATTCAGTTACACCGCCTACAACATATACATCTGGCTGAACTATATCTACTAGCTCATTTTCTATTAGGATTTTGAAATCATAAATAGTAAAGTGTTGTTCACCTGCAGCTATCTTTATATCAGTACTTTTCTTTATTTTCTTATAGCCTTCCAAATTATCAGGATGTACAGGTTCTTCAACCCAGTACAAATCATACCTTTCCCAACGTTGTAACATTTTTAAAGCAAGCTCAGTTGTATAGCTACCATTTAAATCTACCATCAATTTAATATCAGGACCTATAGCTTCTCTTACTTTCTTTATTCTTTCAGTAGCTTCTTCTGGTGTCACTGCAGTTAGCGTACCCCTTATTTTAACTGCCTTAAATCCTTTTGAAACTAATTCTTTCGCTTTATTTGCTAGTTCATCAGGACTAAGCTGATATGCAGTATTTGCATATGTTGGAACAACTTCTCTGTACCCACCTAATAATCGCCAAATGGGCTTATTGGATAGTTTTCCAAGTATATCCCATAAAGCTACATCTATTGTACTTATTGCTTGCAATATTAAACCTCTTCTTCCCCATCTTGTAGTCTTTATAAATAGTTCTTCCCATATAGCTTCAATTGATGTAGGATCCTTACCAATTATTATATTACCCAGTATATTTTCAATTAAAGGTTTAACAACAGTTGTTAAACTTTCACTTTGTGAAAATTGAAATAACTCTGGTAAAATAGCTATGCCAGTAATATTTTCATCCGTGTCTATTTTAACTATTAAATAGTCCATAGATTTACCAAAATCATGCGCTGATACATTTCCTTTTACTAACTTAGTTTTTATTTTAGTTATCTTTGTCATGTTATTTTTCTAATTTCATAGGTGTATATGAAGGTATCAGATCCGGTACAAATGATTTATCTGGTTGTACAACCAGCCACAATATACCACCCATGAAAGCACCGGCTGCTACAAAAGTCAATGCAGCAGGCCAACCATAATAAACAACAATCGTACCCGTTACTATAGGCACAATTGCTCCAATAATGTTTGCAATTGTATTTAGCCATCCTGAATAAGAACCTGAATATTTTCCTGCTATTCTAGGTGTAATGGCGAATGATAAAGATAATTCTGGTCCCATAAATCCAAGTCCAAAAGATAAAAATATGACGGCGAGAATTGGTGAGGAAACAAATGCACCTAACAAAATGAATATCCCTGATAGGAAAAAGCTAATTGAATCTGGTAATGCATGAGCTTTAAACAATGTTGCACCTCTCTTTATAGCTCTATCCATAAAATAACCTGATAGTATGCATGCTACAAGTAAAAATGCCCAAGGTAATGAAATCGCAAGAGATAAGGATGATGCCGTAAAACCTCTATATCTTTCTAGATATAATGGTAAAAAGGTCAAAAATGCATATAGTGGAAAATTTAGAGCAGCATGCGTGAAACCCCACGCCCAAAATCTTCCTGATTTTAACAATTTGTTCCACGGAGCGTATTCTTTTATATTTTTACCTCTTTGATCGGGATTATCAAAACTTGAAACGATGTAGTTAACCTCTTCTTTTGATACAAACCTGTTATTTTCAGGCATATCGGTTATTAATACATATAAAGCAGCGGCAATGATAAATCCTATTATACCGAATATTATAAAAATCCATTGCCAACCTAAAGCATACATTATTGATGCTGCTATATAAGACCCGACTAAACCCCCTAAAGGAATTCCAATAATAGCAATCCCCCAACCTGTTGTAAACTCATCCTTTCTTAACCATCTTCCGAATAAATTAGACACACCTGGGAATAAAGGCGCTTCACCAAATCCAAAAAGGAATCTAATTATTAAGAATGAAATGTAACTAGAACCCAATGCCGTTAACATGGTAAATAAGCTCCAATATGTAAAAGCCGCTGTCAATACTCTCTTTGGTCCAAATCTTTCAGACCAAACTCCCCCTGGTATTTGTAATATTGAATATCCAATAAAAAACACAGTGCTTATAGCTCCAATCTGTGCCGTATTAAGATTAAAAATTTTTGTTATTTGTATTGCGGCAACACCTATGTTTATTCTATCCATGTAACCTATAAAAACCAAAAGGAAACCAAATAAGACAGCTAAATAACGTCCTTTCACGAAAATCTAATAGAAACATATGAATATCTCTTTATATGTTAACACGTTAACATATTTACTTAAATTACTCAACGAATAGAAGTCTAATATATTTCATCAATATTCTCCTTTCAAAATCAGAAATTATTTTTGACAAATATGCTTTTGATACAGAAATTTCTTTACTTATTTCTGACAGTTTAATTTTCTTCTCTGGATTAAAGTAACCCAATTTGTATATATCAAATAGAATTTGATATTTTTTACTATTTATTCCTTTTTTTAGTTCAAATATTTCTTCAATGAATTGAATTAACTCGTCTTTAAGAATAAGAGGGAAAGTAAAAACTTGATATTTTAGTATTGTAGTTTCAGGGAGTTCTTTTAAGATGTCTATAAAACTATAAGCACTAGTTTGATTTTCAAATATAATATTCCAAATTTCTATCCCGTTATCAACTAATGTTGGATACAATCTAACACATTTGTGGGTGAATGAGTTATAATATAACCCTAATATTGTATTTTTGATAATCATTTGAAAAATTTTTTCTTTAGGTGAACTTTTTATTATTCTGAAATTACTTCTAAAGCCTTCATTCAACAAGAATTTGAATTTGAAACCATTATCTTCTGATTTAACCCATTTTAAAGTAACAACTTTGAACTTAGGGAATAACTTTTTACTTATAGGTTTAGATTCAAGTATCTCAAAATTCGTATTTAATTTCTCTGAAATTTTACTTACGATGCAATCATCTTGATGAAGTTTAATATTCAATATATGCAAATTGTGGCTTTCTCTAAAGAAGTAATAATTCATATTGAACAAATTATAATATCTATATTATTTATTAATAATTTATATCGCCAATCAAAATAAACATCTATTATCTTTTTAACATCGTATTTTCTAAATATTATATCATAAAAATTTACATATGATATATTTTCTTTTGATTTACCATTTTCTATTAAGTTTTTCATTATTTGGAAAATAAAATATATATACCAAATCTTCTGAGACCATAACTGCAATAATATCCGTTGTTTCAGGTATTTTATTTCTCTTTCGATAATGTTTGGCAGTCTAAATTCTTTCCATAGTAATAGCCTTTCATAAAGTTCGTTTACCATAAGAGTATACAGTAAACAAACATATATAATTATTTGTTTACTCAAGTTACCCAAAGTAAACACTCGTAAATAATGGTTGAAAAAAGAAGAGCAAACCTCGTTCTTTGGGTAATTTAATGCATCTTTTGAATTTTTATTACTCAATGCTTTAAAATATTCACATATCTAAAAGCTCTATATTAATTCAATTTCAGTATCATTTCTAAGTATACCAGCAGTAATTACGAGTACGAATCTTTTTCCTCTAATATTTCTTTCATTAAATCTTCTTTTTATCTACACGAGAAAACGCAGCTGTTACGCATGTTAGTTTTATGTTTTGCAACCACTTTTCAAATCTTTTTCAAGGATTTATTGTCATTACCTTTTTTGGAACAACCACTAGAAAGCGCTTAAGCCTCTTATTAAATGCTAAATTCTTTAAAGCTTCAATGACGACTCTGGTTTTACCAGTTCCTGTAAGAGGCTCAAATATTATATTCATCATCCCTACCAAAAAGATCTTTTCTGTTTTCCTAAGAGTGAAGATAGAATATATTTCTCAGGATCCTGAAAAATATGATCCTCATTGAAAAACAAATAAAATTTTGCTTAACGCTCCTTCCTAGTCACATCAAGCCCTCTGTCGAGCTGGGGAGAAGCTTCACTGAATTTCTTAAAAATTCTTATAAAATAATTATTTAAATATATTCATCCTCTCCTAAAGGACGAGGCTTTCATTTATGTAATTATAAATAGAGCCATGCTTAACTTTAAGCTCTAATGTTTTTAATAGCTATTCTTAATACAGGATCAGGTATGTAGTAGTATTCATCATCATCTGTTATTAGCAATGCATTCTTTAAATTCATAAGTATATCACGCAACACTTTATTATTTACCATAAGCTCTTTTTTAAGCTCGCCCCATCTCGCTCCTATACTGATGATTCTCAATGCTTTTATGTAATTTTCCCTTTTCTTTCCTTGAAGAAAGTTTTCAATTTCTTCTTCAAAAATTTTCACACCTTCATCTATAACAGATTTTAAAGAATTATCAAAGTTAAGCTTTCTTACACATCTAAAATTCCCGTAATATGCTAACCATCCAGGGTATCCATCCAATCTTTCAACTACTTTCTCTATTTCTTCTATACTTACATTAATGTTGAATTCATTAAATCC
>Ga0208548_100529_pt1 | contig 15007 bp, 15 predicted proteins | sample ECH_Chost_MetaG_FD_187133 | JGI IMG/M metagenome (GOLD analysis project Ga0208548, IMG submission 187133) | Hot spring microbial mat communities from Yellowstone National Park, Wyoming, USA - ECH_C host_MetaG (SPAdes) (version 2) | ecosystem: Environmental > Aquatic > Thermal springs > Hot... | reverse complement strand
TTTCAGAAAAACAAGGATTTAAACCAGCTTGCGTAGCAAATAGCTATAAGCCGAAGGCTACAAGACCCAATAAAGAACGCACCACTTGAATACAGGCGCAAAAAGCGGGAATTTTACGCGACATAATAGCGGCTTGATAGAGCGTTCACCATATGATAGCGGGTCAACCCAACGAGTTTACAATTCACATCAGAATTGGAAAATTCGGAACGTCGCGGTAACAGCTGCGAAGCGCTACTACTTTCCACGCTGTCTTTCGCGATCAACGTGACAGAAATGCTTTGGACACATGGAAAACGGCCTCGCAAAATAGCGCACATTATCGGCCACTCCCGCCTAACTGTGGGAGCGTAAAACGGACACAATTCGGTGACGCATTTTTGCGAGTTTTGGAATCTTCAACGCGTTTTAAACGGATTTACCATTATAAAGTGTTAAAAGCCTTCGTCGATCTCAATTATGTTCTTTCTCTCTTTTTCTTGTGTTGTTCCTATCGCCTTCTTTTCGACAAATTTTTCGTGGTACACTTCGGCTACATTGAGAAGTCTTTTCGAACTAAGAAGCGTGGACAAGAGTAGCGACCGCAAGAGCATGTCCTAGCTCTGAAAGCACGTCTTTTGCGAAAAACTGTGCTTCCTCCTCGCTAAGTGCGTTAAGCGATTTCAGAGTGGACTCAGCCCTTGTGTGCGCGTGTTTATAGAGCTCCAAAGCGTGCGTTTCACACGCTTTTAAATCGATGGCCATGTCTTCGAGTTCTTTGAGTAGCGGAAGGTGAGCAGACTTTTTCACTATCGCCTCTAGCATATCGAGCGCTTGAATGTTACTCGTACCCTCCCAAATGGGCGTTATGAGCGCCTCTCTGTGCCACCTTTCAACTGGAAACTCGCTCAGAAAGCCTATACCGCCGTGTAGCTCCATCGCAAGTCTTGTGACATAAGAGCTCATATCCGCGGTTAGGTTCTTCGCTATGTGAGTAAGCAGCCTTGCATAATGGTAGCGCTCGGTATAGGGAGGTGTTTCCTTAAAGCTTTTTTGAAACTCGTGTATCGCCTTAAGGGTTATCGCCATCGTGCCCTCTATGTAAACCTCCATTTCGATAAGGTCGCGCTGAACAAGCGGGTGTTCCAGAAGCTTCTTTCCGAAGGCGCTTCTTTTTTTCGCGTAGTAATACGCTTCTAAGTAGGCTTTTCTTGCTATACCCAAAGCGCCCATCGCATTCGAAAGCCTTGAGACCATAAGGTTTTCCGTGGTATAGTAGATTCCCATTTCAGGCTTGCCAATTAGAAACGCCTCAGAATTTTCGAACTCAACCTCACCGGTTGGGACGCTCAGAGTTCCGCTCTTTTGCTTTAACCTGGTTACGCGAAAGTTTCTTTTGCCATTTGAATCAAACTCTGGCACAAGAAAGAAATTCCCTTTGCACCCTCTTTAGCGCCACGCGCTCTTGCGGTGACGATCGCAAAATTCGCAACACCAGCGTTACTACAAAAGTACTTTGTGCCTTTTAGCTTCCAAATTGTGCCATCCGGACGAGCTTCGACGAGGTTTGCTCCAAGGTCGCTTCCTCCTTGAATTTCCGTGAACCAGGTGGCGCCAAACGCAAGTGTGTCGCTTTCGCCTATTAAAAAGGGGAGAAACTTCTTTGTGCTTTCGTCGCCATACTTGTATATCGCGTACGCGGTTTGATTTGTCACGGTAAGGATACACGAAATACCCGGGTCTCCGATTAAGTAGACACAGCAGAAATAGTGAAACCAGTCTCCGCTGGTATAAGGCTTTTCATCGAACACCAGAGACCCCGTCCGTAAGGGCGGGGAGTTAACTATAAATATGAATTTAGTATTTAAAAAGATTGGGGACGTTCCCTGAAAGCACCAGTCACAAGTGTGGGTATGTTACCCACGTTGAAGGAAGAGAATATCACTGTCCTAAGTGCGGTATGGTATACAACCGTGACTTGAATGCCTCAGTGAACATAGCCCGTGCCTTAACGAGAGGTACGGGTCGGGGGTAAGTAAACACCCTGAAGGGGAGATGAAGGTGTGCCGAAAAGACCACTGGAAACCCCAAAGCCCCGTCCGTGAGGGCGGGGTAGTTTACTCACCTTAAAGTGTTTCACAAGCCTTTCAAGAACTGCACGCTCTGCAGGCTCAAGCCAAACTCTTTCCACCCTTTCACCCGAAGAAGACCAAAAAACGAGCTTAGGCCTTGCCACTTTGTCCACATAGTCAGACACTTCGTACAGCTCTTTACCAGCAAAATCTCCAACCTCCGAAAGCTGTGAACCGTCATAGCCAAAGTATCTGAGTAACTGCTTAAAAGGCCGACTCGTAATGGTTCTTTCCGTAGGCGTCTGAAATAAAGCCATAAGGCGACTGTGTCAAAGCCACTAAAACACAAGCTTTCGCTTATTTATAACTTTTGATTAAAACCTCCAAGGAAACCTTTTTTGTTCTATAGGTGATAACGCTTCGAAAGCAATCGCTAAAAAGCGGTTCGCTTAGTTTAAAGTGCACCGACGCTAGACTTCTCAGGCTTGAAGGACATGGGCTACAAAAGAACGGCTGATCTTAAGTTACAGCTTTTCAGATGACACACTGGTTGCGCGTCATGGGAATTACCGCAATTTGGTGTACAAAAGGTTTATAATGTAAGAAGTGTCTTACTGTGTGATGGACACAAAAGAAGTTTTGGTCGAGGAAGAGGAAACACTCTTACCTCTTTGCGAGGTAAACAGAAGCCTAGTGGTAGACCCGACACTTTACGTGGACCACGTTGTGTTCAGAGTTGGCTCGCTTATACTGATAGACAGAGCACCGTAATGAAGTGATTGTTTTGAGCTGGGGTAGGAGTAGCAGGGACAAAGAACTTGAGAATCTAGTGGGTCAGCTACTCGTGACCTACTTTCAAAGCGCAAAGCTTGGTGAGATGATACACGAAAGGCTCAAAATAAGTGGTGGCACAAAGGAGCTCAAAACGCTCATTCCCAACCCAGACCCGGGTAAACAACCTCTCATGATAACGATCAGAATTGAGTACTCAAACGAGTTTGGCTTGATTCAACAAGAAGAGGTAACACCAGGCACGAGCAAAGTTTACGTGGTGCTTGAAAGTCCTCCTCTCAACGCGAAAGATCCTTACGAAATCAAAGCGGAGGTCGAAGAGATAGTGGGAGGGAGCCTGAACTGGTGGGCGAGCCAATCTTCTTACAGCTGGCTTAAGCTATCCGACTGGAAGGCAAGGGTCTTTTTGATAAACGCTTCGGAAGATGATTACGCAAAGGAAGTTTACGACACGCTCGAAAAGCTCGAAAGACCGAAGAATAGTGGCCAATGATTCTCGTGTAACACCTGACGGAGCTATTAAGTAGCGAAATTTTATCAAGGTGTGCCAATAATACTGCACAGGACATTTCTGTAAACACCACCCGATATGAGAACAATCATAGCTCGCTTGTGTCTCATAAAATGCTTCGCTTTTGGCACACAACTCGTTATGCTCACACTGCGTGTACAACTTTTGACTGGGTAAACGAAGAGGTTTTGACAAAGTCCCACCCAACCCAATACTCCTCTATTAACTTGTGACTTTTCCGATCGGAAGGTGGCGCTCATCCGATTTTCCCTAAAGACTTTTACGCGCTGAATTGTATACTTCTTAGCGCTTCTAAAATTGTTTCGACAATTCCCATTGCCTCGTTTACCTCGATAGCGCTTACGCTTTCATCTGAGTAGTCCGCCTTTTTTCTGAGCTCGTAAAGCCTGAGTAGCTTTTGTGATTCTTCTGGATATCCGAGATGTTTCAGCGTGTTAGCGAGCTTATCATCTCTTCTTGGAATTTTTAACCCAAGCTTTAGCAAAACGCACTCCAACTCTTTTCTTACGCAAAAGTAAAGCGCAGAAGCCGCCTTGTTAAAGTTTCCAATTTCAGCGTCTCTTTTTGCCTCATTTAATAGAATTTGCGACTTTCTCGAATTCATCGAGCAACCTCTCGTCTTTTGTGGTTAAATAGTAGCTTATCACGCACTCGTGCTTTTCGTTCACTTCAAGCGCAGCGCTCGCCACAGCTTTTCTCACTTCTTCGCTAAGGCTGTCCACCACAACCAAAACGTTGCTGTCGTACACGTAGCGCTCGCCAGTAAAAATCACACGAGAAGCAATGCTCTTGATCTTTTGGTAAAACTCCTCAAACGCTTGTTTGCAGTCGCTCTTTTTCTTTTCTTCCACACTTAAAAAAACTCGAATTGTGTGTTCGTCGTCTTTTGTGGTTAAATAGTAGCTTATCACGCACTCGTGCTTTTCGTTCACTTCAAGCGCAGCGCTCGCCACAGCTTTTCTCACTTCTTCGCTAAGGCTGTCCACCACAACCAAAACGTTGCTGTCGTACACGCTTGCGTCCTCGTCCAAACCTATTATCATCACAAGATTTTTGTCCAAAGCGCGAATGAGCTTGTCTGAAAAATCGTGAAGGGTTAAGTTCCACTCGTTTCTTATTAGCTTGTACACAAAAGCTTTAAAACGAAAGCAGATTTAAGCCTAACAAAAGCTTTTTTCATCAAAATTTTCGAATGTGCCCTCTTCTCTGTAGTTAGAAAGCGGGCCTAAAAACTCTAACCACAAAATCCGCTATTAAGAACTTCAAATTGCTGTGTAAGGTCGAGTTTGAAACTTTTTGTGCTAAATATTTGAGCTACTACATTTCAGAAAGCACAAAAATTTCTAAATCAGCCCTTTGTGTAGAAGGGGGGTCATGTGGGTGCTAAAACGAATTATAGAGATAAGACGAAGATATTATTTTTAAGTTTGGTTTGATTTTACGCGCAGCTTTTCCAAGTTTGCTATTCGCACTAAGTAGTATTTTGTCTTCTGTGAGCAAGATGTCCGCTACGGCTAGTGCTGAGGCTGTGATTAAACAGTCAACCGTATCAGAGTGATAGCGTCTTAACTCTATAGTGTATCTTACCACATCAGCATTTTCTAGCGAAACCCTTACAATCGATTCATCTTTGTAAAGGCTCTGAATCGCTAGGCTCACTCTTTCCCGAGGAATCACTCCTTTCGCAACAAGTTTCGAGCCTTTCGCAAGTAGCTCGAATACGGATATTTCGGAGACCACAGGCGTGTGGCCTTGTTTCTTTAAAAAGGTTAGAACATCACGGCTTACACCTTTAACTTCAACTCCGATGAGAGGGAATAAATACGTTGTGTCCAAAAGTGCGCGCAAGCCTTAGCCCTCAAGTAATCGGGAGAGGCGGTGTCTCTCTCTTAATTGCTCCTCTAGCGTGATCTTTACAAGCGGCTCCTGCTCAAGAAGCTCTTCGACGCTTGGCACGCGCTCGACCACAAGCTTGTCACCCTCCACACGAAACTTCACCTTCTGACCTGGTTTTAAACCGAGCTTTTCCCTGATCTTCTTTGGCGGGTACAACTCGTTCTTTGAACCAACGATGCCCTCGTATTCCATTTACACCAGGTAATAAAATTATACCGAGTGCTTTAAACTTTTCCAGAAATATTGCTTTTACCGAATTATAACATAAACACTCTTGAGTTTTACAAGCGAATAACACCAGATACGCTGTCACACGTGTTACGGTGAACCATTCACATATAGTCCTTACTCGAGGATTTAACAAAGCTCTTCAAACCTAGCAACACAAAAAGTCGCGCTACCACATTTTGCTACTGGAGCCTACGATTTTACCCAAACACTCTCAAGCTAGCTTTTCGTAGTTTGTGTTAGCTCTGTCGTTGTTTTTGCGCAAACTGCGAACTACGCTATGGTCTGCCACTTCACCACCACTGCGATGAGCGCTCCTGCTACTTTTTTTAAGCGCACTCCTTATACGCCTTTGAGGTTCGGTATTAAAGAGTTTTTGTGACTCTCTCCACTCTTAAGAAGGAGGTTTCATTCTACAGGGCTCATCGTTCCCACATCGATTCGGGATAGTTAGCGCTTCAAAACTGTTCCAGTTAAATAGGATCCATCGTTGATTCTTAAGACCCCTTGAGAGATTGTGATGCCGTAGTCAGCAGTTCCAGAATAGATAGGTTTATATGGATTTCTGGATTTGAACAATTTGTGTGTGCACGCGCAGTAGGGTGGTAGCAAAGACCCAAGACCTCCTTCTCGAGGGAGGGGTGCGTGCACACACAAGAAGCAGGGGAGACTGAGGATGGTCGGCGTTCCCCATGAGGCCTTCCCCAGCGTGTGGGTGGGTGCGTGCTGACAGGGGGAAAGCGGAGTGACCCCAATGAACTCGTGAGGGGTCTGCATGATGCTGTGAAGCCCAAGCTCTACTATGCGTATGATAGGTACAATGATGCGTACCTACGTACGCCTACGTAGAGTGAAACCCACTTCCTTAGTCTCATTAAGCCCCAAGCTGAAAAGGGTTGGTAGATCACTTAGTATTTAAACCTTAGGGAGCTTTTATCACTAGGGGGGCGAAGCTTTTTGTAAACGTGTTGAGCTATAAGAAACTAAAGTGAATACGCGCGTAACGGATATTACGCTTACGATTTAATCTGTGAAGCCGAGCAAAAGCCAAGCGTTATAACAGCTCCGCCATCACCACACACAAAAAGTTTAAAAACACAAAGGTTTAGTAGGTTTATGCGAACCATACTCTGTGCGTTTTTTGTGAGCTGTTTGTTTTTGGCCAGCTTTACGCTTTTTTCTTTTCAGCCTTTGGGCGCGCCAAGAATCGCTTATGGTTCAACGCAGTCGCTCAACTGGGCTGGTTATGCAGTGGTGGTCAGGTCTGGAGAAGTGAACGCGGCTTACGGCTCTTGGATCGTTCCCTCTCTTAGCTGCTCAAAGAGCACAACTTACGCCGCTTTTTGGGTTGGCATCGACGGGTATAACGACTCCACGGTTGAGCAAACGGGCGTTCTCGGTGAGTGTGCACACGGCTCTGCGGTTTACGCCGCTTGGTACGAGTTTTACCCAGCTTCTCCCGTCTACGCGCCATCAAGCGATGTGGTAAAACCTGGAGACACGATGTACGCAAATGTCACATACGTTTCGTCTTCAGGCTGTTTTGTAACGGTATTAAAGGACATAACAGAAGGCTGGAGCTACAAATCGCCGTGCACCACGGTTTCGGGTGCGGCAAGAAGTAGCGCCGAGTGGATCACAGAAAGACCAGCGATTGGCGGAAGCTTGACCACGTTAGCGAATTTCGGAAAGGCTTACTATGGTCTAGATTACACAAGTGTGAGCAACACCAACGTCGTCGTTATAAACGGCGTGACCTACACCATCGGCGCTTCACCGAACTATGTTGCGATAACCATGGTGAACAACAAAGGCGCAACTTTGGCAACTCCCTCATCGCTTTCGACCGGTGGCACAAGCTTTTACGTGAGCTACGCTTGAACCACTGCTTACGCAAAGTGAACACGCGCAATTTCCACTTTAAAAAACTTTTTTAACTTTTTTGATACTTAATGAAACTCGCGTTTTTACTCATCGCTATGCTCTTCTTGACAACTCTCGGTCTCCGCAGGCTCACCAAACATGGTTTACCAAGCGAACCCACCAAGAGTTTTCGCAGTCACAACAATTCAAAACAACCTTTGCCAAGTGGGAAATTTCTCGCTACACTCCACAGGTGCTTCAAAACGCTTACGACTTTTCCCGTGCGTACAACTTGGTTGGAGGAATTTCGAACGCGGGTAGCGGCGAAACAATCGTGATAATCGACGCGTTCGGTAGCCCCACGATCAAACAAGATGTGGAAGTGTTCGACCAGGCTTTCGGCCTTCCCCCAATTCATCTCAACATTTACTGCCCCCAAGGTTGCCCCGCTTTTAACCCGATCTCTTTAAACGAGGTTGGCTGGTCTTTTGATACAACACTAGACGTGGAGTACAGCCATGCGATGGCGCCTGGTGCGACGATCGACCTTGTGGTAGCGAGCACCAACTTCGGAAACGCGATTAACAACGCGATGCGGTTTGCGCTCAACAACCACGGGTGAAATTTGGTCGATGAGCTTTGGCGCGCCTGAGTGCTTCTTCCGCGGAGACAACTCGCAGTTCATCCAAGCGCAACAAATCTTTTCCCAAGCGGTGTCGCAAGGTGTGACGCTTGTCGCATCAGCGGGAGATGACGGCGCTCAAGAAGGTTGTGCGTCTCCGAGCGCGCTTTTTCCGTCATCTGACCCACTCGTTCTTGCGGTGGGCGGAACACACTTAAACGTCGGAAAAAGCGGAGAATACATTTCGGAGAGTGCGTGGAACGACGAAGAAGACGAATTCCTGCTAGCCCAAGGAGTGAGCTTTGCTTACGCAACTGGTGGTGCGCCGAGCATCTTCTTTAACGCGCCAAGCTACCAAAAAGGGGTGAGTGTGACACCGTTTGACTGTACAACAAGTAGCCTTTCAAGCTGCAGTGTTGGAACGCCTTTCACCCCCTCCGCACGCGTGACGTCAGACGTGTCTTATGACGCAGATCTTGACGGCGGTGTTCTGGTTTACTGGAGCGCGATACCTAGCCAAGCGGGCTTCTATATCGTGGGTGGAACAAGCGCGGGTGCGCCACAGTGGTCTGCGGCTCTTGCGATCGCGTACCAGTACGCCCACGCCTACCTGGGTTTGTCAATCCGTACCTTTACGAGCTCGCTGGAACCGCGGCGTTTCACGACGTTTCACAAGGCTCAAACACGCTAAGACCTGGCGAGGGCTTTCTTTCAATAACAGGTTACGACGCGCCAACTGGTGTTGGTTCCCCCGACGTAGCAAACTTGGTGACATAGCTCAAAATTCTTAATTCGTAAACACACTTAAAATCTGTCGCACTGCGCTTTTGGTGGACGCCAAGCTTCGGTTGGCGATTCAATAAAGCAAATCAAGAAGGCTTTTTAGAGGAACCGACAATATAGTAGCAGGTTGAGCTGGTGCGCAAGAGCTCGACGGCCAAGTGTTGTTATTACAGACGAGTAAAACATGGAAACACACAATCACGTGCAACACTACAAAACCCGCTGATGCTTGTAGATCTTACGCCTTACCATTCCCAAATTGCGCTAAAAGAGGTGTAATACTTACAAACGCGGAGACGCTTTGTGTCGGTATGCGCTTTGTTCTAGATGACATAAAAAGTTGATATGATAATTCCCACTTTGTGCTTTCACAACGAGTAAAAAACGCGGTCTGAGCTTAGCGCGTACAAAAACATCGAAACAGGTAGAACCGCCTTACCGCTTTCAAAATCAATCGTGTCAAAGCTTAGCACATAACCCCTTTCAAGCTTTAGGTCGCCTGGTTTTGCTTTCCCCCACTTCACCTCAATGCCAATTTGATTTATCACAAAATCCACTTCTTTTCCGCCTTTAAAGAAGGTGTAACCCGTGTGCTCATACTCTCTTGCTAGGTGCTCACCCACAATTCCTTCAACAATTCGCGCAACTTCAGAGTTTTCAATCGAACCAACACCTTTCGTGTATCTCTTTACCACTCTGTAAATAAAAGGATCCGTGAAGTAAATCTTCTTAAAAGACTTGTTGTTCACTCTCCCGTTTTCGATCTTTCTAAATACCCTTAGCACAAACAGGTTTTGCAAAAGCTCTAAATAAGACGCCACGGTGTTGTGAGAGCCTATCGAAGTCTCCTTTGCTATCGTGTTTTCTGAGATTCTTGAAGCGTAAAAGTCCAGCACTTTTTCTGCCAACTCTCTAAAAACTCTTTCCTCTCTACCAAGCTTTGCAAGGTCGCTTAGTATAGCGTCCTTGTACGTTTCATACAAAGAGTTCAACGGGTCACCTGTGACATAATTTGTCGCAAGAAATCCGCCCCTTTTTACGTACTCAAGCAAAGCTTTGTTTAGCTCATTAAGATAGGGTGAAAGCTTTATCGCGTTTTTGTAAAACTCTTTAACATCAAAAACGTTAAGAGTAGGTAGCTCGATTTTTCTGAAAAACAAGTTGTACAACACTCTAAAGTTCAGAGGGTAGAAAACAACTTTTTTAAGAGGCCTACCAGGAAGAGTTTCTTTTTTTAAAGAAACTGAAGACGAACCGCTCACGAATACCAACGTGTTACGCAAGTATCCAGCGTTAAAAAGGTGTAGAAGCGCTGTGTTCCACTCCTTTACAAATGTGACCTCATCGAGAAACGTGTACGCTTCTTGAGAGTTAACAAAAGTTCGGTATTCATGTAGCAAAGAAATTAGATCCTCCTTGTCTTTTAGCGATTCACACGAAAAGAACAAAATCTTGGTGGGCTCCACACCTCTTTCCAAAAGATTCATGATGCTTGTTTTCAAAAACGTGGTTTTGCCAACTTGCCTTGGTCCCATGAGTAACACGCTTTCCTGCAAAGGAGAGGGTATGAACTTGGGATTGCACAAAAGCGCCTTTTTTACTTGCTCGTCTTCGTATATGCTCTTTTTGTCCACCCACCAAGGATTTTGAAAGTTCATCTGGGAAATTAAAGACATCTTGATAGTTAACTGACAAGATTTATTTAAAACTTGTCAATTATTGACAAGTTTTCTTTGAAACTTGATAGTTAACTATCAAGTTTCAAAGCTATAACATTTTGCTAAGCGTTTTCATTACATTCTTACCATCGGTATATTTACGTTGTTACCTATAGTGGTCTAGAGTGTAATATTTAGATTATGTGAGCTCTGCCTGAAGGCGGAAGCTTCCTAGTTCATCGCCCCGCCTTGCCTCTTTGTCAACTCTGAAGAGGGGGAGGTAGGGGGTGAAGTAAGAGGTGTGGCGGGTGACTCCCACGCGGCTCTTTTTAAAAGATCCAGACACGCGTTGAGGCCACGGTCGAGAGTAAACCCGCAGAACGGGCAACGAAACACGCGGTCTTAAGCTTTGGTTGATTCTACCACACTGGAAACGCTTACAAGATGTGTTGCACGCTTGAAGGGCAAAACCAATTTCCCGCGTTTTACAAACACTCAAGTATCCTTCTGAGCTCCGAAAGGAGTCTTAGCCTCCTTGTTTTGGTTTGGATTTAAGAGGCCATTGGAAAGCGTCAAAGTCGATGCTTACAGCTTGTGTTGCTGAGGTCGCTGTTACGCTTTAGCATCAATAGCAAGAAGCGTGGATTCTAAGGTGTAAAGCTTGTCACAAAATCCCTGTAAAGTAAGCCAATTTTGCTTGAGTTTTTTGAGCCCGCCTTGTGCCACAAAGTGTCCAACCTGCTCGGAGGTAAACCAATCACAAAAAATTGTGAGGCTTCTTTCAAACATGTATTTTACTTTTGGGGTCCACTGCGATCATGTCCAGATAACACTTCATGCGCATCACCTCCACTGTGTGTACCACTACATGAATAACTTCAAGAAGTGAACGAGCGGTGTGAAGAGCGTTTTTTCCTCGGGTGTTGTAGAAGCTTGTTCGGTCTTTGAATACCCGAAGACTCGACAGAGCTTCTTAACCCGAACGTTTGGTACGCGTGGTTTTTGAACCCGACTATAACGAAAGCTACTTGATGCCAAGCTCTTCGGTGTGTGAGAATAACTGGATTACAACACACCTTCTCTTTAACCTTCGAAGGAATCTTAACGAGTTTTGCGTTGTTCGCATGGACGAAACGCAAACCAAATTGCTTCGTAAAGCGGTCAACTGCAATCCAAACATGTAGCAGTTGGCTATCACACTTCGCAATGGGGTAACCGCGATAACCGAATATTCATGCGTCTTTGAGTCGAATCTCGGCTTCACCTCAACTGAATTCACTTCCCAATGCTCGACTTCGAAACTCTGAAAGCAGACTAAAGAAGCTTAAGGTTTTTCAGGCTTAAGCCAAAAGCGTTGAGACCGCAGCTTGAGCTCGAACCTCTCACAAGTTTGAATTTCTAAAGACGTGGTGGGCGTCACGTAATTTGTGAAACCGTGGAGCCCACACTGCACACCATCTCTATCCATACCCAAAAATTTATATCGCCATACCTGAACCCAGATTATGACCACAAAACAACCAGTTTACTCTGAGCTTAGAAAGGCGGGTGCGTTCATTTTTGTGGGCGTTGCACAGTTTGCGGTTTTGCTCATCGTGGCAGAGGCGCTTTTTCCAAACTACAGCGTGTCCAATAACTACATAAGCGACCTTGGCGCGATTTGCCACAGACCTCCTGCTCCGCTAAACGGTTGCGTTTTTGTTCAACCAACTTCGAGCGTATTCAACGGCTCGATCATATTCTTGGGGGTTTTCCTAATTATTGCGACGTATTTTCTTTTGCGTAGCAAAGTTTCGATGGTAGTCCCCGTGTTCACTTTACTTTCTGCGATAGGATGTATTGGCGTTGGCACTTTTACAGAAGCAACCGGTACGCCACACGGAATCTTTTCTCTTCTCACCTTTGTTTCGATCGGTTTGCTAGCACTCGTAAGCTACGGTGTGCAAAAGAGTCCGCTCAAGTACTTTTCGATAGTTGCAGGAGTCGCTACGCTCGCATCTCTTGTTTTGTTTATGACAGGGGTCTACTTAGGGCTAGGAATTGGAGGGATGGAAAGAATGATAGTGTACCCAGTTATGGTTTGGAGCTTGGCGTTTTCAGGGCATTTAATGGCTTTGGAAGAAGCAAAAGCGACTCCAAAAAGCGCTTGAGCTTTTCAGAAAGCGTTGTAAATCGGTTCGCTGTACCCAAGTATCACGTTTTTATTTCAAAAGCTTGTGGCTTAGCGGCGACAAAGAAAACCTTGGATCGGCTTCTTTATTCCGTTGGATTCTAAGTCTCTAGAAAAATGTTTGTTTGTGTTAAAAGCGCACACTTTCTAGTGTTAGCCAAGGTGTGTGAGTCACTTGAAAAAGCGTTTCGCCATCAGTTTGTGGTCTTGTGAAGTTTTGGTAACAAAAGGGAAAACTCTTACAAACGCGCTACACCCTTTGGTCAGGGAAGCTTTCTTCCAGAAACGAAAGGCGTTCGTCTTCGCCCATGTTTTTGTGTCTTAACAAACACGGCACTTCCTGTTAGATGTAGTGCGTGAGCACACAACGCTCGATTCGCTTTTACACTCAAACGAAAAAGGTGCTACAAAATGTGAGGGTGGCTTCTTAAAGCGCCAGAATTCACCAACTTTCCTAAAACCAAAATTCACGAAAACGCGTTTAATCCTGTAATTTTTGGCATTATTTTTGCTTGAAAACACTTTTAAACGTTTGAGGCGCAAAACGCTGGGCTTTATGAGGCTTGTAAAAGCTTTGTGATTGCGTGTTTTGGGTTAAATGAAATTGCAACATCAAAAATGTTTGGATTGGTGGTTTTTATGATCACTTAATTGTTGAGGATTTAGAATACTTTCCAGACGATCCTTATACATATTAATGTACCAGTGCATAGCTCTAGGAAGTCTGTGATGGGTGCGAAGAGCGTTTTCTTGTTGTAGGAGTTTATCCATTGGATAATCAAAATCCTAATAAACTAATCCAAGGGTTACATGTGTTTTTGAAATCCTTTTAGGGCCACAGAATCACGGTACCAAGGTCCATGATCGGTGAGGATAACCAGTTCATTCACGGAAACACTTTTCTGAGCCTACAAAAAATGAGTACGTGGCATCTTTGTAAAACACCAAAGCAAATCGGTCGCTTCGTCACTGTTTCAACCGCAACTCGCTTAGGAATTTATCACTCTACTACGATTTAATCCAGTGATCACCGAATGCTTACGTGGATCGGGTTTGAAGTTGAGTTTTTTAAACTTGTCCAATCTACTGCACTCGATTTCGAAGCTCTGAGTTTTGAAGGACCTAGAGCTCTAAGCCGAAAGCGTTAAGTAAAAACGTTACTTGAACTCGAACTTTTTTCATTTTAAAAAGTGTAATGGTTCCACGCTACCGAATCCAAAACCGTGATGCCCACCACGCTTAAGCCTTATCCAGATATAATTTCGAAAAAGCGAAATCATTGAATGTTCTTCTAATTTGTAGAATTTGTTCGGAGTTGTGTCGTCCAAAATACACCCTGTTTGTGAATAGAAGCGATTTTGTTTTCAAAATCAATCCACACAACTGTACCTGTAAAACCCGTGTGGCCTATGGTTTTTTCGGAACACTTGGTACCAAAAGAACCTGCCAAGTTTTTGATGAACCAGCCGTAGCTGTGTTCGCCGCCTATATTTGCGTTGGAACTATCCAAAAACAGCTCACGCCTTGGAAACACGCTTTTGTGACCACTCAAAAGCGCACACACATAAAGCTCCAAGTCTTTTAAACATGAAAACAAACCAGCGTGTTCTGCAATACTTATAGCAAATTGTGCACAATTCCAGCACTTTGTACCTTTTCAGTTAATACGGTTTTTGCTGAGTCTGTCTTGCAACGAGTATTACGTATCCCCGAAGGCTCAAAAACTCTCAGGAGTTTTTTGAAATAGCTTGTTTCCAAAAAATTCATTGTTTTCTACGTTGATAAAAAATGTAAATCAAAACGAATTTGACTAGACGTGTGTAACTCCAGTTATTAGTTTACAAAAAGTGCTTTTTGTGATAAAGGTCCTTGTTCGATGGCTTGCTCATTGCTCTCCTTTAGCCCTTAAAAACACGTCTTTTAGAGTCATTTTGTCGCACGCTAAACCCAAGTTTTCGGCGACTTCACCCGCTAAAACCCTTTCTAATACGCTTGACGCAACACCAAAAATCATACGAAGAACCTGCACAAATTTGTCAGGCTCGTCTGGTATGTCAATCCTCTTTACCCCAAAAACTTGCTCTACTTCGACGTAAATCACTCGTCTCACAACTGGTCCTAGCACGCTATCAAGCGCTTTGTCTAGTGCGCTAAGAATTTCAGTGTTGCTACGCCTACGCAACCGCATCCCACCCACTTTCGAAAAACTAACTTGAAAAACTCTAAAACCAACGCCACTTTAATTCGATAAGTTCCTACGTGCGGGGGGGAAATACATTTAACACAGAAGATAAAATGATATAATAACATTTTAACTTTTCTATACTTTTTTAATTAATCGTACACTAACTCAAAAATTTTTCACTTTTACAGCGTGTTGCACGATACAGGTTATTTACAAATCAGTAGAGG
>Ga0208548_100526_pt1 | contig 15127 bp, 10 predicted proteins | sample ECH_Chost_MetaG_FD_187133 | JGI IMG/M metagenome (GOLD analysis project Ga0208548, IMG submission 187133) | Hot spring microbial mat communities from Yellowstone National Park, Wyoming, USA - ECH_C host_MetaG (SPAdes) (version 2) | ecosystem: Environmental > Aquatic > Thermal springs > Hot... | reverse complement strand
CTAACATGTTTGCGGCTCTTTTAATATTAGTTTTGGCATCATTAGCTTTGTATTCATCTATTAGTTTTATAGAACGATTTTTGATACCATGGAAGAAGGCTGGGGAATACGTAGTATCAGAATAGAGAATATAGTAGAAAAATTTATACCCGCCCATGCGAAAGTGTCAGTGATATTGGATTCAAATGCAGAATATTACGCTCCATTCTTTTTTAGCTTTAGATAAAGGATATTTTTCTCACAAGGATTGAACGTTATATATAACATAGGATCTGGATCTGCAAACACAATAAGTCAATTAGCTGCTGGAGTAGCCCCTATGGCTTTTGCTGATGCAATGACAGGCATTTTATATAGTGATGTCGGTATAACAGCGCCTGGTTATGTTCTATGGATTAGAAGCGATTTTCTTAATGCTCATAAGGATATTGTTGCCAAATTTGTAACAGCATTATTAATGGGTATAAGAGATACGTTAATTAATCCTAATGAAGCGGCAGTAGCATTTGCAAGACATATAGCCGGAGTAAATTTGAATATAGTTAAGGCTGCGGTGAACGACTATGCTAATTTAGTTAAGAATGCACTCATGAAAGCACCAATACAAAATAAATTGCTAGGATATATAGTGCCTGAGTATTGGATGAATGCTTGGTCTTACGTAGTTAATTATTTAGGAGGCAAATATGTATCGAATATAAACGCTTATTACACTAACGATTTTGTCACTGCTGCAAATATCGTTCCACCATATTAAAATTTAAAATAATTTTACGTTTTTTTGCTTAAATTGTTTTTTAAATTATTTATGACTTGATTCACTATATTTTCAGAAGTAGAATTTAATACATGTGAGCCCAAAGAAGCTGCCATCCCCGATATATCTGCAACGAAAGTCCAATTAACAAGAGTTTTATTAGAGTTTATATCTTTTAGTTCAAAACTCAATTCTAAATTCATTGTGCTCTTTAATCCGTTACCGATACCAGTAATTTTTGCATAAAAAGGAGAATTCTTTTCCACAAACTTTAACTTAAGATCCGCACTTCCATGGATAATTCCTATTTTCAACTTTACTTTTACATCGAAACTATCCTTATCAATAATATTTATATTCTCTACTATAGGAAAAGCTTTAGCAACTTTTTCTGGATTGGTCAGATATTCATATACCGAATTAATGTTCTCATTTACTTCAAAATATCCTTTTTGCTCAATTTTAACCATTCTAACATCTGTGTAAATATAAGGATATATAAAGTTTACGCGTTTAGAAATTTTGAATTACATCTATAACTTATCAATTTCTCGCTGACTTTCTCCATGCTTTGAAAAAATCAAGATTTTGCTTTTCAAAGAGTTTCATCGTTTCTCCATGATGCAACATGGCTGACCTCCTTACTGCTCTAGAAGGTAGAGGGTTCCACTTCTAGAGAATCTCATTGGTTTCCAGCATTGATTCTTAGCTTCATTTGTCATTTGCTGGACATTTTATAGCTTAGAGCTTTCCCCATATTATCTGGTTTAAATAAACCTTCATAAAAAGGGTTGCTTAATAAAATCTGGATTCTATCAAGATCCTTCATTAAAGAGCAATAATTGCGATACTGAATTGACATCATCAAATCCCATTAAGCCCTCATTCTAGCTTAGGAGAAGCGTAACTGAGTTTCCTGAGAGAAACTTAAATTTCTAAATAATTAAGTTTTTTATCCCCGGCCCTAAAGGGCGAGGCTTTCATTTGTGTAAACTAAAATTTTTAAATATTAAATCCTCTGAAACCATTAACAAATTATGTATGCCATAGATTTTTCCTCGCATATAATACCTAAGGAAATAGTTAAGGAATTCAAGTTTGTATCATATGCAAAAATTGATCCAAATAACTATGATCCTGAATATCGAATAAAACTTATGGGTAAATATAATATTAGCGTTCAAGTTATCCATCTAGCCCAAACTCAAATATATGGATTAGATCCCATTAAAGCAGAAAATTTATGCAAAAAAGTAAATGATATAATTTCATCTATTGTAAATAAATATCCTCAACGATTCGTGGGTTCAGGCATTGTAACTTTATATGATATTGGATTTGCGATTGATGAATTAAATAGGTTATACAATGATTTGGGTCTAAAGTGTGTAACCATTGCTACACATTACGGTGAAAAATCATTGGATTATTCAGAATATCGTCCTTTTTTTCAAAAGATATCGTCATTAGGAATCCCTATCTTCCTTCATCCAATAAACTGGGAAGGATATGGACTTGTTGAAGATTCAAAAGATCCAGGATTTATGAGAACTTTTGGTTGGCCTTTTGATACTACACAGGCAATTTGGAAGATGATAGTAAGCGGCCTTCTTGATGAATATCCAAATTTAAAAATAGTTACCCATCATTTAGGAGGAATGTTTCCTTTTTATAAGCTAAGGGCTTATTATAGGTTATATCATGAGGGATTTGGAAAGAATTTAAAAAGAGATTTTTATGATTACTTTGGTAAACAAATTTTTGCTGACACCGCCATAGATGGTGGTTCTGTGGAAATATTAATGACTGGTTATTCATTGTTTGGTTCTAAAGGAATATTATTTGGATCAGATTGGCCGTTTGTAAATGAAGAATTATCAATTATAAATAATATCCGAGCTATTGAATTGCTGCCATTAACTAAAGAAGAAAAGGAAAATATCTTATGGAGAAATGCAAAGGATATTTTAAAGATTGATATATAGTTTTATAGATTTAAAGCGATTTTATACTTGAACCATTTAAAAATTTTAAATTCAAGGATTTATAATCTAAATTAAGCATAGAAAAATATATAATTTTTATTAGACTATTCTGATATGTTAAGGTCTTTAGTTTCTTTCATCCTGGATATTATAACTATTGTTGCTACTGATAATATAATTCCAATTAGTATGACGTATAATAATGGGTTAGCTGAAGAAAGTATGTAGGGGACACCAAATGTTATTAGTATGCCAGCATATAATGCAACAAATTGGTAAGATAACCCACTAGCACTATATCTGTATTGCGTCTTAAACAATTCTGTATAATATACTGTAAGGCTACCTGAACCTAAAGTTGCTAATGAATAAATTACCACTTGGGCAATAAGTATATTAAATAAATTATAAGAAGCTAGTAAGAGTGTATAAGGATAAATGAAGGCGGCAGAAAGTATAGCGCTTATGATGACTGTTTTCTTTCTTCCTATCAAATCGGATAAAAAACCTCCTAAAGTCATTGTAGCTACGATGACAAAATTCGTAACCATTATTGTATAAGTTACATACGTGCTTGATATACCAAACTTACTTAAATAAAAAGGTGCAAAGATTTGTATTAATGTAGGATTTATCCACCAAGCATATAACCATGCTAACGCTACTAGTAACATAAGTCCTATTTCTTTCCTAATAGCAAAATTAGCAGGACTTTTAAGTACCTTCCCTTCTTTTTCAAGTTTCATAAATAAGTTACTTTCCAAAGCGAAATATCGAATTAAAGCTGCACTAAAGAGAAAAATTACTCCTATTATGAATGGCACTCTCCACCAGAAATCAAGAAAACTAGATCTTGGAACCACGGAAGATAAGTAAAAAAGCAATGCTGCAGCTGTCCCTCCGCCCAATCCTAATGCTGCGTTCGTAAGCGAGGTGAACGTTCCTCGCCATTTACTATGTGAGTTGGATTCTAAAACCCAAGAAGCTGCACCACCAAATTCTCCTCCAAAACCTATGCCTTGGACCGCTCTAAATACGAATAACAATATAGGTGCAAGGAGGCCAATGGAAGAAGCAGGAGGCAGTACAGATATTCCTAGCATTGCTACTCCCACAGTAACCAAAGTTAGTATTAAAGTATATTTTCTTCCTTTCTTATCTCCTAGATGTCCGAATAAATATGCACCAATAGGTCTAGTAAAATATGATACCCCAAAAGCTGCTATCGAAAATGTTGCAGACAACTGCGGAAAAACGTTAAAATATATGAATTGCCAAACAAGGGATGCTGCTACTGCGGCTATAAAGAAATCATACCATTCTACAAAAGAACCAAATGTAGACAGAACTATAATTTTAGCTCTTTCAACAGTTGTGTATGTTTCGGTAATTTTTTCTTTTATTACCATTTTTCCTTTATGAGATTCTTCTTAATGGATTTATATAAAGTTTAATTATTTCAGTATTCATTTTTCTAAAAAGAGAAAGTTAATTTTTAAGTACATCTAATCAGTTAAGGACTAGTTAATAACAGAAATTAGAGTATAAGGAATTAAGGGTGCCAATATTTGGTTTTCTTCTGGTATTTTACTTATAATAGCTGGACTCTTAGTAATAATAGGATTTATACTTGCTAGCTTGTGTTAAGGCTTAAATTGGTAATTGCAAGATTCACTAATAGTCTTATTAGTATAACCGACCTCCTCGCTGCTCTAGAAGGAAAACCCTCTACTTTCTAGAGTAGCTCATTGGTTCCCAGCATTGATTAGTAGCTAATATCTCATCTGCTAGAATTTATAGCTCAGAGCTTCTCCCATGCAATCAGGTTTCAAAGAAAAGAAACATTCATAAAAAGGGTTGCCAGCCCAAAAGCTGGATTCTAAAAAGAATCTTTCATTAAATAGAAATACTGAATGCTTCTCATTAGTCCCATTAGGCTTTGATCGAGCTGGGAAGAAGCATTTAAATTTCCTAAAAGTTCAAATGAAATAATTATTTAAATCTATTCATCCCGGCCCTGAAGAGCGAGGCTTTCATTTGTGTAAACTAAAATTTTTAAATATTAAATCCTCTTTAAAATTCATAAATATATCAAAAATGAATTAATTGCTCTGTTTTTCTAACTCCTTTAATACCTTTTCAGGGGTAATTGGCATAGAATTAATCCAAATTCCTATTGCATTGTGGATTGCATTTCTTATTGAAGGAGCAACAGGCATAATCATGGTTTCTCCTACTGATTTAGCCCCATAAGGTCCTTCCTTGTAGGGGATTTCACAAATCACAGGAATTATCTCAGGAACATCTGACGTATGAATTATTTTATAATCTGCTAAGTTTGCATTCACTATTTGCCCATCAACAATTTTTAATTCTTCGTATAATGTGGCACTTACTCCCATTAATACTCCTCCTATAATTTGGCTTTCAATAAGTTTAGGATTTATAGCTTTTCCTACATCTTGAGCTAATACTATTCTTTTGACTTTAACCTGTCCTGTTTCTATATTAACTAAAACCTCAGAACCCGCTGCAACATGAGTATAGTAGGGGGATAATCTTCCATGAGGAAGCTCTCCTATGTCAACCCCATAGCCTACAAAATAATCCATATCTCCTGAATAAGGTATAATAGCTGAATACAATTTAGTTCTATTGAATAATTGAGAGACTGGCACACTCTTATCACTTCCTTTAATATGAATTGATTTTCCCTTTATTTCTAATTTGTCAGGCTCTATACCTAACTTCATAGCTGAATATTTAATGATCTTATTCTTCGCATCAGCACAAGCTTGTTTAACAGCGTTCCCAATATGAATCAATTGTCTAGAAGCTGAAGCTCCATATGTTAAGCCCATTGTTAATGAATCAGCTGAATCTAGCATCGAAACTATAATAACATCTTCTAAATCAACTCCAAACTCTTCAGCCACAATCTGAGCAATACTGGTTGTTGTACCTGCACCATTTTCAGTAATTGCAGCCCAAACTTCAATCTTTCCATCTTCTCTAACCTTAACCATGGCTTGATGAGGACCTATCCCACCCCATTTTGCAGAAAAGGCTATTCCTCTACCATATCTCCATGGATACTCAGGCTTATATTCAAGTTTATATGAATTAAAAACTTCCATCATCCTTTTAATAACGTATTCTGGATTGACATCTTCCATAATTTCACCAGCTGCGTTTACTTCATTTTCTTTAATTAGATGTTTTAATCTGAATTCAAAAGGATCAGCCTTTAGTATAGAGGCTAAATAATCCATTTGACATTCAATTGCCCATGCGGTTGAATATCCATAAGGGCTCCTTTTTGGTACACTTGGTATTTTATTAGTACGTACATTGTATGCATGCATTTCGAAATTAGGTATATTATAAACTGAAACTGCAGGCTTAATGGCATTTTTGATTAAATCATTCCCTTGAAAAGAGTAAGCTCCACCATCAAAAATTGCAACAATTTTTCTCGCAATAATTCTGCCATCTTTGGTTAGGCCATCTTTTATTGTTATTATCGATGGATGTCTTGCTCCAGTCGCAGTCATAGTTTCCTCTCTTGTTAATTCTAGTTTGACAGGACCTTTAGATTTAAGAGCTAACATAGCAGCAACAGCAGCTACATGACTTTCTTCTTTACTACCAAACCATCCACCAATGAAGGGAACTTTACCGATAATCTTATCTGAACTTATTTCTAATAAACTAGAAACTTCTGCTTTTATTTTATGAGCCCCTGAAGAAGTCCCATATATCGTAATGGAACCGTCATAATTAGGTATAGCTATAAACACCATTGGCTCAAGTTGGACGTGCGATTCTAAGGAGGTATAGTAAGTATTTTCTACAACTAAATGCGATGCCTTAAAAGCTTCATCTACATTGCCTCTTATTACTTTTTCATATACCGCAATATTATTATTACTTTCTATTTCTCCTGGATGTTTTATTCTTACAGGACAACCTTCTTGCATAGCTTCTATTGGATCAAGCACGTAAGGCAAAATTTCATATTCAACATAAATCTTGTTTATTGCTTTATGCGCTATCTCTTCATTTATAGCTGCTACGGCTGCAACACCTTGGTTTGAATAAAGTACCTCTCCTCTTGCAAGCGGTGGTGTATGGGCCGACTTTGCTGGAGGAAAGTCCCATCCTGTTATTATAGCTTTTACGCCAGGCATTCTTTCTGCTTCAGCGGTATCAATTTTCTTAATTTTTGCATGAGGATAAGGACAACGTTTAATTTTTCCAATAAATATTCTGCCAAAATCTAAATCACGCGTGAATTTTGCTTTTCCTATAACTTTTGGTAGCGCATCAAGCCGCGAAACTCCCTCGCCTATTAGTCTTCTTTTTAGTTCTATTTGAGAAATTCCTGGCATTCTTTATCGAAACATTACTACTTAGTTGCCAAAGCTTCTATAAGTGGCTTTACAAGTTTAGAAGAAGCAGGTCTTACGATAGGTATTTTCACACCTGCTTTTCTGTATTCTTCCACTTTGTTTATTACTTCCTCTTTTGAACCATAAGCAGTTAGGCCTTTTATAACATTCATTGGGATATCTCTTGCTAATTGTTCTTTTCCTCCTTTTTTATAAGATTCTAAAAGCTTAGTGATTAGTTCCTCTGATACGTATGGTTCACCGACTTTTATTCTTGGTCTTACTGCAAAATCTACTTGCAATGGCTCAAATTTACTTGCAAGTTCCCATCTTATTGCTCTTTCGGCTTCTCTTGTTCCATCCTCTATTCCTGCTACCACTATTCCTGTTATCATGAAATCATTGAAGTTTCTTCCATGTTCTTCAGCACTTTTTCTAACAATTTCCAAAGCATTTTTTGCATATTCAGGTGAAGTTGTAGCATTCACAACTACACCATCTCCAACTTTACCTGCTATTTTTAAGCCTGTTCTACTTGTAGCAGCAATAAGTAACGGGATTTTATTTTTAGGTCTTACCAACAATCCTTCGCTCTCTACTTGTATTGTTTCGCCTTTGAAGCTCACAAATTCTTCACTCCAATATTTCTTAATCAATATCGCATGTTCTTCCAATACCTTTGCAGGATTTAAAAATGGCAAACCATGCTTTTTACAATGAGATTCGGTACATGCACCTATAGCTAGAAATACTCTGCCATTTGATAGTTCATCTAATGTTGAAAAAGTTTCCGCAATTGTAAGAGGTGTTCTTAATCTTAGTATTTGTGTTGCGCCAAGTTTTATTTTACTTGTTCTATTGGCAAATGTTGCCAATGAGGTAATAGCATCTCTTATGCCTATTATTGTTTCTGAGAAAAAGGCTAATTCAAATCCCTTCTTTTCTGCTTCTACAACGTAGTTAGCCATGTCATGAATTGTTAGTTCAGGACTGTATCCGAGGCCTATGCCTATTTCTATCATATTAAACTAATTTTAACAGATGTATAAATAAATTATGAAAAACTCTGCTATTGAATATTTGAAATGTTTTTATACATGCTTAATTGTTTAAAGACAATGAAATTTGGATTTATACCTAAGGAATGGAATGATTACTTTAGCGAAGCACTGGATCAGATAAGAGTAGCTGAAAAGTATGGCTTTGACTCGGTATGGTTTGAAGAACATCATGAGAATGAATTGTATTTACCTAGCCCCTTATCTGCATTATATTCGGTATTTAGTTATACAAATTTAAAGCTTGGTTGCATTGTTATACTACCTTTATACCACCCTTACAGATTGGCAGAAGAGATCGCCCTACTAGATTTGATTTCTAAAGGAAGAGTGATTATAGGTGTTGTGTTAGGATATAGGGAAAAGGACTTTAAGAATTTCGGATTTTCATTAAAGGAAAGATCTCAACTTATGGATGAAGGGTTAATATTACTTGATAACCTATTGAGATATGAAAGCGTCAATTTCGATGGGAAAATATTTAAATTAAACAAGGCGAGGGTTGTTCCAAGACCCTATCAAAACCCCAGACCTCAAATATGGGTCGGTGCATGGAAAAAGAAGGCTATAAAAAGAGCGGCTTTATTAGGCGATGCATGGTTACCAGGTCAAACAGCTAAGTTGGTTGATGTTATAAAAATGAAGAAGGTATATGAAGAAGAAATAAAACAACTGAATAAGGATGTAAAAATTTGGCCAATAATCAGAGATGCATATATAGCTGAGAATAACGATAAAGCTATGAGTGAAGCAGAAAGTTCAATAAAAGAAATGTATCAATTAGATTATAGTCCTTCTGGACATCCACTCATAGGAGGAAAAGTAATGGATATAATGGAATGGGTAGAAGATAGAATATTAGTAGGTGATGCTGAAAAAGCCATAGAATTTATAAATAAAGTTAAGAATGCTGGTTTTAATTATATTATCTTCAGGTTATCGTTAAGGAAATTAAAAAATGAACAAATAAAAAATAGCATAAGGTTGTTAGGAGAAAGAGTTATTCCTTACTTTTCAAGCGAATTTAAAAACGCATAGTTTCGCATGATAATTTTTTTAAAAGTTGGACACACAAAATAAAGAGAAGGTAGAGGCAAATTATCTTTTATTTTGGAAATGGTGGGAATACCATGAATTATTCAATATTTGACCAAGAAGAGGCGTTTGCAATATCTAGCATAGTAGTAATTATAAATAAATATAAAATAGTTTAAGGAAGAACGACTTATTAAACATATAAAACACTGTTAATGATTTCGTGAACGAATTATTGAAAAACCTAATTTTTAGTTAATAAAATTAAGAAATGTTATATTAATAGAATATACGCAATGGAAGTTATAGAATTAGAAACTAATTTGTTTTGTAATTTTAACTACAGAAATAAAAAGAAATGCTCAGACGTATATTTTATAATCACGGGTAACAAAATAATAATTAGAATGGTAAAATTGATGTTAAAGGAAAGAAAAATGTTTTGAAAGTAGCAATACTAAAAGAGAATTTATAAGTATAGGTTACTTCTTGTATTGTTAAGGTTTCACAGTAATTACTAAGAATTAGTACATATAATTTACTGGCCTTTATAATATATGCAATAATTCTAAAGAAGAATTATCTTATATAAGACAGAATTCTATCGAAATAATAAGAAATAATTAATTAAAGACAAGTTAAAATAAAATTATCTTTAAAGATTTTTATAATAAAACTCTGTAGGACTTTCGGTTGAAAATTTTTAGAAATGAATAAATATATGCATTAGAATTACTTATTGTAGAATAAATGAGTAGGACTATTTTGGAAAAGGAATTAAAGGAAGAGTATTTCATTGTTGGAAAACCCATAGAAAGGGTAGATGCGAAGCCTAAAGTTACCGGAGAAGCGATATATGGATATGATTTATCTTTGCCTAAAATGCTTTACGGGAAAATTAAGCATAGTAGTATTCCTCATGGTTTAATAAAAAGAATAGATACGAGTAAAGCAGAAAGATTACCTGGTGTCAGGGCTATTATTACAGGGAGAGATATTCCTGATCACAGATATGGTTTGGTACTCTTTGATCGGTATATTTTAGCAAAAGATAGAGTAAGATTTATTGGCGAAGCAGTAGCGGCCGTTGCAGCAGATTCGCCAGAAATTGCAGAGAAAGCTATTAATTTAATTGAAGTGGAATATGAAGAACTACCTGCAGTTTTTGATCCTGAAGAAGCTATTCAAGCAAATGCTCCTATTTTGCATCCTGATTTAAAAAAATATGGTACATCCAAAGTAAGTGCACCTTGGATACCATTTGATATTCCTAATTTAAATAACTATAGAAGAGTGGTGTTTGGCGATGTAGAAAAAGGTTTTCATGAATCATATTTAGTAGTTGAAAATACGTATGAAACTGCTATGGTCCATCACTCTTATATGGAACCAAATTCATGCATTGCTGTATACAATCCTGATGATACCTATACAGTATATACTTCAACTCAAACTCCTTTTAGATTTAGATTCGAATTAAGTTTAGCTTTAGGAATACCTGAGAGCAAAATAAGAGTAATTTCTCCCTTTGTTGGAGGAGGGTTTGGCGGCAAATTAACAATATACAGCGAGCCTATTGCTTGTATTCTTTCTAAAAAAACTAGAAGACCTGTAAAGATTGCATTATCGAGGGAAGAAGTATTCACTTTTACTACTGTAAGGCCACCAGCAAAGATATACGTAAAGGACGGTGTTGCAAGGGATGGAAAACTCTTAGCAAGACAAGTTAAGATGTATGTAAACGGTGGCGCATATTCAGGAGGATCTGGAATAGCTGTGTATACCTATTTGGCTGCACAAGCGTTAGCAACTTATAAACCCGATAATGTAAAATTAGAAATATTCTCGGTGTATACAAATTTACCACCTCAAGGTCCATTGAGAGGTGTTGGACCAGCTATTCTTGATTTTGCATTTGAAAGACAGATGGAAATAATAGCTAATAAGCTTGGTTTGGATCCCATAGAGATAAGGCTAAAGAATATACCAAAGCAAGGAGAAGAGAACATATTCGGCGAAGTCGTGGATGAAGATTACGGAAAGGTATTATTAACCGCTTATAATAAACTAATGGAGAGACTTAAAACAGATATTAAGGAGCCGCCTTCTCCTTGGAAGCGTGGAATAGGTTTCGCACTATCAAGTAAGTATTCTTTGGCTCCTACAGCTTCATCTGCGACAGTTAGATTAAGAGAAGATGGTGTGATTGAGGTATTTTTAGGTTCAACAGAAATAGGAATGGGAAATTATACTATAATGCAACAATTGGTTGCTGAAGAATTCAAGATACCAATTGATATGGTTTCGATTGCTGCTGCAGCAGATACTGAATTTTCACCATTCGATGAAGCACAAATGTCATCAAGAACAACTGTATCTTTAGGAAACGCCGTTGTTTTAGCATGCAAGAAGTTAAAAAACAAGATTGCCGAATATGCTGCAAAGAAAATTGGCGAAGATCCTAAGGATTTAGATGTAAGAGAAGGGCTTGTAATTTCAAAAAGAGATCCAAATAAAAGGATTAAATGGGAAGATCTCTTTGCTAGAGGTAAAATAAGAACAGGAACCTTTTTAGAAGAAGAAGGTGAACTAATAGCATCTGCCAATTGGTTTATACCTGCAGGCGCAGATAAGGAAACAGGCAGAGTATATGACAAATATGGAAGAAAAGTTTTCGAAAGAATAGTTAATTTCTATACTCCTACTGCAATTGCTTCAGAAGTCTGGGTTAATATAGAAACTGGTCAAGTTAAACTTAAAAGGTTGATAACTGTTGTAGATGCAGGAAAAGTGATTAATCCTAAATTAGTAGAAGGACAAATAGTAGGGGGAAGTGCGATGGGGTTAAGTATAGCTTTATTCGAAGAATTAAAATGGGAAAAGGGTTATCCTTTAAATGCAAATTTTGCTGATTATAAGCTCATTCAACAAGCAGACTTACCTGAAATAATTTCTATTGCAACCGAGACTCCAATGCCTCATGGACCATATGGAGCAAGAGGTGTCGGTGAAGCTGGATTGTTAGCATCTGATGCAATACCAAATGCGGTAAGTAATGCAATAGGTAAAAACGTTAACAAGATTCCAATAACCCCAGAATATATACTACGTTTATTAGAGAGTTAAAATGGCACTCTTTGATTTAAAAGATTATATAAAGCCTAATAATATACAAGAAACTCTTAAACTACTTTCAGAATTTAAAGGTAAAGCTAAAATTATTGCAGGTGGAACTGTTCTTCATGAGCTCTCAGAAAGAAATCTATTGGAAGGAATAGAATATCTGATCGATATAGAAAACATAGGATTAAACTATATCAATGTAGAAAATGATGGAATACATATAGGTGCTACAACAACATTTAACCAAATCGTCAGCAACCCTTTATTCTTAAAACCATATTACTATGCACTTTATTTAGCAGCTAAAGGAGTTAGTTCTTATCAAGTAAGAAATGTTGGAACAGTAGGGGGCTCGATATGCAGTTCAATACCATTCCTAGATGTACCAAATGCCTTAGTTACATTAGATGCAAAAGCGAAGATTGTTTCTTTAGCAGGAGAAAGAATAGTCAATGTTGAAGAAATTTTTGGAGGAATGTTTTCTCCCAATATTTCAGATGATGAATTGCTTACAGAAGTTATTCTACCTGTGGAAGAAGAAAAAACAGCTTCTTATTATGTGAAATTAACTGAAAGAACCTACGATTATGCCATTGTAAGCGTTGGAGTAAAGCTAAAGTTGAGCAGTGATGGAAAAATAGATAAAATTAAGACAGTATTTGGGAATTTTCAAACAACACCTTTTGTGGAAAAAAAGGTCGAAGAAATAGCGAAAAATAAATATATTAGTGATGAGTTGATAAATTACATCATGCAACAGATACCTTCCGTTGAGCCAATAGATTCCATAAATGCTTCCTCGTGGTATAAGAAAAAGGTGATCAAAGTGTTATTCAGAGATGCAGTTAAAGGTGCATTAATGTTGCTAGGTTAAAAAATGCCGAAAAAACAAATAAGGATTGTTGTAAACGGAAGGGAAGAAATTGTTGAAATTAACCCTTATGATTCATTATTAAAGGTATTAAGAGACTATCTTGGATTAACAGGTGCAAAAAGAGGTTGTGACTATGGTGGATGTGGATGCTGTACTGTAGTGGTTAACGGTAAAGCTGTATATTCCTGCATGTATCCTGCAGTAAAAGCCGAGGGAAAAGAAATTTTAACTGTTGAAGGGCTGTATAAAGAAGGAAAGCTTCATCCTATTCAAAAAGCTTTCATAGATGCTAATACAGTTCAATGCGGTTATTCAATTCCAGGAGCAATAATGTCAGCATATGCTTTACTTTTAAGGAACTCAAATCCAACAGATGAAGAAATAAAGGAAGCCTTTTCAGGAAATTTATGCAGATGTAGTGCAGGTTATTATTGGCCTCAGGCGGTAAAAATAGCTTTAAAATATATGAAGGAGCAAGGAGAAGAAAAATACTAAAATATTTCTTTCCATTTATTTTTTATTTCTTTTTGCAATTCAGGACTCGGTTCAACTACTTTTGGAAATGTATTTCTAATAGCTTGTGAGAAAGGCTTACAAGCATATATGATTACTCTTCCCAACGCATATTCTTCAGCATATTCTTTTCTCTCTGCTATAGGATCGAGTGGAGTATCTGGCATATCTCTTATAATATCAATTCCTGTTGCTGGATCCGTTCTACTACTCATTGCCCATATTACATCATATAAATTTGAAGGATCTATGTCTTCATCGACAATCACTGTGAATCTACTACCATGTGCAGCAGCGTGACAAGCGGATGCTATAAGTCCTACTTGCCTTGCATGACCTGCATATAATTGTTTTATTGAGATTACGTTGAAAGCTCTTGAAAATCCTGCCTCATGCGCCCAAACTCCCTGAATACCAGGTATACCTGCAGCTTCCAGTTCATCCCAAATTAGCGCAGCTCTTACAGGGCATCTATAATATGAATAGTCATAAGGAGGCCTACCCGGTGATGTTCCCAAGAGTATTGGATTATCTCTATAATATACTGCTTCGATTCTTATAACTGGCTGTTTTGTTCTTCCTCCTGCATAATAGCCATAGTATTCTCCGAATGGCCCCTCATCTCTCATTTCTTTAGTAATGTAACCTTCCATGGCTATTTCACTATCAGCAGGTATAGGCAAACCCGTTATGGGTCCTTCTATTACTTTCCAATTATAATTTAACATAGCACCCAAGTAGTTAAATTCTGAAACGCCGTATGGTACTTCTATTCCGCTTAGTGCGTATAGAGCGGGATGATTTCCTAATGAAATAACTACGGGTACCTCTTCTCCTTTATTAAAATATTTATACATATGCAATCTTGCATGTCTTGCAGAAGCGATCCATGTTCCTAACTCTCTTTCATTATGAACCATTAATCTATAAGTTCCTGCGTTAATCCAACCTGTATCAGGATCTTTAGTTATAATTACATCAGCAGTGCCTATGTAATTTCCTCCATCATATTCATTCCATTTAGGTGCAGGAAATTTTAGTATATTTACTTTTTCCCCTTTCTCCATATGAGCTAATACTGGTGAAGTTTTTACATATTCAGGGTCATATTTTTGGTAATTTTTTCTGGCATAGTTCATTCTTTCTCTAAACCATTTAACCAAATCTATATCTGTAACTGTAGGGGGCAAACCAAAAGTTAATGCGACCCTCTTGGAATCTAATAACACACCTACTAATAACCGAAATCCTTCTGGATGACCCTTTATTTTATCGAATAATATTGTCCACTTTTTGTGTTTAGCATTCATATGAGTAATCGCCCCTAGTTCTAATTCAGGATTTACTCCTTCGAGAATTTTTAGTAGACCTATTTTTTCAATTTCTCTCAG
>Ga0208548_100523_pt1 | contig 15255 bp, 19 predicted proteins | sample ECH_Chost_MetaG_FD_187133 | JGI IMG/M metagenome (GOLD analysis project Ga0208548, IMG submission 187133) | Hot spring microbial mat communities from Yellowstone National Park, Wyoming, USA - ECH_C host_MetaG (SPAdes) (version 2) | ecosystem: Environmental > Aquatic > Thermal springs > Hot... | reverse complement strand
CTTATAAATCCTGTTATTCGCTATGAATCGATATTATCCTGCTGGAGTTATTTTTCATAATATGATTTTGGGTCTACCGGTCTACGAAGAGGATACCGTAATCTCTTTGATTTATTTCATGTTTCTAACAGCTTTATTATTCTTCAAACTTTGACTGAAGAAGAGCGTCCTCGGGCCTTGTGCCTTTCGTTTTTAATGTTTAGGCTATTATGTCTAGACCTAACCTATCCTCACCCGATGACTAGGAAGATACTACCAGCCCCGCGATCACCGTAATTCCCATGCTCTCCGCAGTCTCCTTGATCTCTTCTTCAATGGTGTTGGCGATTAGGAAAAGTCGAATCGGCTTCTGGTAAAGAGATTGGAACACCTTCTCCCTGATCTCCAACTGCTCCACCGCCCCCTCATCTGCAAAGTTCTTCACCTCAAAGACGTATATGGCGTCGTCGGTCTCGTAGAAGTCCACCTCGAATTTCCTCCCCTTACTTACCACTCCCTTTTCGTCTATTATTGTGACGTGTCTCACGGCCGACGGATCGATGCCGTGAAGAGATAAGGCCTCCTTGTACAATTCCATGATAGTCCTCTCTATGTAGTGCCCCGCCCTTGAGGTGAAGCTCGAGAACGAAATGTTCATCCTCTGTATCTCCTTCCATATTTTGGTGTTCTCCTCCTCTATCCTCTCTATGCGTTCGTTGATCCTCTTGATCTCCTCCTTGGTGCTCTGTATCTCCTGCCAGATCCTCTTGTTCTCCTCCTCTATCCTCTCTATGCGTTCGTTGATCCTCTTGTTCTCCTCCTCTATCCTCTCTATGCGTTCGTTGATCCTCTTGTTCTCCTCCTCTATCCTCTCTATGCGTTCGTTGATCCTCTTGTTCTCCTCCTCTATCCTCTCTATGCGTTCGTTGATCCTCTTGATCTCCTCCTTGGTGCTCTGTATCTCCTGCCAGATCCTCTTGTTCTCCTCCTCTATCCTCTCTATCCTCCCTACACTTTCACTGATCATCTTGAGAATCTGGTCGGACTTTTTCAGTAGTTCATCGTTCCTTAGTTTATCGTAGACCTTTTCTACTATCTTGCCTATGAACTCTTCATCTGCTAGTAGCTTCCTTGCTGCTTCCTCAGACATATGTGAATGTAAGCGTCTGAGGTAAAAACTTATACTGAGCCAAGGAGAGTATATCGATGGCGTCAACATTAAGCTATAGATCGTAGGGTTAAGGCAGTTTTCCTTGAGAGTGTAGTGTTATTCCTTCTTTATGAGTCATTCTTGACAGGTAGAAGAGAATTTCGTAGGTTAGTGCCGACACCATGGACACGTTCAACGCTGCATTGGCGTAAGTTTTAGTTGCTCCTGCTGTGATCTTGAATGTGTAACCAAGCAATTTCGTCTATCTTTCTGCCCTACAATTGCACATGTAACCTAACCCGTCTTGGTGGTCAGGCTTTAATCATAGGGCCCAACAGCTGCCGCATGGATATTTTAGTAGCTAAGCGGAGACTGAGGAGACTGACTATCGTCACACTTATTCTTCTAACCTTTGAAGGGTGGGCGGGCGATGCGGTAAACCTCTTCGCCATCTATTCAGCAAATCATCTGTCTTCCATAACGCCTTACTCCTACTTCCAGTATATCGAGAATGTAAGAGGGATCGGGCCAATACTTCTCGCCCATGAGATAGTGGCCCTCTTCGCGCTGGGATTCGCCTTGTCTACAATGCTCTTTGCGTTAAGCATGAAGCACTGGTCGCTACTCCTTCAAAAAGGAAATACTCCCAATTCATCCAGGATATGGATAGGACATACGTAATACATGTGGAGGGAAGTGATGTCCACCTCGATTTATATCTAGCCAAAGAGTTCTCGAAGGTTAAGGAAGTTAAATATTTAAATTGACTTTTCATCTATAAATGGATTCCAAAAGGTTTCGGACTGAACTTTACGTATCTATTTGTCCATGAGGACAATGGCTTCTTAATTGAAGTCATGTCTTTCCATTTCTAAGACGTTGTTTAAGCCGGATCGATCTAGGGCAGGAACGCAGTTCATGACCCCTCGTCAATATAACTTAACCTGTAAATCTCAACAATTTTAATCCTCCCCTCAATACATCCTTTGTGATAAAGGAAGTTAATTCCTACGTGTTAATGTATGAGGGAATAAATGACGAGAGAGACGCCTTAGCCGTCAAGGCCTTCGCGGAACACCCCATGGAGGTTGTTGTCGTTACTGTGGAGACGTCAGATGGTTATGTGGGAGTTGGAGAATCCCTAGCTTATGGTTGCGCGGACTCCGTTAAGTCCCTCCTTGACACCACAATTCGTTCACTGGTGAGGGAAGAAGACGAGGAGCACATAGAGGGAATATGGAACAAGGTCTACAGGGCCACTCTGAGGTATGGTAGGAGAGGGATAGCCGTGGCCGCACTTAGCGGTTTGGACACAGCACTTTGGGACATCATGGGAAAGAAGGCGAGGAAGCCTCTCTACAAACTTCTAGGAGCCAGTCAGGACAGGGTTAAGTGTTATGTAACGGGAGGGTACTACTCACCTCATAAGGACCTGGAGAGGTTGAGAGAGGAGGTATCCCACTACGTGAAGGCCGGATTTAAGGGGGTGAAGGTCAAGATTGGAGGCTCTACACTGGAGAACGACATGACCAGGCTCAAGGTGGTGAGGGAGGCGGTTGGAGATGACGTTAACATTGCGGTGGACGCCAACAACGTCTTCAGCTACGACGAAGCGTTGAAGGTGGGGAGGAGGTTGGAGGAGTTCGGCGCATGGTTCTTCGAGGAGCCCATCCAGACGGATCTAGTGGATAGGAGCGCGTCACTGGCGTCCCAGTTGGAGGTGCCAATAGCTGGGTATGAGACGGCGTTCACAAGGTGGGAGTTCTATGAACTCATGCGTAGAGGTGCAGTGGACATAGTTCAACCGGACGTCATGTGGTCGGGCGGTGTATCTGAGGTCATGAAGATAGGTGCCCTGGCTAAGACCTTAGGTTACCCCATTATACTGCATTATTCAGCCTCGGCCATCTCCTTGATCGCCAACGCCCACGTCGCCGCGGCCTTGGGAAATCAGTGGCAGGAGACCCACCTCAGGAGGAACATGTTAAGGGATGAGTTATTCAAGGAGAGAATAGAGTATGAGGACGGTCACCTTCTGTTACCGGACAGGCCGGGCCTGGGTTTCACCCTGAGGGAGGACTTCGTGGAAACCTTCGGTAGAAAGAACACTCACTGATAATACATTCCCTCCGCCACTTCGTATCCGCCTATTGTTATTGGAACCTCCAGGGGCCTGGAGGGTCTGGCAACCTTCAGCGATACGTTCTCTCCGGGTCCCTTCTCCTCAAGGATCACTTGAAGTTCCATGGGATCTTTCACCGCCTTCCCATCCACCTCCTCGATAACGTCACCGGGCCTGAGGCCTACTCTGGCCGCGGGACTTCCTTGGTACACTTTTGCCACCAACAATCCTTCGTCTCTGGGTAGGTTGTAGTAGGCGGCCATGGACTTATTCACCTTCAATATTACCACGCCGAGGAACGGCCTCATGTACCTACCGAACTTCCTCACGTTGTTCACGAACCCCCTGACCAGTTGGGAGGGGATGGCGAACCCTATGCCTTGGGCGTATGGTATCATGGCCGTCACTACCCCTAACGCCTCTCCCCTTACGTTCACCAGGGGCCCACCGCTGTTTCCAGGATTTATGGCAGCGTCGGTCTGTATCACGTAAAGCGGGTTTCCGCCAGGAGTCACTATGGTTCTACCTACGCCGCTTATGACCCCAAGGGTGGTGCTGTCCAATCCAAGTGGACTCCCCACGGCCAAGGCGAGCTCCCCTATCTTCACGTTCTCGGAGAGCCTTAGTGGTGGAAGGTCAACTTTAGCCCTCACCAGCGCAAGATCGTTAAATGGGTTGAACGCAACCACCTCGCCCTCCGAGTCCCTCTGATCCCTACTCATAAGTCTGATGGCATTGCTGTTCCTAACCACGTGGTAGGAGGTGAGGAACAGTCCCTTTTCGATCGCAAATCCCGAGCCCAACCCCTCCCTGGCCTGAGGGAGCAGGAACTCATCCATCGAGATCTGTCTTGAGAATATGGTGACCACTGACTTGGACACCTGCTCTACCAACTTCACTATCTCCTCGTTGAGTTCTGGGAGGTTCATGATTGTTTAAGTGAGAGGCGGTTAAAATTTCCTTGTGTCTCGATAGTGTTGACATTGCATATGAATTATGAGATTATGACGTTCCCTTGAGTGAAGCGTTATTCACTCCTTCGAAACCATTCTCGTTTGATAGAAGAAAATTTAGCGGCTCAGTGTCGACACAGGTGTCTCCAACCTCGTCGATCGACGGATTAGAGCCTGGTATCTAAAAATCACAGTCAAGTTATCTACCTGCATCATTATCTATCCCTGTAGACCATCCCATTTTTAATGGAATGAGGTCATATCCCATATGTACCCAGAGTTCTGTTTGGAGAGGTGGCTCCCTCAGGGACTAGAGGGCTAAGTACGTAATATCTGAAAGCGGCGTAGAGCCATTGGAGTTGTCAGACTTCCATGTTAACGTGAAGTTCGAATACGGCCATACCAAGGGCTCTCCGAAATTAAGGGAATTAATAGCCTCTCGTCTAGGGCGGGGAAGTGAAGAAGTAATAATAACCAATGGAGGGGCTGAGGCTAACTACCTGGCCTCCCTTGCCCTCATTAAACCGGGGGACGAGGTGATTGTGGATATGCCAAACTACATGCAGATCCCTGGAATCCTGAGGGGAATTGGTGCCAACGTCGTTTATATTTGGAGAAAGGAAGGTATGATTGACCTCGATGAGCTTAACCAGTTGGTGAATAGAAAAACTAAGGCCCTCGTAATCACGAACCCCAATAACCCCACAGGAATGGCAATGAGTGAGAGGGAAATGAAGGCGATTTCAGATATTGCTTCAGATAGAGGGGTAACCTTGATTGTCGACGAAGTTTACAGAGGGTCAGAGTTCGATGGGGAGAAGCCGTCCTTCCTCTCCTTCATTGATGGCGTGAGCACAAACAGTATGTCCAAGGTCTACGGTCTGCCTGGAATAAGGATAGGGTGGACGGTGGCCAAGAAGGAATTGGTAGATAGGATGTGGGCAATAAGGGATTACGTGAACATATCGCCCTCAGTTATAGGTCAGGAGATCGCTTATGAAGCCCTCCTTAAGGCTGACGAACTGAAGGAGAGATCCAGGGAGATAGTTAGCAGGAACCTAAAGATAGTGGAGGAGGTCATGAGGAGAGAGGAGGTTGATCATCTGGTGGAGTGGCACAGACCAAACGCTACCGCTCTGGCCTTCTTGAAATTAAAGGGGGTGAAGGATACGTTCTCCTTCGCCCAGTCACTGTTCCAAAATGAGGGCGTTCTACTTAATCCAGGCGAATGTTTCGAAATGCTGGGATATGTGAGAATAGGGATAGGCCAAGGGGATAAGGAGACGTTAAGGACAGCTCTGACCTTAACATTTAGGCATATGAAGTCTTGGAGTTTGAAAACATGAGACAAAATCATTTTTAAGGGAACGACCCAGCTAGGTGGCCGCCTGTGTTGACCAACAATTCCTTGAACTTAAGGGCGTCACGTAACGCAGTCAAATTGTTGAACATTACGTAGTTTTCCTCGCCAAGCATGCCCCGTAACTTAATGAAGTCCTCTGAGGTGAACTCATATCTATACATCACAAGTCCATGTAATCTGTAATACTTCAATGTGGACAGGGACCTATTCCTAAATGGATCCACTGCATGAATGAATCCTGTCCTCTGTAGAACATAGGTTACTTCCTCTTCACTCCATCCACGGGGTTCCCAACAATAGGTGAAGTTTCTAGATAAAATTGACCAGAATTGAGCCACCCTGTCCTTACCCCTTTGGAACGTGAAGGAGTTGGGTGTTTGAAAGACGATCAACCTGGCCCCCAGCTTCCTGGCCTCCTCCAAGGTCGCCTCCAGTGCCTTTACCGTATCCTCGTTCACCTTGAACTCCCCGAAGTTGTCGGGGTTTCCCTTAAACCTCCTCATTCTCCTGTAGGTGGGTGAGGTTGCGGAATGGGTTATCACCTGAAGCGCCTTAACTGTGAACTCCGGGACTCTGTTGGCCCAGTTCCTCAACCTTTCCTCTGGCACCAGGTCATAGAAGGTCTCCTGAGTTTCGGCTACGTCTAAACCTCCTCTCCTGGGGATACCACAAATTCCCACCTTGACCCACATATGGGTGAGATTGAGGTGGAGGCTATTTAGAGACCTCCGCATATTACTAGCTCTAATCATTCTAGCACTAGAATAACTTCCACAACGCCTCTAGCAACATTTAAATTTCCTAAAATCGAGAATGACACATGTGGTCTCAACAGGAGAGAGAAGGAATTGATAGTTTAAGAGGAGGAATAGTTTATGAGATGATAGCAATTTTGGTTGCCTTCATAGGAATCTTAAGCTTCGCCATTTCCTTAGCAGTCGGTGTTGTGTTTCTCATTTTGGGTGTGATCCTAGCTATTTTGGGATTAATTAGGGTATATAGGGGTTTCGATAAACTTACCCCATACGTGCCAAACACAAACCTGGGGAAGATAGGGGCAATACTGCTTGTGATTCCATTCCTGGACCTAATAGGTGTAATATTGGTGGGAATAGCTCTCTACTTCGTAGGGGAGAAATATAACAACTCCACGGTTAAAATAGGTGGTATCTTGGCTGCCATTCCCATAGGTTTCATATCTTTCGTTGGTTTCATTGTCACGTACCTGGGATTGGGCGAAGTAAATTCAAGGCTGACAACAATTCCCGCTCAATTACCTCAAGCACCTCAGACGCAAACCACTCAACCGGTCCCGCAGCAGATCTTGGTTTATCAGGTAGGGAATGGTGTTCTCAGAGGAAACATCGCTACGCTCACCCTGAACTCGAGCGGTCAGATCACAATTATTGGTGTTACCATAGAGGGATTGAATCAGTCTGCTATGACAATCCAACCCAATGTGTTGATGAGGGGAGATAATCAGATTACGGTGACTTTTCCACCATTACCACCATCGCCACAGGGAATGCAGTATAGATTGAGGATAGGATTGGCAGACGGCTCCTCCATATTGGCTATGGTGACAGTAAGTTAGTGGGCCCTGCCGCGAGACAATATCAAATGATGGGTTGTATATAATCATCTGATCCCAACCTCCACTATGGACCTTAGGAGACATTAGGCCTCAATCGTTGTTAGGTTATGGGAGGTTCCTGGATTTAAGGTCTTAGAAACCGTCATATTTTCATTCAATTTTTGTTCTGATGCCAATGTAGTGTAGCTTAATCCTTGGTGGGAGCTGACTTTCCAGGCACTCACCTCAAACATGATCTTTACACCAATGGATAACATCATCCCGCTCATCATCAGTTATGATATTAATCCAACGGACAGTTACCCGTATCGATTACTTGAACGTCATCGAACACCACAAACCTTAGACCAGTTGAGTTGATTCTATTTAGGGCATCATCATACTCCCTCCTAGAACCATATAATCCTAAGGTGGGAACAAGTCTAGGGTACGATTCATTGATCATGAGGAATTCTTCCTTAAGTGTTCTCTTGATAAGTGATATTGTCTCCTCTCTATTCCCCTCAACAAAGAACACCATTTGAAATATTCCACCCTCCTTCATGACAGTGGAGTCCAGTCTAGGATAGAGCCAGAATGCCTTTATCCTCACCATTGCGTCTAAAAGTCTCTTAATTGTCCTATACATGGATGGCTTTCCTACCCTCTCCGTAAGTTCTGGAATGGGCAGGTGCGGATCATCCCAAAGCTCCCTAACTATCCTCCTCTCCAGAGAGTCCTTCAGTGACAGGTTGCGCGAAACCCTGAGTTCGTAGGAGTCCCTCGGATTTACTGGGGCGTATCCCATCTTCTCCACTCTAATGAAATTTACCCTGGGGAAATCGGATCTCAGGTATGAGAGTCTCTCATCCAATTCCCACCCCTCGCAGGTAACCTCCATGGCCACTATGGGCATTAACCCAGGAGGACCCAAGTTAAGGTAAAACATTACGTTTACGAAGCGGGGAGGATCTTTCCTCATGACCTCCTTTACCATTTCCCCACCCTCCCTGTCCGTTGTGCCCATCAACAGGAACTGGCTCTTTCCAATTAGGTCCATGTTAAGTCTCATAAGCAATTTCTCCCCCAGAAGTCCGCTCTCCCTCATCTCCCTTAACTTTGAATCCACTTTGGAGAATGGAAGGTTAAGTGACTTGGATATGGAGTATGCTGTGGGAGGAGAGTACTTCCTCTCATCGTCACTGGGAAAGTAGGTCCTCCTGAGTATTTCCCTCATTAGCATATCGATAGGCATTTAATTTCGCCATTTTCTAATGCTGCCAAACACTTCTCAAAATATTAAAGATTTCGACAAAGAAAGACCCGTCAAGGAGACAGGGTTTGGGTGAAGATGACAGAGTACGGTCGGCTATCCAGTAATGGGATTCATCCCGATTAACTCTGCCAACGTCTAACAGAAATTTATAGTGTTGATGGATGCAAGACTTTTTGCAGTGACTCGTAGCTCAGCCTAAATACCAGCTCCACCTCTAGCCATGGCTTAGGGGGTTTCGTTATAGAGTGTATGTGGAACAACGTTGAAGGGGTTAAGGTAGTATAACGTTCTTTCGCTGACTTGCGTTTAAATTGAGAAGGGAGCAGTTGGCGTTAACGGGATCCAAGTAGTCAGCCCTCACCTTAGAAGTAGATCAAGTATTTCGGTTCCATGACTGTTTTACCCCTGCTCTTCAATTTTCGCTAAGACTAGATCGTTGGTCCCCATGCTCAATAATTGAATTCGCCCTTCAATTTAAAAAGAATGTAAGACAGTAGTACCTCATGCTGGCTTACGTATATTGGCACAGGAGCTCCACCAACGTTAATGTCTACGAATCGGCCCTAATTAACTTCCACAGGAACTTTGATTCCCAGTCAATACCGGGCTATTTGGGTTCAATTGTAGCTAAGGTGGAGGGCGCAGGATGGCTGTCCGAGGGAGATTGTTATGAGGATTGGTACCTATTGGAGAACTCCGGCGTCTTAGACCTAATAAATGAGGCGGCCGTGAGCGATAGGATGAGAGAAATCCATGACTCCGTGGCATCAATTTCCGTTGACGGTAAGGGAGGTCTCTACGGCCTATTGAGAGGGAATCACGGTCTACTCTCGGCCCATTGTTATTGGTTCTTCAAACCCAGGGGGATGAAGTATTCGCACTTCTACTCAAAACTGACCGTCACTCAGCTGTGGAGGAGAATGTTGGCCATGGGACCCACTCCCGAGTTCTGTGCAATGGGGGAGGAAGTGGAGGGTGCCTCCAAGGTGAAAAGGAATGTCATCTATAATGGAGCAAAGGTATGATAAACCTTCAACTTCTTGTAAGGTTAGGCGGTCTCACCTTCACTTAATAACTCCCTTAATACCACAGCGTTATTTCTCTCCCTATCCTTGGCAGAAAAGAGGAGGGTTACTACCTGGTATCTCCTAATCAAATCGCGGAGTTGTTCCAGGGCCTTACTTCCCTTGATCTCCTCCCCGTATCTCCTCCTGAACTCGTCCCACTTGGAGGGTTCGTGGGAAAACCACTTTCTAAGCTCATTTGAGGGAGCTACGTCCTTCATCCAGAGATCTATTTTGACGTCCTCCCTCCTTATTCCCCTTGGCCACAATCTGTCCACCAAAATTCTAATCCCATCGTCGGGGGAAGGTGGATCGTAAACCCTCTTGATCTTTATCATTTACTCTATTCCATCTCACATTTTAAAAACCTTATCACTTACAAAAGGAGTATGTCCATAGTGTCGGCACAGATTAGGTAAATTAATAGATCCCTATCTGTCAAGATCTATTGACTCCCCACAATCTTCATCAATTCACGTCAGTCCCGTTGTTCTGAAGGGAGAGATAATTTATCCTAACAAATGTCGACACTATGGACACACTGATGGGATCAATCATTCCGCAAAAGTTTCCAAGTACAACCTAGTAAAAGTCCCCTCTTAGCTTTTAATCTGACCCTCATCAATCCCCATGTGAAAGAGGAGGAGATAACAAAAATTGACGAGATAAGGAGAAAAGTAGTTGAAAGTATTGGGCTATTGATCCTTTACATTGTAGTTTACATCGTGGTGGAGGCCCTAATTAACAACCTTCTTTTCCCTTATCTCGAGTCTCAAAGACTTTCCATTATACCTGGGCAAACTCCATCCATTTCAGGTTATGAGCCCTACGTTAATGTTCTGATTTCCTTGCTCTTCGGCTTCTTTATTGTTCAGGGTTTTGCAAACGTGGTTTACTGGAACCTGAGGCTGAAATATGACCATCCCACCTCAGCCTCCATGAGGAGCGTATTCAGACTCATAGGGATTGGTGCCCTTGTCGCAGGCATAGTGGGAGGAATAGCAGGAGGAGTGGCGGGAGTGGCCCTTGGAGGTTTCCTTGGAATAGTCATAGGTTTCGCCACTCAGCAAGTTCTGGGACAGGCCGTGGATGGGCTGTTCCTTCTCCTGTCCAGGCCTTTTAGGATAAAGGATCACGTGAACATGACGGGCGATCAGGGTATTGTGGAGGAGGTCACTACGCTGTTCACCTACGTAATTAAACAGGACGGTACAAAGGTTGTAATACCCAATAATATGGTCATAGGGAACAAGGTTTACGTTTATCCAAGACAGATTGAGCAAAAGCAACAGACTCCATGATTATGGTTTGTTGTTAAATGTCCTAAGAGTGTTGGCATGGAGTGGGTTACCGTTGCACGGTGTCGTCACTTGTCAGGATAAATTATCTCTCTCTTAAGAACATTATGTAACTGACGTGAATATGAGGATTGTGGCGAGTTAACAGTCTCGACAAATAGGTTTGTTAATTTACCTAATCCATGACGACACTCTCGGCAAACTTAAGAATAAATTATAAGTTACAAATATGATTAACCTGTGGTAATAACTTTCTTCTTTAATTAAATAGTAAGCTAGTAAATTGTAGCCTATTGAAAGGCTAATAATACGGAGTAGCCTTTCCTAAGGAATAGGGTTTTCCCTAAATTGATTAAGCGGAACGAGGGCCTTTTCCGCGTCCATGTCAAACCTATACACCTAATTTCCCTCATTGCTAAGTGAGTCCTCCTTAAAGGTGGGTAGGACATCCAAGTCTCCCACCCTAAGTTCTATTGGGATAGGGTTAGTGGCAAAATCACAGTAAAAAATTATAGTGACTTGAGTATGGTTTCAAACACTTGAAATTGAGCTGTTCCCTGGAATTGGGCGAAGACAACGTAATTTCCCCGAATACCCACCATGTAGGTGGAAGCGCCCGAAAATCCCTGTGTTGTGAAATTGAAGTAGTTGAATCCGTTTATCGTACCATTAACTGCTCCCCCCTGGGTGGCGCCGTAAAAATATGAGTAGAGGGAGGACGCGTTACTTCCCTGGAAAACACTGAGCTGTACCTCGGTGGTGGAGCCCACCAACTCCTCGCCCCATTGAGTGAAGTTACCGTATGGAGTGGTTAAGTTACTTACCTCAAAGCTGGCCAAGGAGAGTTCCTTGGTCTGGGGATAGAGGAAGGACGGGAAACTGACCTGAAGTCCACTCCCTGATCTCATTGCGGAGCTCTCCTGATTCAGAAACGGGGTAAGGTTGACAGGACTTGTATTGCCCGTAACATTTACTGCAAGCACGTACCTGCCGTAAATTGTGTGGGGAATTGTTAGATTGAAAGATGGGGCGGTGGCATAATGGATGACCCAGACCACGAGAGTGGCATTACCGTTCTGGGCTATCTCTTGATACACCGCATCCGATCCAGGGAAGACCTGGGCCAGGGTCTGTGAGTAGTTGAACTTGGCTAGAGACACGATTCTCCAGCCTGGAGAGGCCGAGGAAATCTGCGTCTGCGTGGGAAGGAAGACATGTTGTGATTGTGTTTGGTTTGACGTCTCTACTTTAGGTACTACAGCGAGTACGACGCCAACTACTACCGCCACAACCACAACGACCGCGATGATGATTAACGTGTTCCTATTCATTACTTCATTGGCGAATAGGAGGATAATAAGTCACTACGGAGAGGTCAACCTCTGATACAACTTAACTAGCGCTTGAGTGCCCTTCTCCCCCATTCCTATGGCGTTCATGGCGCTATAGAGTTGCAGTGTCGTGGAAGTTCCAAGTAGAGGAACGTTCAGCTTTGTGGCCACATCCACTGCGTATTTGAGGTCCTTCCTCAGGTGAGCGGCCCTGAATCCCGGCTCCATGTCTCCCTTCATCACCTTCGGCATGTAGTACTGCACTGTAAATGAGTTTGCCGCTCCCGTACTCAATACCTTGAAGAGTATCTCCTGGTCTATTCCCGCTCTCTCCGCCAGGGTCATAACCTCCGCCAAGGCCAACATGTTGACCCCCACCACAACCTGATTCAGTAGCTTCAACATTTGGCCGTATCCCACTCCGCCGGCATGCACTATGGTCTTACCCATCGCCTGAAAGATAGGCATGACCCTCTCAACGTCTTCCCTCTCCCCTCCTACCATTATGGTGAGCGTGGCCTCCCTGGCACCCCTATCTCCTCCCGTGACAGGAGCGTCCAGGAACCTCAATCCTCTACTGGCACACATTGAATGAAATGTCCTCGCGTGCTCCGGGGAGTTAGTTCCCATGTCCACCACAATTGTCCCCTGTTTAGCTCCCTCAAGTACACCATGAGGACCTGAGAGAACCTCCATCACGTCTGGTGCGTCCGTAACCATGAGGATCACCACCTCTGACTCGGCTGCCACCTCCCTGGGTGATGAGGCAACCTTTATTCCCTCCCTCTTGAATGGTTCAGCCTTGGCTTGAGTTCTGTTGTAGACCGTAAGCGGGAATCCTGCTTTGTGGAGGTTCATTGCCATTGACCCTCCCATCAATCCAAGACCGATGAATCCTACCTTCATTTTTTTACCATCTTGGACCATCAACGATCACTATGTCTTTTTGTTCCGATTACAAATATATGTTTCACTCCACGCCCGTTGGAGACCGTGACAAGCGGATCTCTTAAAAGATGAAAGATCAAGCTGTTGGTTTGACTCAAGAATAAGGCACAAGTATGATCTTAACATTTTTACTTCACATTAGTATTTACTACGATGCTTTCCCTAGTAACCTTCAAGGTAAGGCATGACGATTGGTCACAGCTCACTGAGATCTACCAGGTGAAAGTGACTAAGAGGCATACTATAATCAGAGAAGGAAACATATTCGACGTGGTTCAGCTCTCTGGAGAGGAGTTGGGAGGATTCCTTCGGAACCTTAGGGTACATCCTAGGGTGAGGGAGGTGAGGCTCTTGGAGAGATCTCCAACCACCGCCGCAGTGATGTTGGTAGCGAAGTTGGAGGGCAGCATAACCTCAGTAATGGTGGAACAAGCCTACGAATTCAGCGAATCCCTTAAGGATGGTGTGGAATATTGGAGAGCTGTCTTACCAAGGGGTAGGATTGGTAAGCTTACAGAGACAGTAAGTAGAATGGGCCTGTTGAGCGATCTAACCATTAGAGAGTTCTCTTATCATAGGGAGAGGAACTCGTTAACGGAGAGGGAAAGGGAGGTCTTAGCCGTGGCGCTTTCAATGGGTTACTTTGAGTCCCCAAGACAAGTCACAGCTTTCGAAGTTGCCACGTCCCTTGGAATAAGTAAGGTCTCATTTACTCAACACCTGAGGAGAATCGGAAAGAAACTGGCCACTAAGGAACTCGGTGAATCGGCAGCGAATCTACCTGGTACAACTTAACGTAGTTAGGCTATTCTTATATATAATGGGACAACCTAGTTTAATATAATGACAGAATCTAAGGAAAGTATTGAGGCCGGAATAAGGGAGGTGTATAATTTCGTACTGGAGAGAAAGAACGTCACCGCCAGATATGTGCTGACTTCCTCCCCGCCCTGGAAGGGCGAGGGTTCCCCTCATCGGTTCGGGTTTACATCCCTCATTTGAGGGGCAGTCGAGAGGGTCAGAGACCCCCTCCCATTTAAATTCATGATTGCAATAACATCACGATCGTTTTCATAACCACAAGAACATTTAAACCAACGATGAGAAACCTCCTTCATCTTTCTACCACACTTAGGGCAAGAGACTGATGAATAACTGGGATTAACAAACTCAATAACCATTCCGTGTTTCCTAGCCTGCCAGGAAATCCAATACTGCAGACGGTGGTACTGCATTAAGTACAGTTTATCCCTAAACTCTCTTGGCAGTCTATCTACATTCTTGATAAGGTTCTTAAGCCTCTCCAACTTGATAACGTTAACACCCATTCTCTTTGCTACATCAACAACCCACTTCCCCACTTTCCTAGCAAAGTCCTCCATAGTCCTCCTAGCCTTTTGATGGAAAGAACGGACTCTATACAAGATCCTCTTATTCTCCCTCCATCTCCTTGAATACTTCTTTTGCAAACTCTCAGCTAAAGACTTCCAGTGGTGAACCTCCTCAAGGCGAGTTGGGATCCTAACATAATGAGTATCATCCTTCCCCACTACAATCTCATGTTAATATCAACAGCAATACTTTCCTTTAGCTCAACATTCTCTTCTCCCTTCTCAAAAACAACTTTTAGAAAAGCCTTCCCATCCTTTATTACTAATCTAGCCTCCCTCATCCTCCAACTCAAGTAGTCCTTGAGGTTTCTAGGATATCCCAAGATTGGAAGTTCACCAACACTTGCAATCCTAACAATCATTGTTTCGAAGTCCACATTATAACTTGCTTTTGGTGTTAACCATACCGTAGGTCTGTACACTCTTGGAAAACGTCCTTTTCTCGGATTATTATACCAGCCCTTGTATATTGAGATTGCATCACGATAACAGTCCTCAGCAACCTTTGACGGTAGATTGTATTCCTCCCTTAGCTTCTCGTACAACTCCTCGTGAACTTTCGATAGCACTCCCTTCTCTTCCGGGTTTTTCACGTTTTCTTTCAACCAGAATAGGGTGAAACGGAGTGCCTTAACGTAGTTGTTCACGAGGGCTAGGAGGGAATCAGATAGAGCGATCTTCATCGAAACTGTAGCTCTGATCGCTTTAACCCTCCTAGCCATTAAGGAAATTTAAGAAAAGAAGTATTTAAATATAAGGGGGCTATCCATCCCCGCTGGCGAGGCTTTCCGCCCCCTTAACCCCTTT
>Ga0208548_100517_pt1 | contig 15358 bp, 19 predicted proteins | sample ECH_Chost_MetaG_FD_187133 | JGI IMG/M metagenome (GOLD analysis project Ga0208548, IMG submission 187133) | Hot spring microbial mat communities from Yellowstone National Park, Wyoming, USA - ECH_C host_MetaG (SPAdes) (version 2) | ecosystem: Environmental > Aquatic > Thermal springs > Hot... | reverse complement strand
AAAAGTCCTAGGTAGTCGAAATTCTGTATGTGATGAATCATTTGATTTAGAAATATTTTCTTATATAAAGGATACTATAGAAAAAATAAAGCAGAAAAATATTTATATTTTAAACGAAAGAAAAAATATTAAAAATTATTTTCTATTATGGTATTATATTTTGATTGTTATGGAAAAAGTTTTCAGGATCGTATTTTCTCTTAATCTCTTTTAATTTCAAATATGTATCATTATCATAAGAATATTTGAAAGATTCTTGACTTACATCACCTTCATAATTTACATAACCTCCACCTATTGAATATTTCTTTAAAGCATTCCAAGTACTTCTTACCCATTCTATATTTTTTGGATCATCTTTTTCATCAGTCCACTTACCAACAACATTTATAGCAAACTCGGCATTCTTAAAGCTAAATGCGTTATTGCCTTCTTTTATTTTTCCTCCCCAAGTTTCATAGTGTAGTTCGCTCATAAAAGAAGGAGATTTTCTTCTAAGTTCAATAAGATCGAATAGTGCATTTTCATCCAATTTGCCAGTATAATGAGATTTCCAATAATTCCTTAGACCAGGTGGGTTGAAAGGTTCTGGTAAAGCTTGTATAGCTAAATAGGGCATTGAATCTACAAGATCAATTCGTTCATTGGTTACTTCTCCGAGAGGCTTTATTGATTCCATCGCTTTCTCTTTTGGTTGTGTTGTAATAAGCAACGCAACACCTATTAGTGTACCTACCCAATTGCTAGGTATGAATGGTGCAGGAGGCGCATTCACAAGAATAAAGATGCTACCTAAATCTTCAGGATGGTCAATCATTATATTATTAAATTCAGTTATTGCATCCTTTAAACTATTTTCTGGAAAGAAAATTGCACCTCCATAAACGATAGGTCCTAATTTATGAAGATTATATTCAAAAGATGTTACGACTCCAAAATTACCTCCACCGCCTTTTAAAGACCAGAATAAATCTTTATTTTCATCCTCATTTGCTTCTATGAACTCTCCATCTGCACTTACTAATTGATAACTTTTAACATTGTCGCATGCTAATCCATACATTCTACTTATATGTCCTCTTCCTCCTCCTAAAGTGAAACCTGCAATGCCTGTGCTGGAAATTGCACCGCCTGGAACAGCTAAGCCAAACATTTGAGTTTCTCTATCGAGTTCTCTCCATACAACACCAGCCTGGGCTCTAGCAATTTGTTTCTTCTTATCAACCCAAATTCCTTTCATGGATGATAAATCTATCACATAACCATCGCAAAGTGATGTTCCAGCTACATTATGGCCTCCGCCTCTTACTGATACTTCTTCACCTTTAAGAAATTTAACAGACTGAATTACATCAGATACAGTCATACATTTTATAATGGCTTTAGGATGCTTATTGATCATACCGTTGAAAATTCTTCTTTCTTTTTCATATTCAGGGTTATTTGGCAGAATTATTTTACCCGTAATCTTGTTCTTTAATTCTTCAATGTTTACCATTTTATTTCACCAATACGATGTACTCATAATCGTTAACTCTTTCTCTTGTAATGCTATACTTAGTTCTCAATTTTTCCAAATCATTCTCAATATCCTTTCTACTTTTCTCTGTAATCAACTCAAGTTCATTTAAAGATATCATTTCATTTTCATGCTCTTTTAAGTATTCTTCAACTTTTGGAGCAGATTGTTTTTGAATACCAGCGACGTTTTCCTCTATAATGCTTTCTAATTTATTGGAATCGAATATATCATCTATTACGATTTTATCGTTTAAAGTTTCAAAAATAAAATTATAAAATGTTGCACCTTCAACTTGCATACTGCTAACTTCTTTTAAAAACCTTCTTTGAAAGCTTGAAGAACTAGATAGGTTTACTAATTCATTATAATTAAAATTAGAATTTTTCGCCAATCTATCAAATAACTCTTGGCTTTCTTTCTCTGACTTTACTACAAATGAATCTAATAACAATCTTAGAAATTTTCTAGAATTTTTTTCATTGATTAATTTTGATGCAAAGTACAATTTTGATGCATTTAAACTAGTTTTTAATCCTGTTTTTTCTATAAATGCTTCATCAAAAGGTATTTTAGATTTTTTATTATGCTCTTATGGAATGACTTTACAGAATCTAAAGTAAAACCAGTTTCTTTAAACCATGTATCAATGTTATCCACAGCAACACCACATCTATATTCAACTTTAATCATTCCATCGTATTCATATTCCACTTTTCTAATGTAGGGTTCGGCGCATAGCGTCCATGGACAATATGGGTCAACGTAGTGTATTATTTTTCCACTAGGAATTTCTATTTTTGCCATATGCAAATTTATTTTTGAAGTATTTAAGTAGGACGTTTACTATATATGTATTACAAAGTAATATATTTTAATGCAAAAATACCATAAAAAGAAAACTGTAATTAGAAGTATTAGATTGAATGAAGATGATGACTTATTATTGCAACGTGAAGCACAAATGAGGGGATTAAGTTATAATTCTTTGGTCAATTTAATTTTAAAGAAATTTATTGAATGGGATAGATTTGCAGAAAGGCTAGGAATGGTATCGATAACTCGGGATGGATTTCAAATTATACATGAATCAATTAAAGATGAAGTATTCAATAAAATTGCTGAAGATATGGGAAGCAGAAATCCTAAAGATATGACTAGATTTTGGTTTAAAGAATTTAATCTAAACAATTTTCTTAATTTTTTATTTTTATATTGTAAATATGGAAAACTAGCTGAATGCGAGATGAAAAAAGAAGTAAATGAGTACTATTTAACTTTTCAACATGTATATGGAGAGAAATATTCTAAATTCCTAAGCATATGGCTAAAATCTGCGTTCAAAAATGCGCTAAATATTATACCGAAGATAGAAGTTAGCAAAAATTCGGTAAGCGTAAGTTTTAAAGTTAATTTATGAAAAATTTTAAACCTTAATTGAACAAAATATTCAAAACATATTTATACGCATAAAAATTGAATAAGAAAGGATTAAAGAACTGCCAAAGCAATAAGGATAAATGTCTAGCAAAAGGAGTTGATATGGGTAAAATGAGTCTGCAAGATCTTAAGGTGAAAGACTGTTAATAGAGTCTGCTTACGGGATTGATTTAGAAACAGCTAAATCGTTCAAATCCTTAGATTCGAATGCTGTAATAACTAAAAAATTTAGATTCTTATATAGAATTGATAATAATTATATTCTGATTAAATTTAATGATAATTAAAAATTCGTAAGAAATTCTAGGTAAATTCTTTGACGCTCAATTTTTATAATATTCAAAATATATTATAATCATGAATGAAAAAACATATTATGATGAAATAGATCGCATCTTCACTCAAATTTCTTCAACTTACGACAGTGAAATTTTGTTAAACAAAAGCTCGTATGTTTCTTATTTGATAACAATAGAGTATCTTTTAAAAAATTCTAAAGGGGTAAAGCTTGCATTGGATATAGGGTGTGGTACAGGCCTTCAAGCAATTCCTTTAGCTCTTAACGGTATCCATGTTGTTGCCATTGATGTTTCCGAAGGAATGTTAAATGTTTTAAAGGAAAAGATAAAGAAACTAGGCATAAAGAATATTGAAACCTATAAATTACCAGCATCAGGAATTGAAAAACTGGTTGAAATATACGGTGAAAATACATTCGATCTTGCTTATTCTTATTTTGGACCCATAAATGCTGAACCTAATATCGAAAGATTAAGTTTCTACTTATATAAATTATTACGTAACGAGGGAGTATTTTTGGTTTCTGTAATCAATAGATGGTGCTTATACGATCTAATAACACTCAAACCGAGAAAAAAATTCGGAATTTATAAGAGTATAAAGTTTTCACTTTTGAATCCATTGGAAATTAAGAATTATTTCAGAAATTTTAAAATAGAAGAAATTGTTGGGGTAGGAATCATATTTCCGCATAGAAATTCAAAAATAAGGAATAAGAAGTTGATATATAGACTAGCAAATATGGAAATACTTATCAATAAAATTTTTCCTTTTAATTATTTAGGTAGCGATTTTATAGTTAAATTTGTTAAATGAAGAAGCTTATATTTTTCCATTTAGTAATTGAATTGATTAGATTCAAAATTACATTTGCTATTGAGAATGCTTATATTTTTAAAAATAATATCTATGCAGAAATAAGATATATAAGAAATAAGGAAAGACATTACATTAAGCTCAAAAACAGGTTTGCTAATGGTGTGGTTGTTTTCGATGATAAAAGATCTTCATACACAGGCTACATACCTTATTGGATAGATTATTCAAACAAAGCTAAAATTTATGACCAAGAATTTCACAGGCTATTCGGAACTATGTATTATAGTTTTCGCGGAACTACTAAAGGGATTTTCATTTTTAATAAAAAGTTTGAAGAAATATTCTGCTCAAGATTATTTAAAACTATTAATTTTAAGGTAATTGTAAGACTAGCTTAATTTTAAATTTAATATGATTTGATTAGATCATTAAGCTTTGAATTTGAAAGGCTAATTCTATATAGATTTTGTTATAAAAAATAACTATTAAAGATTTTTGTTATACTGCTGAATTTAACAAAAGAGATAAAGGTGTTTTTAGTTATTTGGTTGTACCACTCAGGATCTTTACCAGCTCTCTCTACAATGTATAAAAATTTGCTAACAAGTTCCGAATAATCTTTTTCATCAATATCTTTAATCGAAGAATGGAAAATATCTATGAAATCTCTTATATCCTCTCCAAAAAACCAACCGTTGTAACCATCGACAATTACTTCAAGTGCACCGCCGTCTTTAGAAGATAAGGTCGGTACTCCGTTGATTCCTGCTTTCATATAGCTTGTTCCACAGGCCTCCCAACCAGAAAAAGGAGTGAATAAAAGTAAATCACCTCCCGATAGGATAATCTTTGCATTTTTTATTGTATAATCATGAATATAAATAACATTCTTATTCTCTCTGCTTAAAAAAGCAAATTCATTCATGTAATTAATTCCTTCATAGTCCTTAGGATGCGCTTTCCCTGCAATTACAAACATAACATTGTCAAGTTTGTTTCCAATATCTCTTATAATTCTAGATATCAGGTATGGTCTTTTGTATTTTGTCATTCTTCTAGCCCAAACCACTATGAAAGCATCTTTATTTATTTCTTCTTTGTAGTTTTTCAAAAATTTTAAAAATTCTTCTTTAATAATCTTTCTAGCTTTTGTTAGATTCTCTAAGTTTCCTCCAAAGTATACTTTTTTAATTTCATCATGCATCCATCTAGTAAAACTAACACCGTTTGTGATAGATGTAAAATCTGATCTTGGAAACATTTTTTTAGTTAATTCATTGTGTTTTAATGATACCGTATGTACATAGTCTGCATACTTAATTAATAGCTTTGTTAAAACAACTTCTTTCTCATCTAAGAGTATTCCAAATTCATCTTCGAGAGTTTTTGAAGAGAAAACCGGATGACCCCAAGGTCCAGGTGTATGAATTACTAAGTGAGCTCTAAACCTTTTATGCAACGGAATTAGAGCCAGACCAGCTAAGGATTCTTGTGCATATACGTCATTAACATCTTCTAATCTATTGATATATTCAACTGACGCTTTAGCAAGTATAACATACTTATACTCATAATCAAACTTGCTTTCTTCAATATATAATTTGCTAGTAGCCTTTACAGCCCAATCTGGATAAACTGCTTTAAAAAACACAACCTTTGAACTCTCTTTTGATAATGATAAAGTCTTCAATTTTACATAGCCTAAATTGGTTTTAATCTCGAAATCCCCTTCATCGTTTAAATTTTTCTCATATTCCGAATAATCTTGGTTCAGCTCTATGATTCCGTTTTCCAAAGCGTAATTAGCATAGCCTTTTGGATAAAAAAGTGTAAGAACAAGATACGGTTTATTAAGCTTTGATGCTTCAATGAATTTATCACCTTCTAAGACACCCAAGCCTCCCGCATATATAGGAACTTCTTCGATCGCGATCTCAGGTGTTATAGATACTAGCACTGCTAAAATTTTTCTCTGTTTTATTTTTAAAGCTTTCTTTTAAACTTAAAAATTATATAAAATAAAATAAGCTTTGATTAAAAGATAACCAAGTAAAAAGCTAAAGAAAGCTCCAACAATCCACACAACAGCTATCGTAATCAAAGGTCTCTTAAGAATAATTCTTGTTTTATAACTAAGGCCTGCACCGTACAAGCTTGCAGTAAATGTTTGAGTATTGGATATTGGAAAACTTAGAAGAGTTGCAATTTCTAAAACAAAGATTGAAATAGCCAAGGAAACTATAGAATTTATGTAGCGTAAGGGGACAATTTCAAAGCTTATCCTTCTAATTTCTCCTGAACTGAACAGGAAACTACCAATTACAATTGCTAATATGAAGAGCATTATTGTGATTTGACCCAAATATGCAACATTGTACAAAAATCCTAAGGTATTTGCTCCTAAGATAAATGCATTGAAAAAGGAAACTATAATCAAGATTAACTTTATTTTAGCTAAAGTAGACCATATCTTATCTCTTTTTATAAACCTTGAACTTAGATTCATTAATAAAATCATCAATATTATCGATGCAATAGGTGCAAATATCCAAAAAGCTATCATGCTTAGAATAAAGTCCCAATTAACAATAACATTTAAAGCTAAGCTTATTCCTACCAATGAACTTGCAAAGTTTACTGAAAAAGATTGAGGTATTCTCATTACATGTGAAAATGAAAATATTAGAAGTGCAATCAATATAGATAGGCTTAAGTTAATTTCAGATCTAATTGGAAATATAACAAAAGCTGCCTTCTTAAGAAAATCCCCTTGTAAAATTAATCCGCTTATGTAGCCTAATATTGTCAACAATATTCCTTTGTTTTTACTTACAATTCTTGTAGCAATGATTGTTCCTGAACAGGCTGGTAAATTGTTGCCTGAAATTATCGCTACTAATAAGAAAATTAGGAATATGTTTATTATAGATAAAGGCCACAATTGCTAGGATAATATTGATGACATGATAGTAAAATAAACATCAGCGGAGTCCTCGCATTTATCCAACGCATTATCAGCCTCATGGGCAACTTCAATTATAAAATAAAAGGACTTAAAATCCAAGTTTTTCTTATAAGCTATATCAAGTAAAGAATCCTTTATCTCATCCCCTTCCTCTTCAATTTTTTCTACAGCTTCTCTCATACTAATTATCTCCTTCAAGTTATCACTTGAGTGCATATTTTTAAGCAATTCAAGTGCTTGTTTTATCAGTTCATTCATTCTTTTCAATTTAATATTTAATTCGTTTTCAATTTCAAATTCCCTTATTCTATGCCGCAGAATCTTCTTAACTAAATTGTAAATACAATCAACTATTCCATCCTCTAAATCAACTAGCCTTATGAAATTATCGATCAAACTAGGAGCTACAGAACCAGAGGAAATGTCCTTTTCAAGCTCAATGGTTACAAAATCTGCTTTCTTCTCAAGCTCTTTTATTCTTTCTAATTCATTGCTTCCGTTTAAAGTACTTTCAAAAAGTGAACTCGCTTTAATAGCGATGTTTATAATTTCGGATAATCTCTTAATTGCGTTCTCTTCACCTCCTTCTAGAACTTTGTTTATTATTTTTATTCGCATATTATTTAGTATAAACAGTTGCGTTAATATAAAAAAATAAATAGGTAATTAAAAATGGATTTATTTGCTCAATGTTTCTTATTTAAAAATTCTCTCCAACTAGCACAGGTTCTTCTCTTAATGTCCACTTTCTAACTTTAGCCTCTCTAAGTTTTTCAACAACTTCTACCCATGTTTCCAAAGATGGAACTTCATAGATTACAACAAACTCATCATCCGCTATTCCAAATGAATAAGTTGTGTAAGATCTTATTCCTTTGGCTTTTGGATGGTTAACAGCTATCGATATATGTTCTCTCATCATTTCCTCTCTTTCTTCAAAAGGTATCAAATACCAATCAGGAGTTTTTTTCATTGGATAAGCGATGAAATATCTTAAAGGTTCAAGCTTCAAATAAGATGCAAGATCAACCTTTTTTTGATAAGGAGATGGTTTGTATAAAGAGAGCAAAGAGAAGTCTTCATAACCCAAACCAAGTAAGATATTTTTAATCATTAATCTAAAATTAGATATAGTGCTTGTTTCAAAACTACTAATCCAAACTATCAAATCGCAGTTATGTCTCAACGAGAAATAACGCTTAAAAGAGATTAAACCATCTTTAAGCTTTTCCTTCAATAAGTTTAACTTTTCTTCTATTATCGATTTCATAGTAAACATGTCGTATTTAGCCAGATCTCTTTCAAATCTGATAGCTGAGATATAAACGAATACAGATTCCTTTTCCATACTAATATATTCTATAACTTCAAATAATATATAACATAAGAAAAAATAGGAAAATATTTTAGGATTAATAAAGATTTATATAATCATATCGTTTTTATTATATCATGGCAACACAAGCAGCTTCTTGGATATCTAAAGGAATTGCCTTGGCTGTTGTAGGATTGATAATAGGAGTAGCTGTTGGATACTTTGTGTATCCTGCAGTGAATCCTGCTCCATCACAGGCACCTACAACAGGATTGCCTTCTGTAATAAAGATAGGGGCAATATTATCTTTATCAGGAGACCTAGCTTCATATGGGCAAACCCAGAGAGCAGCATTACAGCTTGCTCAAATTGATATTAACAATTGGTTAGCAACAGCTAGGCCTGGAGTTCAAGTACAATTTGTCGTTGAAGATACTGCAACAAAGCCAGATCAGGCTTTAAGCGAACTTCAAACTTTGGCAGCACAGGGAATCAAATTCTTTATAGGACCCGTTACAAGTGCCGAGTTAAAGAACATTATCAATTATGCACAAAGTAATCAGCTTATAATTGTAAGCGTTTCTTCAACTTCAATGGAACTTGCAGTTCCTAAACCTTTCATATTTAGATTCGACCCACCTGATAAATTCCAAGCATATGCAATAGCAAGAGCTATGTGGGAAGCAGGAATAAGATATGTGGTAATTGTAGCAAGACATGATTCTTGGGGAGATAGCTTATCCAACGGTATAGCAAGTAGATGGCAACAGTTAGGAGGCCAGTTCGAAATTGTACAATATCCTCCTGAAACAAAAGATTTCAGCGCTGTTGTAGCAGACTTAAATAGCAGAGTTTCAGCTGCAATACAGAAATACGGCGCAGATAAAGTAGGGGTTGTCCTAAATTCTTTTGATGAAGGTCATTTGTTAATAGATGTAGCTGCAACTTATCCAACGCTTAGCCAAGTAAGATGGTTTGGTTCAGACGCAACACAAGGAGCAGGTTCATTCATAAGCGATACAACCACAGCAGAATTTAACATAAAGACAAAGATGATACATCCAGTTTTCAATCCAACCTTTAATAATATAACCCTAAAAGTAAGACAGTATATAGTATCTCAGCTTGGAAGAGAAACAGATAATTATGCATACATTGCGTATGATGCTGCATGGATATTAGTAAAGGCAATTTTAGAAGTAAACGCTTACGATCCAGTTAAAGTAAATCAGATACTAGCACAGGAAGCATCATCATACTTTGGTGCTTCAGGCTGGATACCTTTGGATTCAAACAATGATAGAGTTGCAGGAGATTATGCATTCTGGACAATAATTAAACAGGGAGGACAATATAAATGGGTAGAAGTAGGAATCTGGAGTTCAGTTGCAGACTCTGTTACCTATTATCCAGAATACGCATATTTAGCTTAATTTTTTTTTTATTTTATTTTTTTATAAAATTCGATGAATAATGGCATGCAGAATAATGTCCATTTCCCAAGTCTATAAGATTAGGTTCTTCCCTTTTACACTTATCTGTAGCGAATGGACAACGTGGATGGAATCTGCAACCGCTTGGTATATTTATTGCATTTGTAATTTCGCCTAATATTTTTATCTTTTTCTCAGTTTTTCCAATTGAAGGTATTGAAGATAACAGTCCAATTGTATAAGGATGAGCTGGTCTATTCATTATTTCTTCAGTTGGATCTATTTCTACAATCTTGCCAAGGTACACGACTGCTAATCTTTCGGAAATAATTGAAGCTATTGCTAAATCATGGGTTATCAGAAGCATTGACATATTGTATTCTTTCTTAAAACTTTGAAGAAGACCCAAAATTGATACTCTCGAAGAAACATTTATCATTGAAACAGGTTCATCAGCCACTACAAACTTTGGCATTAAAATCATGGCCCTAGCTATTGCTACTCTTTGTCTTTGACCACCGCTTAGTTGATGAGGGTACTTAGAATAAAATGCTTCGCATGGAATTAATCCAACTTTCTCAAGCATTTTCTTTGCCTCCTCTAGTGCTTCTTTAGGTTTGCAAATTTCGTGTTCCAATAAAGGTTCAGAAATTATGTTTCCTATTTTCATTCGAGGATTCAATGAAGCATATGGATCTTGGAAGATGATCTGTAAGTGCTTCCTAAGTTTCCTCAAATTTTCCCCCTACGATGCGTTATATCATTTTCATTAAAAATTATTCTTCCTTCAGAAGGTTCCAATAATCTTACCAAAAGCTTTCCAGTTGTGGTCTTTCCGCTTCCTGATTCTCCGACTAAGGCTAACGTTTCACCTAATTCTACATTTAAATCAATACCATTTAAAGCTCTTGCATTAGCTTGTTTCATTTTAAGCCTTTCTATATAGTTACTAAACCTGTCATGATATTGTTCAACGCTTCCCACGTGAAGAAATCATAAGCGCTTGCAGAAATAATCTATGTTACTCTCTCAGTAACACCTATTGTTAAAGTGTCTTTGGGTAGCGGTATAGGCGCTTTGGGTTTATAAAAGAAAGCAAATTGTATGTCTATTGTCACTACAATTACAACAGCTGCTACAGCTATTATTGTAGCATTCCTAGTTATAGCCTTTTTTGTTAATAAAAAAATGAATATGATTGTTAATAAATGTTTAAAAAACTTTATTCTAAGTAAGAAGGAGCCCTAGGATATTTTTCCCAGAATTGAGGATCATGACTTATTACTACCTTGGCCTTTGACCTTTTTGCCCATAATTTAATCTTCTTCAAGTTTGCTATATAATCTTCTCTGTTTTCTAGAAGCCATCCTTTGTTTTCTACCTCGTATTCCTCGCCCAGATGTACGAAGTCGCCTGTGAATATATAAGTATTACCTGCATCGGTCAAAATCTTTAGAATAACATGTCCAGGAGTATGACCTCCTGAGAAATGAATTTCAACACCAGGAAGCAGTTCTAGGAATTCACCATCATAAACAAACCAATTTGCTCCCTTTAAAGACATTAAATCTAAGTCTAAATAAGCTCCTCCTTTGTTCATCCATATTCTATACAAAGCTGTTTGCAATTCTTTCCTATGGACTACCATTGGAGTATTATGGTCTTTAAAAATAAATGCCTGGCCTGCATGGTCTAGGTGCAAATGGGAGAAAACAACAAAAGCTACATCCCTAGTTGTTAAATTGATCTTCTTAAGCTGATTTTCGATTGTATGTTCTTCCTTCTTAAAAGATGTTACTGGAAATACGTTGAAAGTAGGCTTTGGCCATTTTTCTGCAGCCTCCGGATGCACACCTGTATCAAAAAGAATTATTCCGTCTTTATGTTCAATTATCGCGCCTGTAACAGGGATGTCTACCCATTCAGCAGGCTTTGGCTTACCCCTTTCCATTATCATGGCAGGGTCAGGTATAAACCATCCTCTTTCTCCTGCGAGTATTCCAAAATCAAGCATATAAATTCTTTTTACACCTGTAGCCATGAGATATAAATATAATCTACATTTATAAATTTTTAAGTTTTTATAAAGAACTTTAATCTTCAAAATGTTCCAATCCTGTCCAACCCCCTAACCAATGCCATCCTGCATCCAGAAGTATCATAGAACCCGTAATTAGCGAACTAGCGTCAGAAACTAAAAATATTGCGGGACCTAAAACTTTTTCAGGTTTTCCAAATCTTCTAAACACATTTCTCTGCCTTATATTTTCATACCATATTTTATCTTTCATAACCCGCCTAACTAAAGGAGTTTCAACATAACAAGAGCCTAATGCATTTATATAAATTAAAGCCCTGTCCTTTAAAGCGAGGATGAAAAGGCTTAAATAATTAAAAGAAAAATTTTTCTTAGGAAATTCAGTAACGCTCTTCCTAAGCTCGATCAAAGCTTAATGGGACTGAGGAAGAAGCGTTCAGCATACAGCAAACTTTTTATTTAGTTTTTCAATGAGGATCCCTAGATTTTAAAATTTGGGATCCTGAGAAGTATATATGGGTTGGTTTTCTGTGCCACCTTACTGCCCACCAAATGCTAGATGTAGCTACGAATCAATGGTGGGAACGATGAAACGCTTTGGAAAGTTAACCCTCGACCTTTTCAAATCGTGGAGGAAGTCAGGCGAACATAAGGAGCCCATTCAGTAACCAATACTCTTGTCATTTGCTTTATAGCCCCTTTCGAGGTAGCATATGCTACTTGCCTATGCATTACAATCTCAGCAAAAACCGAGGCCATGTTAATCATCGAGTCATTTTTCTTTCCTTTAAACTGTTTGTAATAGTCATACATAACTTTTTCCAGTTTCTTTTGCAAACTTAAACATACCTTTTAGGTTCACATCGACAACTTTAACCCAGTTTTCTATAGTCCAGTCTTTTTCCATAAAAATATAAAAAATTATTAAGATATATTATTATTTATAAAAGTTCGGAAAATATTTTCTCTAAATCTCTTTTAGTTATATTTTTTGGAGCTAAAGAAAGCAATCTCTGCTGAGCTAAGGTACCGTTTATAAGAGGTTCCATATCTTCCTTTGTGAAATCTAAATCTCTTAAATTTGTAGGCACTTTCAAATCTTCAAGAAATTTTATATAATATTCACTCAATAAGTTACCAATTTCATGCGGTGTTAAGCCTTTTGTTTCATAACCTAATATTTCACACACCATTGCAAATTTTTCTGCATTAAAAGGTGCAAGGTATTTAAAGGCAGCAGCTGCAGGAACAGCTGTGGAAATTCCGTGTGGAGTAATTGGATAACCAAATTCATAATCTTCAGGATACCATCTTCTTATCATACCTGCTATGGGATAGGCCATTGCATGTGGTACATGAACGCCTGCATGACCAAAGCCTATCCCTGCAATGCTTGCTGCAAGCATCATATAATATCTTGCTTCAATATCGTTTGGATTTGCCACAGCCCTTCTTAAGTATTTATTTACCCACTCTATAGATTTAGCTCCAAAAACATCAGCTAAAGGAGTGCATCCTGCATAAACAGGTCTTTCAGCAGGATGTTTATAGGCAGGCCTTGATGTATAGGGTTTGGTTGTGAATGATTCAATAGCATGATTCAATACATCTAAGCCTGTTGAAGCTGTTACCATTGGAGGCATTGTTATTGTGGTTAAAGGATCTATAATTGCAACTGTTGGTCTCATATAAGGATTACTTATCCCAGTTTTAACCTTCAACTTTTTAACATCCAATATAGCAACACTTGTAGATTCACTTCCGGTTCCAGCAGTTGTTGGTATTGCTATGAGAGGCCTTAGGGAACCAGGTGGCATCATACCTTTTCCAACAGGCTTATTTATGTAGTCGTTTAGATCAGATGGATATGTGTAAAGCAGATTCAAGATTTTTGCTGTATCAATTGTTGATCCACCGCCTAATGCGACAAAACCATCGATTGGTAAATTTTTTATTTCCCTGTAAGCTTCAATTAAATGCTCATCCTCAGGCTCTATATGAACTTTATTTGTTGTATAAACTTTAATATCATTCTCTTCAAGCTGAGCTCTAATCTCTTCAAATAATTTAGTCTGAGATATCCTGTTGCCTGCAACTAAAAGAACACTTTTTAACCCAAATTTTTTTGCTTCAAAACCCACTTCCTTCGAGGCTCCAAATCCAAACTTTACGTATGGAAGATTTATAGTAAATATTGCATCGTTTATTCCAGTATATGCAACATAGGAAGCTGACATATAATAACTATAATTCTTAAAAATATATATTTTTGAAAGTTATAACGAAGTTCTAAACTGCTCCTCCTAAGTAGAATGTTACTGCAAAGTTTGCGAAACCTGAAAGCAATAATCCATATGCCTGTAAATTAGCAGATATTCTCCCATGTGTGAGCAGGAAAAAGCCAAACTCTACAAAAAGATATAATATGTTATTTATTTGCAATATTGCGAACGCTGCAGGACTAAAGCTACTTCCATATGCAAAAAGAATAATGAATGCAATTAAGTTATGCAAAAACAGTACAAACGCTGCCCAACCTACATATTTTAAATCCCAGTTGAAAAATAGACACAGAGAGAAACCAAGCCAAACAATTGAGAATAAAAAAGTTAAGAGAGCGAATATTAGTTGAAGAGTAGAAGCGGGAGGTACATTTCCTAATGGGGCTGTGATTATAAAGGAAAAAGAATTAAAAGCTAAAGCGATAAAAGCCATAAAAGCATATATTCCAAGAGTTTTTCCCGCTGTCTCACTTTTATCAAAGCCTAATATATTCAATCCTGTTAGAATAGCTGCGACGGAGTAGGCTCCAAAGCCTATTACAACTGCAGGTAAGGCCATATGATAATTGGCAAATAAACCTATAAAAATTTTTCTTATAAAATCCTAAGTAAAAGATATAGTAAAATGAAAAGATGAATCTTAAGTAATAATTATGATTCTAAAAAATCGGGAAAATATATAATAGTTCGATTAAAATAATAATTCCAATGTAAAAATATTCAAGCAAGGTCTTTTATATTTAGCTTTAAATCAGAAAATAAAAAATTGATTAAACCAATATTTTTACCCAACATTGACTAATATTAGTTAATAACTAATGGATGATGATTACGAAAAAATTTGGTTTTGGGTTTTCGTTGGAAGCAGAGGTGGGCCTACGAGAATTAAAATCATGAAGGAGATTTTAAACTGTCCTATGAACATGCATCAAATAGCCAAAAAACTTAACTTAGATTATAAGACTGTTGAACATCATGTTAGAATACTAATTGAAAATAGGCTTGTTGTTAATCCCAAGGCTGAAAAGTATGGTTCTTTAATTTTCCCTTCTTCAATTGCAATGATAAAAAAGAAATATTTGGAAGAATTATTTAGTAAAGAGGCTAAATACATATGACGCCCATATTTTGGCCTATTAATATTTCGCTAGCTATTGCAACTGCAATACTATCTTTATGGATGTTAATAATAGCGTTCAAAAACAGAAGATCAATTAAGTCTAGAATAACAAACTATTTTGCGATAT
>Ga0208548_100516_pt1 | contig 15362 bp, 15 predicted proteins | sample ECH_Chost_MetaG_FD_187133 | JGI IMG/M metagenome (GOLD analysis project Ga0208548, IMG submission 187133) | Hot spring microbial mat communities from Yellowstone National Park, Wyoming, USA - ECH_C host_MetaG (SPAdes) (version 2) | ecosystem: Environmental > Aquatic > Thermal springs > Hot... | reverse complement strand
TCTCTGATATAGCTACACTTGAACCAACCCTAGGCTCCTCATTATCAATAACCGCCCTAATTATTGACGGAACCTGCGTTAAGCTTACAAACGACCCCACCTGCTTTGGTGGCTTAACCCAACTGGGCCACTTAACCCACAGCGGAACCCTAAGTGACCCATCCCTCAAGAAGTACCCATGGCCTAAACCACCATCACCAAGCAGCTCACCGTGATCCGAAGTAACAATTACCAGTGAATCACTTAAGTAAGGCTTAAGCGCCCTAACAATCTCCACAGCCCTCTTAACAGCATAAGCCGCATGCCTTGGATAACTCTTCCTTAACCCCTCCACAACTGGATCATCCATACCATTATTAATCACCCACTTTGCAATAGCCTCATTATACAACTTATCATTAAGGTCATTGCGTAAGTACGGGCTATGAGCCTCCATAATATTTATAAGTAGAAAGAATGGCTGTGAGAACTTAGCATTCTTTAAAATCTTAATTACCTGGCTAGAGCCCTTCTCCATGGTTAAATCATAGATTGTTAATTTATGCCCTAGCTCAATAAGGTTCCGATAAACATTGCAGAATCGCATCAACATGTGGTAAACTAAGCCGTCTACTGCATCACGTATATGTCCCTCATTCATCAAGTCCAGAAACATCCTAACCTTATTTCCCCCATACTTCTTTCTTAACAATTTACTTAGCTCATTAGGTCTTTCCTGGTAAATCAATCTAAAACAAGGATTAAGAAATGAAACCATGATAGTATCCTTAGCGTTGAACCCAAAGAGCGGTGTTATGTATCCGTTTGCTGTTATTACTCTTGTCTCATATCCATCATTTTCTAATTCACCAATTATACCGTAGTTCAGTTGCATCATCCTAACCCTAGCTACGTCGGCCAACTCATCATTAGTCCTCACACCCCTCGACTCATGAATCCCATGCTGGCTTGGGTACATTCCCGTGATTAGGCTCACATGGCTTGGCAACGTCCATGGCGCCGGCGCAATTGCATTCTCATACTTGACGAAGCCAAGCTCCCTAAGCGCCTCTAACCCGCTTGAGTAGTCCTCCCTCAGCGTGTCGATGACTAGTATTATTATGTTTGGCTTCCTCATAGCTGTTTCACATGTAGCCGTACCTCCTGAGCAACTCCATTATACCCTCCTTATCCTGAGCCCTACCCACACGCTCAGGCGTATTCTCAAGGTCCTGCTCCCAGGCAGACTTATCACCAGTTGGCCTAGTCTCAAACTTATCATCAATACTCCTGAAGCCCCTATAGTACAGTGGGTTAATCGGTAGCTTATTGCTCAGCGTATAGTCCCAAACATCCCTCTCGGTGAATTGCAGTATCGGGTGAACCCTAATGTGTAGTGGCTTCTCACGCCTACTGAAGAAGACCTCGCCAGCCCTAGCCGGGTTCTCATCCCACCTAATACCAATGAAAACGCCATCATACCCACCCTCACCAATGAACTCCAGGAGAGGCACAGTCTTAAGCAGGTGGTTAGCGGCCACATTGTTCAGGCTATAGGTGAACTCGGGCTTACCGTCTCTCCGGAGGCGGTAGGCGTTAGCCCGCCGTCTCCTTCTCAACGGTCTCCCTGGGGCCGCTCACCGCAGTGGCTCCCCAACGGTCGCCAGGGCTTCCCAGCCACTACGGATCTTGAAAACCCAGGGTAACCAATTAAGAGTATTGAGAAGTATTGAGAATAGATTTATAAATCCTTTGAAATTTAAACACCAATGAATATGAGTAACCGTAAATAATAATGAAGACAGAAACACCCCTCAGCCTATCTACCAACACCTCCGGTGTATGCCGCTACCCTTGGCTTAAGCATTGCCTCTGGGGGTCTATGGCAGTAGACCGTTACGCCTGTAACCCTATCCCCAAGTCCCATTTCGAAGAGAGTTTCCGTGATTGATGGGCTTAGGGACACTATTCTCTTTGGCTTATCAGGCAGCTCCACGGCCTCACCCATAACCTCGCTGAACACCCTCACGGCGCTGGGCACTAATCCTACTTTTAAAGCAACACTACAAAGATAATAAAACCAACCACACAACCCAACCATGGCCTACTCAGATAGGGTTAGGGGATTGCTTGGTGGGGTTGGTGAGTTTAGTAGGGTTAGGATTCACCTTAAGGATAGGTCAGTCCTGGAGGGTATGATACTGCCCAGGCCGGAGGTTGGAGACCCCGATGTCCTACTGGTTAAGCTTGAGAATGGTTATAATGCTGGGATACACGTGGACAGGATCCTTAAGGTTGAGGCCCTGGGTAAGTATGAACCACCGAGGGTTGAGGTGCCGCCCTACGGTGTAGTGGTTTCCGGCAGTGGCTCCGGTGGTGTGGTTAGGTTCATAGCCACTGGGGGTACGATAATGTCGAGGGTTGATTACGTGACTGGGGCCGTTTACCCAAGCTTCAGTCTAGAGGACCTGTACCTAATGTACCCTGAGTTGAGGAGCCTTGCATCCATAGAGATGGTTAACCTGATGGCAATATTCAGTGAGGATATGAACCCGGCCAGGTGGGGTATGATAGCCGAGGAGGCTTGCAAGGCCTTCAGGAGTGGGGTGAGGGGCGTTGTTGTGTTGCATGGCACAGACACGATGCACTACACGGCCGCCGCCCTAGCCTTTGCTCTGCAGTCATCCCCAGGCCCAATAGCCCTAGTGGGGGCTCAGAGGAGCAGTGATAGGCCGTCAAGCGACTCCTTCGAGAACCTATACGCAGCAACCATAGTGGCCTCCCAGGCGGCCTTCGCAGAATCGGTGGTTGTGATGCATGAGGGGACCAGTGACGGTGTAATTGCTGTGCATAGGGGTGTTAGGGTTAGGAAGATGCACACGTCCAGGAGGGACGCCTTCATATCAGTTAACAGTGAGCCAATCGCCAGGGTCCTGGTTAGGCAGGGTAAGGTGGTTATGAATACGGGTGAGTATAAGGGTTAGGGGTGAGTTGACCTGCAGCCCCAGGTTCGATGATAAGGTTGCCCTAGTCAAGTATTACCCAGGCATGAGCCCTGAACTCCTTGAGTACCTAATCGACAAGGGTTACCACGGAATCGTCATTGAGGGGACTGGTTTTGGGCACGTTGGTGAGCAGTTGCTTAAACCTATTGCAAGGGCCATTGGGGCTGGGATACCCGTAGTGATAAGTAGCCAAACGATATTCGGTAGGGTTAACCTAAACGTTTACAGGAGGGGTGTTGAACTGCTTAAGCTTGGCGTGATACCAAGCGAGGACATGCACCCTGAAACCGCCTTCGTTAAGTTGTCCTGGGTCCTGGCTAACCATGGTAGGGATGTTGAGGAGGTTAGGAGGGTTATGCTGACCCCCCTGGCCTATGAATTGAACCCGAGGACGAGACCCATGGATTACATTAACAAGCCCACGGCGCCTAATGAGGCATGATCATCAGCCCCAAGTTCCTCATCAATACTCAGAGGCCTGCGTCTGAAACATCACCGGGGTAGGCACGCACGTAAACCCCTATTAAGCCTTTAGCCCACTCACTGAAGGCACTTGGTGATGCCATTAACGGTGTCGTTTGCTATCCTCCCAACCATGGAGTCTATGTTGACGAACCTAGACATCAACTGAAGGAGCCTACCCAAACTGGCCTCAGCGCTCCAATTAACCCTAGACCCATCACTAACCGGTTCAATGATTAAGGTTAAGGAGACCTCTATCTGGCTACCCGCAGCCCTGCCATTAACCCTGTACTTAACGGAATTACCCTTAGCCTCAACAACCTCTATGGTTGAGTCGGCGGTGATCCTCCTCAACTCGGCTATGGGTACCTCCTCACCTAGGTCAACCATGAACCTAACCCTAGCCCTTGATTCACCCATCAACTCATAGCTAGCTACGTTAGGTATGCACCTAACAATGAAGCTGAGGTCGGTTAATCTATTGAAAACCTCACTGGGCGGCTTGGCTATGTTAAATGAACCGTTGTAGCGTAGGTTAGGCATTTACAACCACCCAATCCTCCTCCTACTATCCCTAGCCACCTCACTCATCAATAGCGTCAACACCGCCACCCTACCCCTATCCTCATCAACACTGCCCCTGAAGCTTGAGGCCAAGCTGCGCAGTGGCTCATCAAGCTCCCTGAGGTCGTCGTATAGGTTTGCACCAAATAATCTGTAACCCCTTGTGACTGAGGATCTACTGGAACCAAGCATCCTAGCCACCTCATCACTCAGCCTCTCACCAACCAACCTACCCGTGGTGAATTTACCACCAATGACAGTGACCATGTTGCTGGGCTTCTCATGCCTAATAACCATGAAGTCCCTTGTAGCCTCCCTGGTATCCACACCCTGCATCTTGATGAGGGGCCTAACTGAGGCATATGCCCTAACAACACTTGTCTTAGCCAGCAGTGGTACCATTTGGGAGCCCTCCGACGTAAGGAATTTGATGTCATCATCTGATATTGGTAGGTTATCCGGGTCCTCTATCATAACTGCCGTGGTGCCCATTATTGACGTTGAGCCATAAGGCACGAGAATATCGCCATCAGACGGCTTCCTCATCCTATTAATAACCCTCCTAGCCAACCTGCGTTGGTAAACAACCATAACACCCATGGTTGGCATCATATCAACCTCGATTCCAGCTAACTTAACAACCTTATACGTCCAAGGACCTGCAGCTATAGCCACAATCTTAGCCTTAATGCTCCTAACGTTACCGGTCAGGCGATCCTTAACCAAGATCTCGTTTACTTCATTGTTATTGATATTAAATCCCGTAACCTCAGCATCCTGTATTACTAATACACCCTCCCTATACGCTGAGATAGCTACGCTAAACATTAAATCTCTGGCGAATACAACCTTATCCGGTACTTCAACCACAGCCCTAATATTAGGGTTAAGGCTAGGTTCTTCCTTTAAAGCCTCTTTAGGATCAATCTCTCTATACTCAATATTAGCTTGCTTCAACCCTTTTGAGAATTGTTCCATGAAATCCACATCCTCCTTAGTGACGGCTACAAAATAACCCCCAGTGTCCTCAATAGCATGAGGTGCAATGTTAGCGATTGTCCTATTTTCCTCAATGCATTCTATGGCTGCCTTTGGATCCGTCACAGCGTACCTGGCTCCACTGTGGAGTAGTCCATGCATCCTATCACTGGTCCCACTACCAATAGCTCCCCTCTCCAGTAATATTACGCTGAAGCCCCTTAGGGCTAGGTCAAGGGCTGTGAACAGACCGTTAACACCCCCACCCACTACAGCCACATCAAAGTTCATCAAACCACCCCCATAAGCACTAAGAATCTCAGATTTAAAAGCTTAATCCTATGCATTACATCATAATTTTTTATTGCTCATAACCGTATGCCCAAGGAATCTCCTTAGCCCAGCTTAAAGCCCTTTGAACAGCAGCCTTCCACCCTTTATACAATCTCTCCCTGGTTTCAGGATTCATTGTTGGTTTAAAGACTCTGTCCAGTGCCCAGTTAGCCCTTATCTCATCTAGGTTACCCCAGAATCCTGTTGCAAGGCCGGCTAGGTAGGCTGCACCCAGTGACGTTGTTTCAAATACCCTCGGCCTCCAGACTTCTATGCCTGTTATGTCTGCTTGGAACTGCATTAGGAAGTTATCCTTAGCAGCGCCCCCATCAACCTTAATTCTAGGTATTCTTAATCCCGTATCACTAATCATCGCCTCAAGGACATCCCTTGTTAAGTACGCTATTGACTCTAGGACAGCCCTAGCTATGTGCTTCCTCGTGGTACCCCTAGTAATGCCTATTATTAATCCCCTTGCGTACTGGTCCCAGTAAGGCGCCCCCAAGCCCACGAAAGCTGGGACAAGATAAACACCCCCAGTGTCCTCTGCCGATGCGGCCAGTGGCTCAACCTCATCAGACACCTCTATTATCTTAAGCCCATCCCTAAGCCACTGAACGGCGGCGCCCGTTATGAATATGCTACCCTCAAGCGCATAGTAGGCTGATTTCTCCTCCGTAGCATAATAGACGGTGGTCAGTAAACCGCTCTTCGAATACGTAATATTATTACCAATGTTTAGGAGTATGAAGTTGCCGGTGCCGTATGTTGACTTAACCTCGCCAACGTCAAAGCCAGCTTGACCAAATAAGGCGGCCTGTTGATCACCAGCATCACCACAGACTGGTATTGAAACACCGTTGAATAATTTACTTGATATGTCAGGTCCTGTATAGCCGTAATATTTCTTATCACTCGATGGTCTAGGTAGAGGTAAGATATCCTTAGGTATCTTACCCTCTATTTCTAGTAGATCATCATCCCAATCAAGCTTTTGTATATTAAATATCATGGTTCTTGATGCATTGCTATAATCAGTAACGTGGGCGCCACCCCTCTCTGGTGTAAGTACATCCTTACTACCTCTCGTTAAGTTCCAAATTATCCAAGTATCAATATTACCAAAAATAACTTCACCCTTAGCAGCTCTATCTCTAAGTCCTGGTACATTATCAAGTAGCCACCAAATCTTAGTCCCTGAGAAGTAAGGATCAGGAACTAACCCAGTCTTAGTTTTTATGGTATCCATATGGTGAGCCCTTAAGTAATCAATTTGTGGAGCTGTCCTTCTATCTTGCCAAACAATTGCATTGTAAACGGGCTGCCCAGTCCTTGGATCCCAAATAATCGTTGTCTCTCTCTGATTAGTAACACCAATTGCGGCAATCTCCCTAGTATCCACCTTAGTCTTCTCAATAACCTCCTTAACGACTAACATTGTTTTCTCCCAGATCTCTAGCGGATTATGTTCAACCCAACCAGGCCTAGGATAGATTTGCGTATGTTCAGAGTAAGCCCAGCCACCAGGTATAGGAAGCCCCTCCTTTGTGAATATCATCGCACGGGTACCTGTGGTTCCCTGGTCTATAGCCAGAACATACTTTTTCTGCAGAGCCATATAAGGTATAGTTAGGAGTACCTTTATAAAGATTCCTCTTGAAGTTAAAAATCATAAAACAGAAAAATTTAAAAATTTAAACTAAATACTAGTTTATGGTACTTAAAAAGCTCATAAATAAACCGGGTGATGAGGTCCGTGAAATGTTGGAAGGAATGGTAATGGCTTTTCCCGAGATAATACGCCTTGACCCGCAATGGAATAATGTGTATAGGGCATATAAGAAATCTGGCAGCAAGGTCGCATTAGTTTCTGGTGGTGGAAGTGGGCATGAACCTGCCCATGCTGGATATATAGGATATGGCATGCTTGATGCCGCAAGTGCAGGAGCTACATTCACATCTCCGACAGTTCCTCAAATATTTGCAGCAATAAAGGAAGTTGCTACAGATGCGGGAGTTTTAATAATAATTAAGAATTATTCAGGTGATGTGATGAACTTCACAGCCGCTGCTAAGATGGCTCAAGCTCAAGGCATAAAGGCCGATTATGTCATAGTGAATGACGACGTTTCAATAGCAGAAAAAGGTAATAGACGTGGAACAACAATAACTGTACTTGTTCATAAAATTGCAGGTGCTGCAGCCGAGGAAGGATGGACTCTTCCTGAAGTTAAGCGTGTTGCACAAAAAGTTATTGATAACGGAAGGGATATTGGCATAGCATTAACTCCATGCAGTGTTCCTGCCGCTGGAAAGCCTACATTTGAACTAGGCCCTGACGAAATAGAATTTGGGATAGGAATACATGGTGAACCTGGAGTTCAGAGAATGAAATACATGACATCAAGTGAATTAGCGAAAATAATGGTTGATAAAATAGTCGATGACTTGAAACTTCAAAAGGGTGACGAAATATTCCTTGTAGTGCAAGGTACAGGGGGGACTCCTTATATGGAAAAATTCGTATTTTATAGGGATGTTCGTAAGTATGTAGAAAGTTTAGGCTTTAAAGCATTTGGTAGCTGGATTGGTGAGTTCATGGCATCGCTGGAAATGCAAGGCGGAAGAGTAGCCATTTTAAGACTTGATGAAGAACTAAAGAGATTACTTATGGCACCTGCCTATACGATTGCCATTAGAACCATAGGTCCAATACCATTACCTGTTGTTACATAGGCAAGTATATAGGTGATAGTAATGGTTGCAGAGTTAAATACATATGATATTTACAACATTATATTGCATGCCTATGATCTTATAGCTCAGAATAAAGATTACTTGACAAATCTAGATGCTGCAATAGGTGATGCTGATCATGGTATAAATATGGAAAGGGGATTTAATAATTTGGCTGTAAATAGATTAAAGAGTATTAATATTGAAAATTCAGATATAGGTTCCATTCTGACTACTGTGGCTAATGCAATGTTAGAAACGGTTGGTGGTGCAGCAGGTCCTCTTTATGGTATGTTCTTCATGAATATGGCTACTGCGTCCTCAGGAAAAAGAAGCGTAGACTTAAAGACATTGGTTGTGATGTTTGAGCAAGGTCTTAAGGGAATACAGGATATTGGCGGTGGAACTCAGCCTGGTGAAAAAACAATGGTAGATACATTGTACCCATTTATTGAAGAGCTAAAGAAATTATCAGCTAATAATAATGATATAAATGTAGCCTTTGATGAGGCATTAAAAGCCGCTGAAAAGGGTATGCTAGTAACTGTAAATATGGTAGCAAAGAAAGGAAGAGCTAGCTATCTAGGTGAAAGAAGCGTAGGCCATCAAGATCCTGGTGCTACTAGTATGTATCTAGTATTAAAGGCATTTTATGATATAATTCAAGCTAAAGCTAAAGAGAGAAGGTAAAGTTATGGTGAGTATAGTTATAGTTTCGCATAGCAGAAAATTAGCAGAAGGCCTAAAGGAAATACTTGATCAAGTAGCTAAAAACATTAAAATAGTAGCAGTTGGAGGTGCGGGAGACGCTGGCGAAACCCTTGGTTCAAATCCTAATAAAATAAGGGATGCAATTATGGATTTATTCAATGAAGATGCCATATTTATAATCTGTGATTTTGGCAGCACAGTATTATCAGTCAAGTATGTTATTAATATTTTACCTGATAATATCAAAAAGAAGATATACTTAATAGATGCACCTTTAGTTGAAGGTGCGTATGCAATAGCCGTAGAGGCCAGTTCTGGATCTTCTATTGATGAAATACTTAAGGCTGCTGAGGATGCTCGTAATTTCCATAAATTATCATGAGATCATTAAATTGAGGTATTGCTTTAATTAACATAGTTATTAAGAAATTCTTTATATCATTCTCGTCATTAAAGTTCTCAAGTAATTTAATAATATGACTCTTAATATCGCTAATTTTTAATCTTCTAATGATGTATTTAATCTTAGGAATAGAAACAGGATTCATACTTAAAGCATCGACATTAAAGGATAGTAATATAGGTAACGCAATTTCATTACCTGCAATTTCACCACAGACATCCACCCTAACTCCATGTTGCTTTGCAACATTAACAGTATTATATATTAACCTTAACACTGATGGATTAAGTTCATCATACAGATATTGAACTTTCTCATTGCTTCTATCCGCAGCCATAATGTACTGAGTCAAGTCGTTAGTTCCTAAACTTATAAAATCAATATGATTAACTACCTTATCAATGATCAAGGCAATACTTGGCACCTCAACCATAATACCAAACAATATCTTACCATATTTAATATTATTTCTATCGAATTCCTCAATTATTTCCCTCATTATTTTCTTAGTTTCAATTATTTCATTAACTGATGATACCATAGGTATCATAAAACCAAATTTACCGAAAGCTGATGCTTTAAGCACTGCTTTTATCTCATTAATTAAAATTTCTTGATGCTCCCTTAATAATAGCCGAATACCTCTTAGTCCTAAAAATGGATTATTCTCCTTAGTAATGTTTAAATAAGGTATTGGTTTATCGCCTCCAGCATCTAATGCTCTAACTATAATTTCGTTACCATTGATAACTTTCGACATTCTCATTAGTGTATTAAATAATTCCTCCTCATTAGGCGGGGATTTTCTATTCATATACATGAATTCTAATCTTAATAAGCCAATACCCTCACCGCCATATTCAAGAACTAGCCTTGCATCTTCAATATTACCTACATTGGCCAGTATATTTACATATTTACCATCAATTGTCACTGCTGGATTCATTCTTTCATCATAGAATTGAGCATTTAATGTATCAATAGAATTAATAATCCTTGTTAAAGATGATGAATCTTTTTCCTCAGGAAGAATCAATAATCCTTTAAAACCATCTATAATAAGAATCTTATTAGTAATTAATTTAGCTATTGCTTTAATGGTATTTACTGGAACTATAATATATGGTACATTTAATGAACGGGTTAATATTGCGGAATGGGAAGTTGCACCACCATGTTCGGTTACTAAGCCTTCAAGAACATTCCTTAAAAGTATGACTTCAGAGGGCATAATATAATTTGTAATTAATATTATTTTTTTATCTTCAGTAATATATAAATCATATAATAATTGCTTATTAAGAATTAAACTTATTAACTGAGATGAAACATCAATTATATCATCAATTCTCATGCCTATTAATTCGCTTCCACTTTCCTGAAGTTCATGAATATATTTCATTGTAACGTGTTTAATCGCTGAAGTTGCACAATCATTGTTGTCTGTTATTTCATTTATAGCCTCCTCAACTATTGATTGTGCAATTTGTAGATGAGCATTTAATATATCAGCTATCTCTTTAATATTTAAATTCCTTAAGAGGATATTTATTTTATTTTTCAAAGAGTTAAGGGCGTTATTTATAATATTTATTTCATTATTTATATTATTTGTTTTACATTCTTGAATAGAAGTTAGTATGTCATCTCTTTCCCATATTTTTACAGTACCAATGGCAATTCCGGAATTTATTGGTATGCCTTTCGTGAGAATGATCATCTGTTATCTCACCTCAGTATCCATGCTTGGAAGTGTTTCCGTTAATAATTTTTGTATAGCTTGAGCTGCCTCATTCTCATCATTACCTGTGATTATTACTTCTATTTCATCCCCTACATCTGCACCTAATGAAAGTACTTGTAGTACATTTTTTGCATTGGCTGATTTATCGCCCTTCCTAATGATTATTTGTGAACTAAACTTCTTAGCTTCTTGAACTAAAATTGCAGCTGGACGCGCATGTAATCCAGCCTTATTTATTAACCTAAACTTAAGCAACTTCATGATGTCCAGCCTTTTTAACGGATATATTGGATATATTTAAGTCTTATGTTTCATAAGAATTCTTAACTTTACTTTATTGGTAACAAGCGTAAAACTTAAAAAGGTATTAAACTTTATTGGTAACAAGCGTAAAACTTAAAAAGGTATTAAGTATAGCATAATCTTGACCTTAAATGATTGGTGATCCCTATCTAGGTGAGTTTGTAGGGACAATGTTCCTAGTAATCTTTGGTGACGGCGTTGTTGCTAACGCTATCTTAAGTAAGACTAAGGGTAATGTACTTAGTGGTGGCGGTAGTGCTAGTGGTTGGATAGTCATAACGGCGGGTTGGGCTTTTGCAGTAATGGTCGGTATAGCTACTGCAATTTTATTTGGAAGCCCCTGGGCAGCTATAAACCCAGCTGTAACCATAGCTTTTGCCATAAATGGAAAATTGCCTTGGAGCATGGTTCCTGGTTTTATAGGGGCAGAGATAGCCGGAGCATTTGTTGGTGCCCTTCTGGTATATGCCGCATATAGGAATCATTTTAAAGCAACCCAAGATCCCATTACAAAACTTGCTGTCTTCTCTACAATTCCTAATATAAGGAATTTACCACTTAATTTTGTTACTGAGGTGATAGGTACGTTCGCTTTAGTAGTAGGTGTTTATGGCTTGATCGTACCGCCAGCAATAATTAAGGTTGCACCCGCAGCAGTAACTGTTGCATTCTTAGTCTGGGGTATAGGCCTTAGTTTAGGTGGTCCCACAGGCTACGCCATAAATCCTGCAAGGGATTTAGGTCCCAGGATAGCCCACGCAATACTATTTCGGAGGGAGAGCTCAGATTGGACATATGGACTCATAGTACCAATATTTGGACCAATTGTAGGAGGTATAATAGCTGCATTAATCGCTATCGCAGTAATTTAAGTAATTTATATAGATATATAATTTTAAATCAAATTAATATTATTTTTGTATCATTTTTAGTTATTAGTCTTAGAAATGCTTAAGTCAATAGGATTTATTATAGATTTGTTGTGATAGTTACTCCTTAATAAGGGTCACTTGTAGGTTGCTCATGGAAATCGGCCACTTTAAATGGTTAAGGTCTCACACGGCTAGGTACAATCTATCGAGTAGTGGCGTGATGCCGATAACCCTGGGTGAGTTGGTGAAGCTTGGGCAACCGGGCAACATAATTGATGAGTTAACCAGCACCTACGCCATCGATAAGGTTAACATTGCGTTAACCCACGGGACACAGGAGGGTAACTTCGCAGCCCTATCAGCATTAAGGGAACTCGGCATCGACAGGGTCGTGACAGTAGTGCCCGAGTACGAGCCCATAAGGGCATTACCGGGGTTCCTAGGCCTAAGGCACATTGAGGTTGAGGTTCATGAAACACTCCTAGAGGTTATTAACCACATTGAACCAGGGACTGTGCTCCTCCTCTCAAACCCAAACAACCCAACCGGGCTATTCCTAGACAGGAAGCTTCTATGGGAGTTGAGTGACTCATTAAGGAGGAGGAATGCCTACGCAGTGCTCGACTCAATATTCCTCGAGTTCGTGGAGGAGGACCTCAGGCAACTGCCCCTCGAGAACGTGGTCTACACATTCAGCACATCTAAGTTCTACACAATGAGTGAGCTTAAGGTTGGTTGGGTGATTGGCGATGAGGCCATTATTAAAGGAATTAACGGCATCATTGACCTCGTGAGTCCATTGATCCTGGAACTGGACCTGGGCTACGCTTCAATACTAATTAGGAGTAGGAAATGGGTTAGGGAAAGGAACCTAGGCATAATAAGACCCAATGTTGAAGTCATGAGGAGGCTGATAGACGCCTTGAGTGGTGGGGTTAAGGTTTACTACACGGAGTACATGCCCATATTCTACATGAGGGTTGATTGCCGAGGCTTAACAGGAACCTCACTGGCTGAGGGGCTACTGGCCAGGGATGTGCTCGTGGTTCCTGGACACTACTTCGGTAGAGATGACGGCGTCAGGGTGGGGTTAGGTTCGGTTAAGCCTGAGACCTTTGAGGTAGCCATGAAGACAATAATTAATGTTGCTAATAGTGAGTGTTCATCAAAACATCACTAAGGTTAATTTTACAGTAGAGGAGGGACTTACAATGGAGGGAACTTGGTGCCTATCTAGACTTCGCTTCTTTACTAGCTCCAAGTACCTCTTAACAGGACTCAAGGTACTTCTCAGCTGCCCTACGCCTAGTGGTGTTGAACTTAGCCTTAATGTGTATGTCCGACACTGACATGAGCATTACCATTTCATCAAGCCCATTATCCCTAACAAGCCTAACATCCTCAACCCTAGCCCTACCCCAACCAATAACCTTAGGATACCTAACACCAAGTCCACGAACAGCCCTAACAATCCTCCTATCCCTCTCAGTGTAGAGGAAGAACTCGCTCCTAACCACCCTACCACTACCGTTATCAAGCTCGGAGAGCAGCCTAAACAATGATTCAACATCCTCAACACCATATGCATAAAACGCCTGCTGCCCATCCCTAAACGTCGTGTCTGTTATGTAAAGTTCACTGGGCGTGTCAGGCTCAACATTGATGCCGTCGAAGAGGAGCCTTGGGGGCATGGGCCAGTTACCAGGCCTAAACTCAACCTCACTGAATTCTAAACCCTCCCCCCTAAGCACCTTTAACAATCCATCCCGGGAGTCCCTAACCTTACTCCTATTGACAAGCAGCTGCGCTAGCTCGCTTAGTTCGCCTAGGTTTGAAACCACCTTGATGGGTGACTCCTCGCTCTCCCTCCCAAGCTTAACCCTAATGACCTGCCCATTCTTCATTAGGCCTATGGCTGCGCTGGCCAGTGTTGACAATGCCGCCGCAACCTCCTCAATGGGCCCCCTATCCATGTAGATTGGGGCAATCCTGCCCTCAAACACGGTAACCTCCACCACACCGCCATTACTACCACTAATCTTCTTAATTTCAGTCTCACCGGCCAATAGCCCACCGACCTCGGCCACGGCCCGCCTTTGACTGCCCCCTATTAGTTCCCTCACCAGTGAAGCTGTTAATCCAGCCACGTAGCCAATGTCCATTATGAGCACGTAAACCCCGACAGCCGCCAATGCACCCAGGGCGTAGGCCAGCCCAAGGCCGAGTAGGGCTATGGCTATCAGGAGCAGCGCCGATATTAGTGGCGGTGGCCTCCTGAGGCCTATTACCACTGCTAGGGCTGCACCAGCCGCCACTGAGATTAACTCACCCGATGTTAGCATTTACGTTAACTATTGCGGTTACTGGTAATTAAGCGTTAGCCCCGTGTAGGCCTTTAATCAGCATGTAGAGTTTCACTATTGCCCTAAGCGTCCTCAGTGAGGATGCCTTAAGCCCAAGCTCACCCCTAAGCCCACTAATCCACCTACCGCACTCATCCCCACTCAAACCAAGCCTACCGCACACGCACCCCCAGTCACCGCATTGGGCTATGGCCTCCAGGGCGTCGTCAGCATTCCTCATGCTCATTAGGGCTACTAGGGCGTTGGCTAATTCATCAATCAGGTCGTATATGGCTGACTCCACTGCAGCCCTCAACTCATCTGGCTTAAGCACAACAGCCTCCTCAAGTTCAATAACCCTAACCCCAAGCTCCTCCGCAAGGGCCCTACTTGAGTCATTACTGAACCCCCTGGCCAACACAAGGGGCCTTGCGTTGATCAACTTGGCATCGGTGTACGCCCACCTAACCCCACTCACGTCAACCTTACCGGCCTTAACCTCAACGGAGTACCTATTGCCGCACTCATCCTCTGCTATTAAGTCACCTCGCCAACCTCAACCCCATTACTCATAACCTTAACCCTCCTGTCAATTACCCTAAACCCAAGCCTACTAAGCAACTCAGCAGCGTAATCCTCAAACCTAACTCCACTACCAATCAACGTCTAGGTTGAAATGCCTTAGCCAATAAAGAGCAATACATTTTAACACGCCCACCAATGCCTCATGTGGCCAAGTTAATTGGTTTAGCGGTGCTGGTGCTCGTGGCATTAAGCCTAGTCATAGCGGCCCTTGAGGCGCAGCAGCCCCCAAGGAGCCTACTGCTGGCCTACGGCAACGTATCGGCCATAGGGGCTGAGGGCGGGAACGTAACAAGGCTAGTGGCCACGCTCAACGAAGCCATAAACCTCACCGAGGCCGGCCAATAC
>Ga0208548_100504_pt1 | contig 15549 bp, 9 predicted proteins | sample ECH_Chost_MetaG_FD_187133 | JGI IMG/M metagenome (GOLD analysis project Ga0208548, IMG submission 187133) | Hot spring microbial mat communities from Yellowstone National Park, Wyoming, USA - ECH_C host_MetaG (SPAdes) (version 2) | ecosystem: Environmental > Aquatic > Thermal springs > Hot... | reverse complement strand
TAAACAATATTCGAGAAGAGATTAAAGAAGCTATCATAAAATACGTTAATGAAAGAAAGCCAGAAAATAATATTTGGGACGCTCTCATCAATAATCTTGAAAGTTCCAAAATTAAAATAGAAAGCAAGGAATTGTCTTCAACTTCTTATGTTATCCCCCGATTGCTAAATAATACACTTCGTAGAATCATACCAAAGGAACTTCTATGTAAAAAAGAAAAACCTGGTGAAGAAATAGCAATATGTTTAAACGTAACAAGACTAAGTGAATATTATCAAACAATAAGTTCGATTAGAAATGAAAAAGAAAAAGAGCCCCTTTTTCTCTTTTGTGAATCTTATCCAAAACTATGTTACGACGCTCAAGAAAATGGTTGTTCACAATTCTTTAAAGTTTTAAAACATATGGCATTAAGGTTCCAACAAGCAATAGATGATGATATGAGAATATACTTGATACTTCATAGCTACTATAGCAGGGAAAGTAATCTGGATCTGTTAAAAATAATTGATTATATGAATAGCAAAGGTTTACCATTAGAGTTTATAAAAAAGGTTCGAGTTAATTATATTAAAAAAGGCGAGTATACAAAACTCTGTGAAATTGAGTCCATCGACAAAAATTCATTAGAACTTAAATATGATACTCATATTGAAAAGATAGACTTGAATTATTTGCGGAACAATCAGCAGAGCCAGGAGAAATTAATTTTAAGAATAAATCCTACATATCGTACTTCACGAGAGTTTATCGAAAAATACTTATGTAAAGATTTTGATAAGCATAAAGAACTTAATGATAGAAATCCAGAGAAATATTTCAAGACACTCAAAAATGACCTTGAAATTCTTAGATCTATTATTGGTGAGAAAATATATTTAAGCGGTGTTTATTTTAGCATAGATAATTTTCTTAAGTTAGAATCATGAGGTTTTTCGAGCGTTTTAATATAGTAGATTTTAAGTTTAATTTTAAGGATGGTATTTCTACTGATGCATATGGAATAGTTAAGTTGGGACCATTATCAAAAACCCCTTTATACAAGAATGCAACTGTAGGTGTTGATCAATACAAATTACTATTAATACTATATAATAAAGAAGAATCTAAAATCGAAGAGCGTATTAAACAATTTATAAAAGATCTTAAAGAAGGACTTGAAAATAAAAAGATATTTCCAGGTTTTAACCAGGTTTTGGGAACAAATGTAAATATTGAGGCCTTACCGTTTAAAAAATATGATCCTGATATTATATTTGATACTTTTAATCAATACGGATCTAGCAGTGTTGCACTTCCTATAATCATTTTACCTAAAGTAGCGAAAAGTCAATATGATAGTATTTATTACAGAACTAAAGCGGTCTTTCTAGCAAAGGATATTCCAACTCAAATTGTGACAAGAGATTTGTTAGAAGATTCGAATAAATACAAATGGTCTCTTTTACCGCTTACTGTGCAAATATTTGTTAAAATGGGCGGGATACCTTATGCGCTTGCCAGGAGATTTATATCAACAGAAAGTCTTACCAATACAGCGATAAATATTTTAAGTTTTGGTTTATCGTACCATCCATTACAGGAGAAACGTGGAGTTGGATTTATCACAGTATTTGACCATAACGGGGTTTGGAACTTCATGGATTCTGTTGCATTATCCATGGACAAAATTGATAACATAACAGAGAATATAGCCAAATTAATTGAAAGAAGTATTGAAATGATTTTGCAGAGGACGAATGTAAAGAATCAAATTTTGATAATACACTATTCAGGGAAGGAAATTAGTAGCAAGGAAGAAAACACTATTAGAAATGCTATGACGACAGCAAAATACATAAACAAGTTTATTGCTGTAAATGTACTTAAGATTAAAGATAGCGACATTATAGTTGGTTTTGAAGATAGCCCGCATAAAGATAAAAAAAGTGGAAAAAATACATGGTATCCGCCCACAGGGATTGTTTTTAGACTTAAGCGTGACGTTTATTCAATAGTTACAACAGGTTATTTCGAAAGTTTAGGAGGCGATTTGATGTCGAATATTAGAAGAGGCTTACCTACATCTAAGATTATTGCACGACATAAAGAAATGGAAATCCAAGGTCAAAGTAAACCATTCCTTGAAGATAGAGATCTTCTTGCTTCAGTTTTTGCAATGTGCAGATTAAACTATGCTTCAATGAATAATCCTTTATCTAAGGATCCTGTGACTATAAGGTATTCAAGAGAGATAGCATGGCTTACTTTAAGGTTAGAAGAACATGGTACAGATTTAAATAAGTTAACTAAAATAAAAAACGTTATGTGGTTTATTTAACCCCAAATGATTTTTTCTAAATCTTCAAATCTTAAATTTTTAATTTCTTCATCAATCATTTTAATTTTATGTTTAAAATAAAAATTAAGAGTTAGAATACTGATAATGATATACACATATATATACTTTTCGACTTTCTCCATTATTTTCTCTATTTTTAATTTATTTAATTTCTTTTCGTACGATTCTCTTTTCTTTTTCAGGTCATATATTCGTTGAATTGTTTTTTCCATTTTCTTTAATATCTTAGCCGAGATGTAGGAAAAAAATTTATATAGCGGACTTTCCCAATCTCTATCTAATATGCTGTAATGTTCAATTATTTCTTTATCTAAAATGTTGAATGATTCTTCACCGACTTTTTCTACTTTTTCAAGATTTTCAAGTATTTCTTCATTATGAATGTCTATCCAGCTTAAAAGTAAATTTTTAAATAGACAGCTCCAACCATATTCAGGGCATTTAATATATTTCAACTTTGTTGCAAGAACCGTCATGTGAGACGGTAGATTATTCTTCTCTTGTTCTTTTCTTTGTTCACTTAAAGCTTTAAATGTTCCAATAACTTCTCTCAACATCTCAAAGGCCGATAACTCATCTTCGTTGAATTCTCTTGAATTACGGTGGTAACTTTCTAAAATCATTTGATAAAGTTCGTAAGCTGTTTTTAAGTTTTGGCCGTGGAAAAGGATATAATAGGTAAATATAATGTAGGGATAAAAGGGCTTTGTTAGCTGGGCAATTGTCTGCTTGAATCTTGTGATATCATGTTCACATATGAGGTCTATGTGAATAGTATAGAATTCATTTTCAGTAGGAGGTGGCTTATTACAAATGTTTTGGCCGTGTAAACTAAGTTCTTCAAGAATAAAGTCTAGAATATCCCATCTAGTTTTAAGCCTCAGTGACGTTTCGTAATTGTATATGCTCATGCTACTACTATTACTATTATTATTATCTTATATAAATTCCATAACATTTTCTATAAGCCTAAAAGTTGGAGGTGATACTAATAAAATTAGCAATGGTTATAATCATTGATTCCTATTAAATTTTATATTAAATACTTAAATAGCATAAGAGAATGATAATTCGAAAGAACAAATATAATCTGAAGTGCAAAAACATTCTTAAGAAAAGACTATTAGAAAAAGAATTTCATAAATAATTTATTAAAATTTAATTGTTAATTTTTTGTCATATTAATGTCATGAAGATAATTATAATCAATAGTTGTGTGTTTTTGAAACATGATTCTGAAGATTTTTAAAGATATAGCGCGTTATAATAACATGGATAGACTTTATAGCGTTGAAACTATTTTACTTACAAAGATAACAAATTCGCATGTAGAAGCTAGAAGGGGAAAAGTGTTAGATTTGCCAATTCAAAGAGCTAGTTGTTGCTTTACTACCATTTATTCTATACAACTAAGAGAAACTAAAGACTCCTTATTCTTTAATAAAATAATTAAAGATATTTTTCTACGATGGGAGAGATGACGAACAGGTTTATTGAATCTTTCAAATTCCCTCTTGAGGATATTAATAAATATTCAGCTAGTGAAAAGCGAGGCGGAGGAAGGCCTGACTTTTGGGAAATGGTCTTTTGGTGGACTAGGAAACCTCTGATTGGTGCTAGATCCGTTATAGCAGGTGCCCTTCTACCAGAGAGCTTTAATACTCTTGAATTTAGACATCTTGTGAGACTTTCTGGAGATAAAACCCCTCATAAAGAAAACCCTAAATTAGATATTTTTAATAGTTTAAAAGAATATTTTTCTAAGGTTAAACTTCTTGACCCTTTTGCAGGTTTTGGTAGCATACCTCTTGAAGCTATGAGACTTAACTTAGGTGAAGTTGTGGCTGTCGAATTGCTTCCAACAGCTTATATTTTCCTTAAAGCAATTCTTGAATATCCAAAACAATTTGGTGAACAATTAATTAAGGATGTTGAAAAATGGGGTAAGTGGATTATTGATAAACTTCGCGAGGATCCAGATATAAAAGAGCTTTACGATGAAGATGTTGCAGTCTATGTTGGCTCTTGGGAGATTAAATGTCCTCATGGCGATCATTATACGCCCTTGGTAGGTAACTGGTGGTTAGCTAGAGTATCTAAGAAGTCAAATGAAAATGAAGAGGAAGAAAGTGAAGAAGAGGGGGCGAAGAGCCGAATCTTTAGCAGACTTGCTTGGATGGAACCATTTAAACCGTCTGAATCTTCAAACTTTGTTGGCATAAGAGTTTTAGATTTAAATAAAGAGCTTAATAAGAAAGAAATTGAGGCTAAAGTCAATTCTAAGCAAGGGATTGTTGAAATCTCTGGAAAAGTATATAATGTTCCCAAAGCAAACATAGATGCTAAAAGAGAAACCGCAATATGCTTGTTCTGTAATACTACAATTAATAATAGCGGCAAGGACAAAGAGTGGTATGTTAGAGAAGTCTTAAAAGAATACAATGATAACCTTGAAAGATACCTAAGAGGAGAAATAACGCTAGAAAATCTATGGAAAAGCAGAGCTAAGCCAAAATTATTAGTAAAAGTGAAAATTAATAATGGAGAGTTAGAATTCGAACCAGCAACGAGTATAGATAATGAGAAGTTATGGAAAGCTGTTGAGAAGCTTAAACAAATATGGGGTGACCCAGATATACCAACAGAACAATTACCATTTTACGACCAAGATTTCGCAAGAACGCACATATGGGGATTTAATAAGTGGTTCAAACTCTTTAACCCACGTCAACTCCTAACTCTAGTGAAGCTGGTCAAGCTGATCAGAGAGACTGGTAAGATGGTCGAGAAGGAGAAGGTAAGAGAGGGGTGGAGCAAAGAGGAAGCGTTTAAATATGCAGAAGCAATAACAACATACATAGCAATAGCACTAATCAAGCATGCCAATTATAATTCGATAGTTACATCAGTAGAGCCTACACAGAAAATTATCCGTGAAAGTTTTGCCTTTAGAGGTATTGCAATGACTTGGAACTGGATTGAAGAAAGAAGTACTGTTAATATGATAGGATCGTTTATCAGGTCTGCGGCTTCTATATCAGAAGGCTTGTCATATCTTGTTTCTGCTGTTTCTGGTAATTCTAGTAGAGTTAGGGTTTTGCTTGAGGATGCCACTAGTCTTAATAAGCTTAACGAAGACAAGTTTGATCTAATTGTTACTGATCCTCCTTATAGAGATGATGTTGCATATGCTGAGCTTAGCGACTTCTACTATGTTTGGTTAAAGAGAGCTTTAAGCGATGTTAGGGAGTTTTACGGTATTTCAAAACTTGTTCCAATGTTTCATAAAGATGCATTCTTTGATGAATTTGGTAATGAAATAGAAACTCAATGGAAAGCTTTTGCTTCAAGGGAAATTAGTGAAAATGAGGGAAGAGTCAAATATTTTGGTATTAAGACAGATGCGTTAGATTACTTCAAATATCTTCTTTCAGAATCATTTAAAACAATGGCTTCTAGACTTAAAGATGAAGGCTTAATCATCACATATTATGCTCATACAAGCCCAGATGCTTGGGAGGCTCTTCTTGAAGCTGGCTGGCTTAATGCTAAAATGCGAATTACGGCTGCACATGCAATGACTACCGAGTCTACTGAGAGTGTTGTAGCTAGGGGTAAAGCAAGGCTTGATATGTCCATAGTAGCTGTTTGGAGAAAAGGTGTTTCAGGAGAAGCTCTAATAGATGAGGTTTATGCTAAGGCCGTAGAAGCTTGCTCAAGGGATGCGTATGAATATCGTAAAGAAGGATTTGAAGGAGTAAACCTGTTTGTTGCGGTATTAGGTAAAGTACTTTCGCATTTCACACAATACGAACGTTTAATAGGGTTTAAAACAACTAATAAAAGTCCAATAAAAGATCTCGTCGAGAAATATATCTATCCAGCTACAACTGAAGCCATAGCAAGATCATATGATGCAAGTGGGACAAAATTAACCTCAGAATCAATGTTTTATTTGCTAACTAAAGTTCTTGTTGGTAGAAGGGCTAGACAGATAAGGAGAAGCTTAGATAGAACCACAGTAATAATACTCTCGATTGGAACTAGAAGCGATTTGGAAAAACTAAAAAGCAAAAACATAATACGCCAAGATGATAAAGAAAGGGAAAAACACATCCTTCTTGAACCAAGACGGGGTGTAAAAAATCTAAAAGAAGCAATAGCAGATACGCTGACTTTCAGAAACTTAAATCCAAGTGCACCAAGCATAACAACGGCTATAGACATAGTACATTTATTAGAATATTATGCTTTAACATTGCCAAAAGAAGAGATTAGAAGAAAGGCTGATGAAATTGGAAGCAATATGCCGCAATTATTCGATGAAGCAACAGCATTAGTCAAAATAATGGCATCTAGCTTACCTGAAGAAGATCCAGAGAAAGAATTGGCTAAGCAAGTCATAAATGCTCTTGGAATGGTAAGTCCAGAGTCTTTAGATTACTTTATCAAGAGGTGAAGCTGAAATGCTAACAGGAAATAACAAGGTTAGAGGCGACGTATTCGAAGAGAAACTAGATGAAAAAATGGCTCCTTCTCTTGGTGGAGTTGAACTAGGACTAGAGCATGAGATGTATGTAAATCCAGAAAAATTCTTCGAGAGAACATTGATCACTGAACAGATAGCAAGCATATTAGATAACATTGTTAGCGTGTTAAAAGGTGTGGGTGGTAAGAAGATTCTTGTTTTAAATGCCCTCTATGGGGGAGGTAAAACACATACACTTCTAACAATTTATCATGCTTTAAAATCTTCTAATGCTTTATCGAAGGCTACTCCAGAGAATGGGAACATAAGACGACGAATAGATAAGTTCATTGAAGATGTAGCTAAACTTCAAAGACCTGAATTAGTAGTATTTGATGGATACTTCTCAGAACTTTCACCATCTCCTATAAGCCCATTAGATGTCAAAGGGTACAAGGTTCGCACAGTGTGGGGATATATAGCACATATGTTAGGGAGCTATAGTCTTCTAAAAGAATTTGACGAGAAACAAATAGCACCGGGAACTAGCGAACTTTTAAAACTTCTAGAAAATCGTAGAGTAGTAATTCTTATGGATGAAATTGCACACTATATCAAAAGATTTCACGATACGTCAGACAAAAACTTACTTAATTATAGTTCAGCTGTGGAAACTTTCATGGAAGCATTAGCAAAAGCATTAGATTTGACGAAAAATGCTGTCCTAATAATTTCTTTGCCAGCAGAGAGAAAGGAGGGGGAAATAACAGTCGAAATAACTTACCAACAGATAAAGCAATCAGTTGAGAATATATTCAAATCGCTCGGAAAAGTTTTTACAGAATATATTGAACCGATTGCACCTAAGAATATTCCTGCACTATTAAGGACTAGATTATTTGAAAACATAGATAACATAATGGCTACAAGCGTTTATGGACTACTTAGCAAGACTTATGAGGAAAACAAAGAAATTTTTGGAACACAAGTTAGCTGGTTCGGGGAAGTAATAGATACATATCCATTCCACCCACTTTATATAGATACGCTAAAAGACATATTAGAGAAACATGAAAACTTACAAAAGACAAGAGATTTGCTAAGAATAAGCAGAAAAGTCCTAAGAGAGGTCTTGCGTGAAAGTAGACCCTACGATTTAATAATGCCTTGGCATATAGATTTAACCAAAGATCCAATAAGAAATACATTATTAGTAGGTAACTATGAAGAATTCAAGCAGATTGTGGAGGAAGATATCAAGGAAAGAACAAAACAGTATAAAGAGAAGCCTCTTCTTGCAAAGATAATAACCACAACACTTTTGACAAGAACATTTGTTTACGGTGGAGGATTAGCAATTATACCACCAAAACCAGAAGCGCTTCCATCAGATAAGGATCTTGCTTTGATGGTATATGAACCGGCAATATTTCAAGATGAAAACTGGATGCCAAAAGATATCGTAGATGCTGCGAAATGGATTGTTGAGAACTTAATGTATGTTGTAAGGGACGATAAAACAGGTAGGCTTTGGTTCACTAAATTTGTGACACCAGTGAAGTATGTTGAAGAAAGAGCAAAAGAAGTTGACGATGTACAAGCGATGAATAAGCTATTTGAGTATGCCCAGAAACTTCTCAGAGAAACAGCAGATTCTGTAACCAAGAAAAAGACAAAGAAAGTAACACCATCTGTGTTCGATGCAGAACTTTCGCAAGCAATTAGAGTATGTGAACCTATAGACAAAGATACTGATAAATATATTCTATTAGCCTGTTTAGATGTTCCAGAAAGAGAAAATGAAAGAAAGAGTAAGCTAGAGGAGGTACTTTATAAAACTACTAGTGGTGGTATAAGAAGTCACGCGAACACGATTTATGTTTCGTTCCCAAGTACGCAGAAACGAATCCAAGAAGCTTTATACTATGCTAAAGCATTTATAGCATGCGATGAAATAGAGAAAGAAGGCATAATAGATAGATTATCAGAGATTTTCAGGGGCAAAGACGCAGAGATAGCTAAAGATATACTTAAAAAGAAACTTGAAAGATATAGAGAAGGTATTGTTGAAAAGTTTATTAGTTCCACATTGAACATTTTTGATAAGATAGCTTACCCAGACTATGATAAGTCAAGATTGTCCAATACAGTTAAGGAAATAGACTTTGTAGTTCAAGAAGACAGTATTATTTCTGCTGCTGAGAAAAGTTTATCCACGACTGGTGTTGGTAAGATTAAAACCGATATCGACTTTGATACGTTAGAATTTTATTTAAAGGAATTAGGTATAGACATATCTAACGGTGAGATTAGAACTGTAGGAGCTATAATCAGTTATTTTTATTCTAATCCTCGATTACCAGCTGTGCCAAAAGATGCGGTTCTTGATGCAATAGAGGAAGGTGTAAAGAAACTTAAAATTGGAATCAGATCTAGGGGAAGAGTCTATTTCAAAAAAATATACACCGAGGCGCCGCAAGTATCTGAAGGTGAAGCAGTTAAAATATTAGATGACAACGACGAAGTACTACCTTGGAAAGTAGCCTTGGAAGAACAAATAAAAAATCTTAAAAGAAGAGAATTATTTGAAGAAGGTGCTCGTAAAGTAGAAGAGTATGTGATTAAATTTGCAGACAAGGAAGTTCCTGTTGAAGAAGCGCTAAGCAATATGGGAAAATACAACTTAGAACAGTTAAAATTTGCTCCAATAGTCAAAGTGGTTAAGACGGTAGCTATAAAGCTCGAAATTGATAGGCAAATAATTGAGTTGAAACCAGGTGAATCGTTCGCTGAGAAAATCGATGTGAGACGCATAGGTCCATATATAGGAGAAATAATCCTTAAGCCTTCCGCTGGGAAAGTAGATAAAGATAAGCTAAAGATAGATGAATCTTTCATCGGAGAGAAAATCATTTGGACAATAGGTACTATACAGGAACCAGGAGAATATACGTTTAAATTAGAGGCTATGGAACCTAAAGGAACAATATTAGATACAGTGAAAATACATGTTAGAGTTTTAAGAGAGAAAGGCTGGATAGAAGGCATACCATCAACAGGGAGCAAAATCAAAGGGTTAGAAATGACAATTGAGAAAGAGAAGTTCACTATTAAACCTTTAGACATATTGAAAAAGAGGCTAGGTGGAGTTGTAATGGTTTCTGAAGCCTATTTTAAGATGGCCATGAAAATTGTAGAAGAAGGATCATCAGTTGAACTAAAAGCAAATAATGTACAGATTGATGACGTTATATCATTCATATTGGCAATCATTAATAAGTTCCAATTATCCAAGGCAGAAGTCTCAATAAGTTTGAATCTAAAACCTGTTAGAGAAGAATACTTTGTTATGCCTGAGCTAACTGAGGAAGAGAGAAAAGCGCTTTTAGAACACCAAATAAAATATCAGCATCTAGCATAAGCAACTAGGTAAGATGTGCGCTGGTGAACTACAACGAATAATAACCTTTGGTAAGAAAAAAGTAGGAAAAGTGCACAGGCGTTACGTAGATACCATAAAGATCCATCTTGGATATCCATTTAAAGAAGTGAAACCCTTTTTCGAAGCAAGAATAAGCAGGGAAACTACCAAACTAGCTTTAGAATATTTAAAGGCTAATTTTGATGATAACAGGGATTTTTTAATCCTAAAAGGCGAGAATGTAGATGAAGTAGTTAGAAGATTGATAGTCTTCAGCGGAACAAGACAAACGGTCAACGAGCTTTTGGGAAGACCTCTGTTGGAAATAGTTGCTACAATGGGCGAAATCGAGTCGCTTTTTTGGTATTCTAGATTCATCAATGCATATGAAAAGGGCAATTACTGGGATGTTAACAGAGTTGCCAAATCATTAAAGATCTTATATAGGCTGAAAGTCAAATGATTGAACCCACAGAGTTAATTAAATCTGTGATTGAGGGTTTCAGATATCATCCATTCTTTTATATATTGAGGAAAAGCATAAGCTCTGAAGACCCTGTATATCCATTTGTTCATCAACAAGAACTGATAAGTAAGCTTTTTGCTAGGCGGCCAATAAGGGTGCTCATAGGAGACGAAATAGGTCTTGGTAAAACAATAAGCGCTATAATGCTCATCGAATATCTTCTTGAAACTGAAGGAGTTAAAAAGGTACTAGTTCTAGTACCAAGAATATTGATGCAACAATGGTTAACTGAACTTAATAGATTTAATCTCTCAAACATAATAAAGCTGGAAAGAGATGATATTGCAAAATATGCTGAATTAGGTTTCCCGCAAGGCATTTATATAGCATCAATAGATCTAATTAAAAGAGAGAACCATAAGGCAAAAATTTTGAATACAAGTTGGGATTTGGTGGTAATAGATGAAGCGCATAGAATTGGCAAATTAGGTGGCCGTGAAACACAGCGATTTAAACTCGTAAGTCATTTAATTGGTAAACCAAGCGTTAATCTTATAATGTTAACAGCTACACCTCATAGAGGTAAGCCAGAGGATTACATTGAAAGGCTTAAGCTAGTGGATCCATTCTTAAGAGCAGATACAAGAGAACTAGATAATCAAAAATTCTATAATTTGTGCATGGGTTCAATAATTTTTAGAAGAACAAAGCTCGACGTAAATGAAATCTATGAGAAATCAAAGATTTTCACAAACTGTAGGTTCAAGGCTAGAGTGGTAAATGCAAATAAGGAGGAAGTAGACTTTCATAAAAAACTTATTGAATTCTTACGCAGAAAGCTTCTACAATATTATAGCATGATAGGTGAGGAACCACAAGCTCTACCGCTACTCATGGCTTTAATAGCAAAGAGAGCATCATCAAGTCCAAGAGCTGCTATAATAACACTGGATAGAATAATTCAGAAGAGAGCACTAGTAGTACAACTTCTAAAAAACAAGGATAAAGCTGCTATAGAAAAAGACCTTAACGAAAAATCAAGCTTAATAGCTGATACACTCCTAGGTTATTCTTTTGAGGATAGCGGTTTGTATGAAGATGAAACAGAAGAAGTAGCCGATGCAGACGAGATTATAGGAAGCTTTGCTGAAGAATGCAATGTCTTTCTTGATGACGAGGATATTAAAGAGTTAACGGAAATACATAAATTAGCATTAAATATAAAAGGCGAAAAGGATTCAAGATTAGAATCTTTAAAAAACATTGTCCTCGATCATTTAAAAAAAGGTGATAAAGTAGTGGTTTTTACAGAGTTTAAGGATACTGCTGAGTATATATTTGAAGAGCTTAAGAATAGACTTCCAAGGGATATCGTTGATAAAATGTCAATGCTTACCTCAGAGAAAATTATACCTCCACCTACATACGGTATGCATGCAAAAAAATACACTATAGAAGATGTTAAAAAATGGCTTAGAAGTGGAGATGTACTACTTTTGGTATCAACTGATGTGGCGTCTGAAGGATTAAATCTTCAAGTAGCTAACGTTATAATTCATTACGAACCGACATGGAGCCCTATTAAGATAGTTCAAAGAATTGGGCGTGTTTGGAGATTGGGCCAGGAGAAAGAAGTTTATAGCTATAGCTTGCTATTAACAGTTGAAAGCGATGTAGCAACTTTAGAAATACTCTACGGAAAACTTCTTTCGTGGATAGTATCAGGAATAGAGAAAAGTGTACCTCTAGGTGAGGAGTTAGAAATAGATATGCTACCAAAGGATAATGCAACCTACAGCATATTACACGTACCAATTGTAACTGAAAAAGGAAAGCCGCAGTATAGCGAGCTAAAGGCTTGGATAACTTTTATAGCCGGCGGTAAGGAAAAATTGGAAAGATATATTAAAGGGATAATTGGAGTATTAAAGAATCTTAAGGAACAAGCTGAAAAATTAGGCTTAATGCGGATAAATCAAATAAAAGTGGATAAACTAATTAAGGATGGTATCGCAAGCTTATATGGGAAAGAAGCTGAGGCTACTCTTAAAAAGTTATTAGTTACAATTGCAAAGCTACATAACTACGAAGTTGAAGAGAGACAATCAGGGCTATTTATTAAAGGCACGCATATGACTGGTTTGAAAACCTTACTTGATATTTATAGGGCAATTACATCTCTGCTAAAAGAAGTGGAAGTAAAATTTCCTGTAGTATTAGTCGCAAGAAAACCACCATTTGAGGATACTTTCCATATAAAAGAGTTACATCTGTATGAAACAATTATTTATGTAAATAGTAGAGAATCTTATTCAGAGGTTATAGGAATTGCCTTCAAGGACGATAATTCTACAGAGAGGATAAGAGGTTTACTTTTGCTAAAAATTCTTAACAAATTGTTAAGTAATATCATTGGTTCTGTAGATCAATTTTGGTATAAAGAAGAATATGAAGAGAACGTAAGACTACTAACTCTTTATAATTACCGAAATATAATGATCGACGAGTATGTAAATTATCTCAAGGAAATAGAAAAAACATTCGGGTTTTCACATAAAGGATGGGCCCCTATAGAAAGCGAAGATAAAGATGCTTCTTACTTCCTATCAGCTTCATCTAGATTATTAGGGATAATAATTGTAACAAGCGAGTCTGTTAAGGCAAGCCCACCACCTATCGCCGTTGAGGAAATTGAGAGAAAAGCTATGGAATATGCGATGGAATTTGAAAAGAAAAATAACAGGATCCCTGAAGATGTAAGTAAAATAGAACATTATGACATTAGGAGTACAGATCCAAGATCTGGAGAGATAAGATTTATAGAAGTTAAAGGACGATGGCCACTTGAAATAATAGTAGAACTAACTGAGCAGGAATATGAATATGCAAAAAGGTTAGGTAACGATTACTGGCTCTATGTAATTTATGGGTTCTCAACAGGTAATCCAAGACTGTTAATTATCAGAGATCCTATAAATAGAGCCAAGTGGAACACGGTAGAAATTAAGCGATATCGCCTCATGGGAGTTTGAAGTAGAATGAATCAACGAAAAGTACTTGAGCGTACATACGGTAAAGTAAAGATCAAAGTATACGGGGGTTTCAACGAAGTTGGTGGAAATTGCATCACTATAGAAGATAAAGATAGAAAAATAGTTTTTGATAACGGAATTAGATTCCCTGTTATTAAGAGATGGTATGGTGGTAGAATAGAACCGTTAGGTCCCTCGGAACTTAGGGCTATTGGAGCTATACCTTCCTTAGAGACATTCCAAGAAGCATCAACCCTTTATATCTCGCATTTCCATTTAGATCACACTGGATTACTTAATTTAATTCCGCCTGAGATTAGCATAAAGGTTCCAAGTACTAGTATTCTTGAAAAGACGTTGGCATCTTGGTATAAAACCTCACAGAACTGGCTAGCATATGTTCCACCAAATTATACGTCCGAAATTGAAGAAATCGAATCAAATAAAGAAGATGAGAATAATGTAATCGCCATACCTGTAAGCCACAGTAGTTTCCCAGCATACTCTTTCTTGTATTTCGGAAGCGAAGCAACTATATTTTATAGCGGAGACTTAAGAATTGAACCATTAACTGATATTACTAGTCAATTTGGTAAAATCATAGAGAATTTAAGCGTTGATAAAGTGGATGTAGCTTTGATAGAAGGAACAAACTTTAGCGCGGAATATACACCGATAACATCATCTATGTTTAGAGAATATGTTTCACTTTTATTAAGAGAGAAGGAACTTGTATCTACTTCTATAGATCCATTAGACCTAGAAACCTTCATAGCAATACTCGAATTATCGTTATTAATGAAAAGAAACTTAGTTATTGGTTCCATGAGACTTTTGTGGATGATAGATGAGATTGAGAAATTAAAACCTGGAGCGCTTGACAAAATATATATTAGCGAAGAACTTCAGGTGCCTACTCCTATCTCAATTAAAAATGTAAGCCTAGTTAATGAAGTTTTTAACAATACTGATAACTACGTCCTGTTGATTGAACCTGTAGGGCTTCTTGAAATATTTAGAAAATTGAAGATATGGAATGAGAATCTGAATTTAGCAGGTTCTTTTGTTATTCTAACGGATCCTGAACCAAGGGAGTCAATAAAAGAAGTTGAAGAAATAGCTTTGAGAACGTGGCTTCGAAGTTTTGGAATTCAAACCCTTAGACTAAGATTATCAGGTCATTACTTGCCATATCAATTCAACCAAATAATCAACACGCTAAAGCCGAAACATTTAATACCAATACATACAGAAGAAACCGAACTAGTTACCAAATTATTTCAAAAGTTTACGCGAGAAAAATAGTTCAAAATTAAATGTTTATGTAAAAAGATGTGTTTATTCTAATTATTAAATGATATATAATTAAAAATATAAAAAATTTATAATTATACCTATGCTTTACTAACTTTTTTTACACCTTTTCCTTTAACAGGCATAAGCACAAAGCTTACCTTGTCCTTGTAATAGTATTCTCTAAACCATGTTTTACAGTTGGAACAATCATATCTTTTAACGTGGAAAATACCATAATTCCACTCTTTTGATATAGCCCTTACTTCAGCTCCACAATTGGGGCACTTTACCATTCTTTAACTAACTATTATGCAAAAATCTATTTAAGTCTTCAGAGAAACCCAACGTATTAATTAAAATCAACTCTATTAAATAATTCGCTAAATTCAAATAGCCTTAATGAAATTTGATATATTAAAACGTTATTATAAAAATATTCTTCTCATTTAAGAAATTAATATTTTATTTGCTTCAATTATAGTATTCATCTTACTTTGGAGTTAATAATTAATTATATTCAGCTAA
>Ga0208548_100502_pt1 | contig 15553 bp, 13 predicted proteins | sample ECH_Chost_MetaG_FD_187133 | JGI IMG/M metagenome (GOLD analysis project Ga0208548, IMG submission 187133) | Hot spring microbial mat communities from Yellowstone National Park, Wyoming, USA - ECH_C host_MetaG (SPAdes) (version 2) | ecosystem: Environmental > Aquatic > Thermal springs > Hot... | reverse complement strand
CTTCGGATTTTGCGCTTCATGATGAAGAGGATGAAAAGCGCAAAGAACTAAGCTATGCCATAGCGAGCTACCTCGATACAAAAGATTTTCAAGAACTGCAAGCAGGCTTGCTTAAAATTGCAGAAGTTGTTGCAAAAGATCCAAATAATTATGATAATGATGAATTTATAAAGGAACGTGCGGCTTTTTATAAAGAAAAACAGAAGTCACTCAAAGAAGAGCTAGGCGAGAATATCCATATAATAGATTTGAAGGGCCATACCATAGTTGTGGGTTTTAACTTTTCAGGCTCGCTGCAAACAAATGATGGCTGTAATCATTTATTCTCATTAGCTGCAACTTCAGGCAAAAAGGCAGATATGGCTTTATACATAAAAGTTGATCGAGGCACAGGCCACATCAGGGTAGCAGATGACTCAAACATAAACTCTGTACCTCTTGCACAGATTTTTGGTGGTAATGGCCATCCCAAGGCAAGCGCATTCCCTATACCAGAGGATTTGCTTAATGAGCTTAGAGATTCTAAGATGAAAGAAGTAGCAAAGCAGAACTTCATTAAGCGTATAGAAGAAAAGTGGGAACCATTATTGAATCAAAAAGATAAAGCTGCCAACAAATAGCTAGAAACAGATCCTTCTTTGTATTTTTTTAAATTTTGTTTAGCTATGGTTTAACTACAGTAAAGTAGCCGCTATTGTGCAAAAGGGCTTCCTTTATTGCTCCCTTCCTGTTGCCATTCGTTATTATGCCAATCCCTTTTGTCTTCTTTACCATCTCATGCAAAAGTAGAATCTTTGTATACATGCCACCTGTAACGTCTATTTTGTGCGAACCGCCTGCGCCTTTTATTACTTCATTTATGTTCTTTGAGCTAACCTCCCTTATTAGCTTTGCATCTTTGTTTACCTTTGGATCCTTGTCAAAAATACCATCTACATCTGTTGCAAGTATAAACTTGTTTGCCTTTATTTCTCTGCTTAACCCTTCAAAAACCGCTTCTGTTGAAGCTATTGCAACGCCTTTCTTTTTGTCTATTACAGCATCGCCATAAACTACAGGAATGAAGCCCCTTTCTAATGCTTCTTTTATATGCTCAGCATAGCTGTTTAATGCACGCTCGCCGTTCCATACCAAAAAGCTTGAAGGAACGAAAGGGAAAAGATCTAGACCAAGCTTTATGCCTTCATTTACAACTATCTCGTTCAGTTTTTGAGCTACCAAATGCGTTATTGTTGTGCCCTTCCTGCTGAACTTGTAAATAAGGCCTTCATTTACCTTATATTTATGCGCAGGAATATGTGGAAAAGAACCACCGCCATGACCTATTATAAGATTGAAATCTTTCTCCTTCTTTGCTTCTTTTATTTCGTTTAACACCCTTCTTATCGTTCCCATCTTTGCTGTATAAGGCTTTTCGGTATTTGTTATTACGCTTCCCCCTAGCTTTATAAAATATGTTTGCATAACCCCACTTCTAATTTGATAATTATAGTTAATGCTTAAAAGTTTTTCATAGATTAGACAAAAAGCAATTCAAAGAATAAAGAAGAGCAAGATTGCGACTACTATAAATAGAATGCCTGTAAACAAATGCAGATATCTTTTGATTATGTCGCCTTTAGTCTTAACAGCTTCTGCCTTTACTAAGCCAAAGTATAAGGCAAGAACAACTATTATAAGAGGAAGAAGCATAAAGAGGATGTATATGAAGATGAAAAAGAAAGCAACAGCACTGCTAATGCTATGAGTAACAAGGTATGTAATGTATGCAAACGCCCAGCCGCTTGCACAAGGAATATCTGCTATGCCAACAAGCACGCCAAGCAAAAGTATGCTTGCGAGCGTTGCATTTGAGATAAGAACGCCTGCACGAGCTTTTGCCGCATGCGGCATCTCAAGGCTAAACCACTTGCCTGGGGCAAAATAATCTTTCAATTGCAGTATACCCCATATGATAAGTATTATCACCACTGCATATCTGATCCAGTTTGTATATGGCAATATTGCTGCAACATTCAGAAATCCCATAAAGAGGCCTATCATAAAGAAATAATATATAACGCCAATCATAACAACATAAAGGAAGCCGTATAGTAGTATTCTGCGTTTTGTTCCTAGCCCAAGAAGGTAAGTGATTAGGAATAGGAGTACGCTAACGTCGCATACATCTATAATCCCATCAGCAACTCCAAAGGATGCTGTTATAGCCCATATACCATTCATTTTTTAACCTTTTTTGCTCTTTTAATTGCAATCGCTATGTATACCGCAGCTAAAATCAGTATAAATAAAAGAACGTAGGTTAATGCATTTATTATCTCATCTCTTCCTTGAAGAGATTTTGCTTCTGTAGGTGTAACAACAGTATACTTAGCAGACGAGTTAAACGGCAAAACAGGGCATGAATTATTTGTTAAATTTTCTAATGCACTGAGAAGCTGCGCACTATAGCCTATAGACAATTTTGAATTAGCTTGTTGGCTATATGTGGCGTTACCATAAGCAAATCCAAGGAAGGCTTTATTACCTATTATTATTAACGGTACACCACCCCCAGAATTATAATAGTTTGATAGATTATAAAAGAGTGGAGTAACATCTGGGTTTTCAACATTGTATTCGTGAAGAGTTAGATTATATGAAGAGCTGATGTTGTATAAGAAGCTGAGCGCAGCTTCGCAATGCGGGCAAGTAGGGAGATAAAATATGTCTATACATCTTGCATTCGCTAACTGCGACAAAAGGATAAAAATGACTGGCAAAATATACTTTGTATTCATAGCACCAGCAGTAGTAGATAATATTGCAACTCTTATATATTTTATGGTCTAGCTTCGATGCAATATAAAGAAAAAGATTAAAAGGTTGAAAAAGGATAATTGCATGATTCAATGAAAAAGATTTATGCTGTACTTATTGTAATTTTGCTTTTATTAGTTATTGCGTATATAGTAGCCACTTTTGCAATTAAAAACACAAACGCTTTTCCGAAGAGTGTTAATTTTACCCTTGGAGTATGCACACACGGCAATGAAAGCTCTGAGCTTTATGCGTTAAAGCACGGAATAAAGTATTTTAGGACAGATATAAGCAATACACCAGAGCAGATGAAACTTCTTTATTATGAGCATACACTTGGTGCGAACTATCTAGGCATACTTGACTATTCAACACTGCCTGGAGGAATAAGCAATAAGAATTGGAACCTGAGCACTTGGAATACAAGCGTGGAAGAAGCTGTTGCAAATTATCCTTGGATAACTACATGGGAGATATGGAATGAACCATATGTTTCAAATTTCGAAACGGGCTTTATGAATGGGAGTGCCTATAATTATTACCTTTTAATTAAAAGTGCTTCCACAATAATAAAGGAGCATGAGCCCAATGCAACGATCATTTGCTTTGGAGGCGCACCTATTGGAAATAGCAATATATTTTATTGGTATGCCGATGTTTGGAGCTATGGTGCAGCGAAGTATTGTGATGCAATTTCTATACACGCTTATCCACAATACGCTGGCTTAATGAACAGCGATGAAATTAATGAGTGGAACCAGACGTTGCTTGCTTATGAAGAGCTTACTCAAAAGCCCATATGGATAACAGAAATAGGCATGCCAGCAAGCTCAAGGCTCTCAACGGGTTTTTCTCCGAGCTTGCAGAATGAATTTATGATCCAAAGCTTTGATTTGCTAAACAGCATGAAGTTTGTGAAAAGGGTTTACTGGTATGACCTTTGGGGCTTGTCTGATGGTGCAGAAGAAAATGATTTTGGATTGTTAAACCTTTCAAATCCTGTTCTAGATCCAAAGCCTGCGTGGTATACATTCATGCACTTCTACAATCTCAGCATACATTAGTAGATAAAAAGATAAAAGATAGCACTTGCATCAGCTATGAAGTTTTAAAAATTTAGAACCCCAAAAAGTATTATGCACATTTATTTGAACAAATATGCAAAGGCAATACTCTTTGCACTTTCTATTATAGGGCTTATTGCAGCAGGGGTTGTTTTTGTAGATTATTATGTTGAGAATTCTACTTCCTTGCCTTTATGCGGAGTAGAAGAAGGCTTAGGTGGCACAACTTTACAAGTTAGTTGCTCTGTTATCTCAAGCAGTTTTAGTAGAGTATTTGGAATTCCACTAGATTTTCTTGCAATTGCATGGTTTAGCTTAAATCTTATCCTACTAGCAGTTTTAGTTATTATGAACAAAGGAAAGGTAATGACGCTTCTACTAGCATGGAGTATTATTGGAGTAGTAGTTGTACCTTATCTTATATACATTGAGTTGTATGTCTTACATGCTCTATGCATTTACTGTACAACGATGCATATCGCAATAGTTTTGAACTTTCTACTTATTTTATATCTCTTTTTGAAGAGACGAAAGGATATTAAGCAATGATTTTTACTTTTCATATGTATCTGCCAAAGCAACAGGTAGTAATTTAAAAATTAGATATGTTATTTAAACTATGAAGAGTGTATGGAATGGCTCGATAGGCTTTGGTCTTGTAAACATACCGGTAAAGCTCTACCTTGCGATAAGAGAAAGAGAAATTCCCTTGCACTCGCTTTGCAAGAATGGGCACAGAATAGTATATAAGAGATGGTGCCCTGTCGAAGATAGAGAGGTTACATGGCAGGAGCTAAAGAAAGGCTTCGAGATAAGCAAAGATAAGTATGTTGTTTTAGAGAAAGAAGACTTGGAGAAAATAAAGATACCTTCAACAAAAACGATAGAGATAAAGGAGTTTGTAGATTCACAGATAGACCCGATCTATGTTGAGAAAAGCTACTATGTTGTACCAGATAAGAATGGTGAAAGGGCTTATGCGCTCCTCTTCCAAACATTAGCTCTTGCAAACAAGGTAGGAATAGGAAAGTTTACAATGAAAGACAAGGAGCACGTTGTTGCATTAAGAGCTTATAAGAAAGGCCTTCTTCTCCAAACTCTATATTATGATAGCGAGATAATAAGCATGGACCTATTGGCTGAGCTCGAAGAATTACCAAAGCCTGAGAAAAAGGAGCTTGAGCTTGCACAAATGCTTGTAAACAAGCTCAGCAAGGAAGAGTTTGACATATCAAAATTCAAAGACGAATATACAGAAGCGCTTAAGCAGCTTATACAGGCAAAGGTTGCTGGCAAGAGCTATGAGGTTAAGGCTGAGAAAGAGGTAAAGAAGGCAAAAAGCTTAATAGAAAGCCTTACAGAGAGCCTTAAGCAAAAGTAGTGTTTTTGATGCTCTGGAACAGTGAGATGAAATTAGTAAAACCCATGCTTGCATTTCCAGCAAAGCCTTTTGATTCAAAGGATTTTCTTATGGAGATAAAGTATGATGGAACTAGAGGAATTGCTTATATTGACAAGAATGAAAAGACGGTTAAGCTTCTTAATAGAAGAGGCAAATTCTTCGAATACCGCTATCCGGAGCTCCTGCATTTATATGAACAGATAAATGCAAAAAAAGCAATTTTAGATGGTGAAGTTGTTGTATTTGAGAATGGAAAACCTAATTTTTACCTTCTTGAAGAAAGAGAGCAAAGCGAGAATAAAGCTAGAATAGAATTGCTCTCAAAATTAAACCCTGCAGTTTATGTTGTTTTTGATATTCTTCATGTTGATGGCGAAGATCTTTTAGAAAAACCCCTTATAGAAAGAAAAAAGGTGCTTGAAGAGGTGCTTGAAGAGAGCGATTTTTGCATGAACTCCGTGTATGTTTTTGAAAAAGGCAAAGAACTTTTCAATAGGGTAAAGAAGGAAGGACTAGAAGGAATAATGGCTAAGAAGATAAACTCAACATACCAGCAAAAAAGAAGTACAGATTGGCTGAAGATAAAGGCAAACAATACAATTGATGCTGTTATAATAGGTTATACAACAAGCGAAAAAGAGGAGCTGAGCGCTTTGATACTTGGGGTTTACGAAAAGGGCAAGATTAAATACATCGGCAGAGTTGGTACAGGATTTGATGAAGAAAAGAGGGCCTTGCTTCTGGATAAGCTAAAACACACAAAGAAGGCAGAGTATGAGATTGAAATGAGCCTTGAGCCTGGAAGGAAAGCGTTTTTTGTTGAGCCAGAGCTTGTTGCAGAGGTGAAATATCTAGAGCTTACACGCGATAATATTCTTAGGGCACCTTCTTTTATTAGGCTCAGAGATGACAAGCTTCCAGAAGAGTGCACACTAGAAAGCCAAATAGCTCAATAAGGAAGCTCTAGCTCAAATGCTATCGCAGGCTCTTCTATGCCAAAATTGCTTAGCACCTCTGGGTGCAGTTCGCCAAAGAACCCTTTAATATTGTTTGATTCTATCCTTGCACACCTTCCTTCTATAAACGAACCCATCTTTTCTTCACTTACCTTAAACTCTATGCCAAGTGCATGCATTAGAGAGCTTACAACTGCTTTTATATCGTTAAAGTTTGCTTTTGGAGAAACAACCAAGCCCGCAAGGTGATGCGATTCTATAACCTGATCACCATTTACGTTGAAAACCAGGTCAAGCTCAAAAACTTTTTGAGGCATGCTCTCATGCGAAGATGAGCCGAGGAGATTAAGCAATGAGGGCAAAAGCCATGTGCGCATCATAGTTATGTTTTCTGTCTTTGCCCTTTTTATCTGAACATGTGGCTTCTCCTCTATTAGCATGTTCTTAAAGTTCATTCTTTCATTTGTTAGATAATTGTTGTTTGTTTCTGTAAAGCCCAAGCCAAGCATAAGTGTTACAAGCTTGCGGTTGAGCTTTGTTTTTTCTTCTAGCCTGCCACCGCTCGCAACTGATAAAAGAGGTATTGGGTGTATATAGCCATAGCCATATGCTATCGCTATATCCTCTATTATATCCTGCTCGTTTATTATATCAAACCTATATTGTGGAACAAAAAACCTTACCCTTCTATTTACAAACACAGCTTTATAGCCCATCTTAGTTGCTAATGAAAGAATGTTATTAAAGCCTATTGCGGCACCAATATGCTCCTCCATCTCCTTTGGCTTTATCTCTATTATTCTGTTTTCCATTACGGGCGTTATTACGCTTTTATTGCCATATTTTATTCTAACACGTTTAACGTTTCCGCCAAGATCTATAAACATGCATGCAAACATGTCTGCTGCTTTTTCAACGATATATTGCGAAGTGCCTGTAATATCTACAAGCATATCTTTAGTATTGCTCGTTACCTTTGTTCTATCAGAATTTATTATCGGTATAAGCGAGAGTATCCCTTTTTCATCTTCGAGAACAGGGTACATTGAGCCTTTTATTGTATTTGCATATTCGATCCCTTTTGCGTGCGTATTCATTATTTCCTTGAAGCTCATCTCGCTTTTACTATTCAATGGTACAAACTTCCCTTCTATCTTAGCATCATATCTAAGGTTACCTTCTATCTTTGATAGGTCGTGTAAGCCCATTGCAAGTTTCTCTCTCTTTCTTCCAAAAGTTTCGCTAAACTTCTCTGTAAACTGGATAATATATTTTAGGCTTTCATCTGTAAGGCTTAACCCATTTACAATAAGGGCAGCTATGAACGGTCTTACCTTGCCAACGTTTTCGCCAACCTCTATTGTTTTTGCTGGCTCTTCTTCCTTTAAACTATATACAAGCCTTTCGTGGAAATGCATATAGTTTCTTAGTGCTCTAGCAAACCCAACTATGTCAAGTAGGTCTGGCCTATTGGGTGTTATGTCAATACTTATCTCTTCTTCGTTAAGGCCTTCTACGCTCATGCCTAAGTCAAAGATATACTTGCTTAGCCTTTTATCACTTATGCTCTTGCCAACAAGCTTGAAAAGATAGTTTTTGTTAAATGTAACTACAGCTATACAATCACCTTTCTCCTAAGCCAACCAAGATTGCTATTGAAGAGCTCTGTTATTGAGTTTATGCTCTTATCCTTTGCGAGAAGTGCTCTTTCAACGCCCAGACCCCATGCAAGTACAGTTATTTTCTTGCTTACTATATCAGTTATTTCTTTTCTTATAATACCAGCACCGCCAAGCTCAAGCCATTCGCCATTGTGCAATATATCGACTTCAACCCCAGGTTCTACGAAAGGAAAATATGAAGGCTTGAATTTTATTTCCACACCTATGCTTGCATATATTCTTTTGAGCACATCGAAGAGGTTTGCAAGTGTTAGGTTTATACCTATTACTATACCGTCTGTTTGATAGAATTCTGCCAAATGCTTGTAATCTATGCTCTCATTCCTAAAGACACGCCCTACAGAGAAGAGCTGCAATGGCTTTACCGCTGATATGCTTGCAAGCTCCTTCAAGTTATTTCTAAGCTCATATATGAACCTTGCAGAAACACTTGTTGTGTGGGTTCTAAGCAATGCCTGCTCAGCAACCTCTTTATACCAGTTTATGTGCCATGCTTTCTCATGCATCGCCTTAACCTTTTCGATGAGTTTTTCATCTTTAACATTAACCTTTCCTGGATTGACAAGGTAGAAGGTATCCTGCATCTCTCTTGCTGGATGGTCTTGTGGAACAAAAAGGGAATCAAACACCCAAAATGAAGGCTCTATTATTGGCCCCGATATTTCTTTGAAGCCCATGCTTAGATATGCATCTTTTATCTCGTCTATGAAATTCTTAAGTGGATGCCTTCTCGCTATAGCCGCATCTTCTACGCTTATATTAATATCATACCGCCTGAACCTCTTTCCTTTCCAAGATTTGTTAGCAATAATCTCTCTGTTCAGCTCGCCTATATCCTCTTCTATACTTATCTTCTCCTTCTCGCCGAGCTCTGTTATCTCTATACTATCTATTTCTTCTTTTTCCTTTACAGAGACAAGCTTCCTTTTCAAAAGGTTTTCAAATGCCTGCTTGTGCTCTGAAACAAGCTTATCCGCTTCATCTGGCTTTTGATAAAGTGCCCTTAGCAGGCTACCTTCTTCTATCTCTTTTTGGCCTCGGCCTTCTCTTAGCAATATAAAGCCATCTTTTATCTCAACAAGCCCCTTTGCCTTAAGCCATTGGAAACCTATCCTTTCTTCGTTATTTAATTCGCTTATCCTAACCTTTTCCTTAGCCAATCGATTAAGAAGCATCTCTTCTGGGAGCATTGTCTGAGCATATTTAAGAGCTTCATCTGAAAGCACAACCGAAATAGACTTTCTTTTCTTCAGAGCTACAAGCCCTTTGCTTTGCAGCTCTTCTAAAGCCCAAAGTACAGCATCTTTGGCTAAGGCTGTTTCTTTCATAAGTTTGTCTAGCGAAGAAATTTTTTCCTTCTGAAGAACGCTTAGAACAGAAGCAACGTACTTATGCACTAATTCACCCAAAGGCAAGCCTAATATATAGATATGCTATCGCACCAACAACTACTATTATAACAAGAATATATATTATCAGACCATATTTAGCAAAAAGATTTGAGAAGTAGTTTATCACCTCCTGCTGCAGGGATTCTGTTATAATGTATGAGAATGAAAACTTTGAGAGAGGCTCGCCTGAGTACCACGAGAATTCAGTATAGCCCGTATAGTTGCCTGGTATAGATGGTGTTGGTGAATCTGGTGCTGGGTATATTGATACAACCTGTGCACCTTTTGGTATTATTATGTTTAACCTGCTGTTTGGATAAAGAGCTTCGCCACTTGCTGTGTGCATAAAGTTGAATACCTTGTCATTGAAGGTATACTCAAACTTCCTCGGTGCTATTATACGTTTTGTAGTAACGTTGCCCACATAATAATCCATAGTAAGATAAGCAATACCACTGCCGTTAATGTTTCTCATCACTGGTCCAGGAAGGAAAGTGAATCTTGATATGTTCGATTCAGGGTTTATTATGTGCTCGATAAGATAGTTCGTGCCAAGTGCGTTATCCCAATTGCTTAGGGTTAAGTTTATAGCTTGTCTATATTGCAGGTATTGCGAAACTGAAGAATTGCTCATGAAGAGTGTTATTACTTCTATGACATGAGCACTTGTATCATTTTGGAGTATTACTGTAGTATTAAGATATGTTACATTAAAGTATGCGTTAGCCTGTAGCATAAGAAAAGAAGCTATCATAAGTGCAAAAGGTATTAAAAGAGGCCTCATTTAGATCATTAATATTTCAAAATAAAACAATTTAATATTATTGTTTTGAAATTTTAGTGCCTTAAAAGAAATCGCCCTTCTAATCTATCCTTTGCGGCATCGCTTACATGCCAATCTTTATCCTTTGCCAACTTTTCAAGAAGCTCTTTTGGTGCATGATCATTTTCTATGACTGCCTCTCTTACAAGGCTAACGGGATCTTCTGCTAACCGCCAAAGAATCTTTTCTGGTGTGTTGGAATTTCTTGCAACTTCGGCTCTTACCCTCCAATCACTATCTGTTGCTAGCTGTTCAAGAAGCTCTTTTGGTGCATGATCATTTCCTGCAACTCCTGCTTTTACACGTGGATCTGGCTCTTTTGCTAACAACTCAAGAAGCTGTGGTGATTTAGTATTTAGTGCAAGTTCCAGTTTTTGCTCAATGCTCAATTTTGCAATCAAATTTTGTAGCACTTTACCATCTTGTATATCTATTTTATACATCACAACCACTGAAAATAATACCTAAAAATAATATAGACAAGGTTTTAAAATTCAACATGGTTTTGAGTAATTAAGTTCTTCCATCTTGACTTTGCATAAGCTAATCACAGCTTAGCTTTGCGCTAAATCTAATCCCTACTTACATATATTTAAACGTTTATGCCCCATAATAAGCATTTAGATTTAGATGAGAAGCCGACTTTCAAAAGTATTAACACACGGCGCTTCCTCCCCCTCTGATACCGCTTATCTGTATCTTGGTGATGGCACAATACTTAAGGGCAAAGGTTTTGGAGCAAAAGGCGTTAGAAATGGCGAGCTAATATTCACCACATCGATGAACGGCTATCCTGAAAGCCTTACAGATCCATCATACATGGGCCAGCTACTTGTATTTACACACCCACTTATAGGCAACTATGGCGTGCCTGATAAGATCTACAAAAATGGCATACTGTCGAATTTTGAATCAGAGCACGTTATGGTAGAGGGTATTATAGTGGCAGAACTTACAGAAGGCAACTCCTGGAACAGCATTCTTACCCTTAGTGAGTGGCTTGCCAGAGAGGGCATACCTGGAATACAAGGAATAGATACAAGAATGCTGATAAAGAAAATAAGAAGCAGCGGTGCAATGCCGGCAGTGCTTTCAAATGGCATAAAGCTTACTAACAGCACTGTCAAAAAGCTTTTAGAAATAGACTATAGTAGTATAAACTTCGTAGAACGCGCTTCTGTAAAAGAGCCCATCATATACAAGGGCAAACTGCCTGGCAATATAGTGCTAATTGATTTTGGCGTGAAGCATGGCATACTTGAGGAGCTGCTAAAGATCGGCTATAATGTAGTGCGCCTGCCATATAATGCGAGTCCTGAAGAAGTCATGTCATATAAGCCTGTAGGAATAGTATATAGCAATGGCCCTGGCAATCCAAATCTGCTCAGCAATGAAGTAAAAAACTTTCTCTCACTTTCTGAATACAAGGTGCCTATATTAGGAATATGCCTTGGTCATCAGATTGCTGCCATAGCGTTCGGTGGCAAGGTGGTGAAGATGAAGTTCGGCCATCATGCAATAAACAAGGCAGTCGTTGAAAGTTCTACAAATAAAGGTTTTATAACAACACACAACCACGGCTTTGCGGTATATCCCAATAGTATGCCTGAAGGTGGCAAGATATGGTTTATAAGTCCAGATGATAATGTTGTTGAAGGCATAGAGTATAAGGACCGCAAAATTATAACGGTGCAGTTCCATCCAGAGGCAAGACCTGGCACAAATGATGCAAATTTTGTATTTGAGAAATTTAGGAGGATGCTGTGAAGAAAAACAGCTCTATAAAGAAAGTAATGCTTATCGGTTCTGGTCCAATAAAGATAGCTGAGGCCGCAGAATTCGATTATAGCGGCAGCCAGGCTCTGAAAGTGCTACGTGAAGAGGGCATAGAAAGCATACTTGTAAATCCGAATGTTGCAACTGTACAGACGAGCTACAGGCTTGCTGACAAAATTTACATGCTGCCATTAAACACAGATTTTGTAAGTAGGGTAATAGAGCGCGAAAGGCCAGACGCAATAATGATTGGCTTTGGTGGCCAGACTGCCTTGTCAATGGGGGTTTCACTCTACAAGAAAGGCATATTATCTAAATACAATGTAAAGGTGCTTGGCACACCCATAGAAGGGATTGAAAGAGCGTTGAGCAGAGAGAAGTTCAAAGAGACAATGCGCAAACATTCTATACCTGTGCCTGAAAGCAGAAGTGCAAAAAGCGAAAAGGAGGCCATTAATGCAGCAAGTGAAATTGGCTATCCGCTGATGATAAGAGCAAGTTTCAATCTTGGTGGCAGGGGCTCTTCAGTAGTGAGAAGCAGAAAGCAGTTAGAGGATGCACTTAGGAAAGCGTTCGCCCAAAGCAGTGTTGGCGAGATATTGCTTGAAAAGTATCTAGAAGGATGGAAAGAGATAGAGTATGAAGTTGTGAGAGATAAGTTTGGAACAGTTGCAGTAACAGCATGCCTTGAAAACCTTGACCCAATGGGCACACATACAGGAGAGTCTATAGTTGTTGCGCCTGCCCAGACTCTTGACAACTATATTTATCAGAAGATGCGCAGCGTTGCAATAAAAGTTGCAGAAGCTATAGGGCTTGTTGGAGAATGCAATGTGCAATTTGCACTCGATCCAAAGAGCTACAATTTCTATGTAATAGAGACAAATCCTAGAATGTCGCGTTCTAGCGCCCTAGCCAGCAAAGCTACTGGCTATCCTCTTGCATATATAAGTGCAAAGCTTGCACTAGGTTATAGACTTCAAGATATCAGGAATAGCGTATCAAGAGCAACAACAGCATTGTTTGAGCCAAGCCTTGACTATATAGTTGTAAAAATACCAAGATGGGATCTAGAGAAGTTTGAAGGTGTCAAAAAAGAGATAGGCACAGAGATGAAGAGCATTGGCGAGGTAATGGCTATAGGCAGAAGCTTCGAGGAAGCGCTTCAGAAGGGAATAAGAATGCTTGACATAGGTGAAATCGGGGTTGTTGGTGGCCGCATATACAACTCAAAGATGAGCGCAAAAGAAGCCATCCAAAAATTGAAGGAGAAAAGATACTGGCCGCTCTATGCGGCAAAAGCCTTCAAAGAGGGCGCATCGGTAGAGCAAGTTTTTCGCACTACGATGATAGATAGGTTCTGGCTGGAAAAGATAAAGCATTTAGTTGAAGTATATGAATCCTACAAGAAGGGCAAAAGAGTTGCAATAGCATCGATGAGGGCGCTTGGCTTTAGTGCAGCACAGCTAGGTAGCAAGCTGGGCAGCAATAGCAATAATGTAATTATAAAGCAGATAGACACCCTTGCTGGGGAATGGCCTGCAGATGCAAACTATCTTTACTCAACATATTCTGGCAGCGAAGATGACATAAGACCAAAGAGAAATGAAAGAAGGCTATTAATAGCGGGAGCAGGTGTGTTCAGGATAGGCGTGTCTGTAGAGTTTGACTGGTCTGCTGTCTCACTTGCAGAAAGTGCAAAGCACTATTTCGATAAAGTAGCAATAATCAACTATAATCCAGAAACAGTTTCTACAGACTGGGATATGGTAGATGAATTGTATTTTGAAGAGCTTACTGCAGAAACAATAACCAACATATATAAGAAGATGCATTTTGATAAGCTTGCGGTTTTTGCGGCAGGCCAGATAGGCAACACACTCTCAAAAGCATTGCATAAAAGAGGTATATCGTTTCTTGGCACATCGGCAAGAAGCATAGATATAGCAGAAGACAGGCAGAAATTCTCAAAGCTTCTTGAAAAGTTAGGCATAATGCAACCAGAGTGGGTGAGCGCTAAATCTGTAAAAGAGATAAAAAGGTTCATAGATGATGTAGGATTTCCTGTTCTTGTCAGGCCAAGCTATGTGCTCAGCGGCTCTTCTATGAAAATAGCGCGCTCATGGAGTTCACTAAACAACTATATCAGCGACGCGCATGCTGTTTCTTCAGAACACCCAGTAGTGGTTTCGAAGTTTATTAGCGATGCGGTTGAGGCTGAACTTGATTGTGCCGGCGATGGAGAAAATGTTATAGGCATAACGCTACAGCATGTCGAGGAGGCAGGCGTGCATAGTGGTGATGCAACACTCTTCACACCTTATATAAACAGCAGATCTTCGCAGGAGCGCATGAAGGAAATAGCATTAAGGCTAACAAGCGAATTAGATATAAGGGGCCCTTTCAACTTGCAGTTCATAGTTAAGAATGACAAGCCTTATGTTATAGAGCTCAACTTGCGCGCAAGCAGGTCAATGCCGTTCAGCTCAAAGTCTGTTGGAATAAATCTGATGGACTACTCGCTAAAAGGAGTATTTGGAAAATACCAATGGAACGGGTTCTTTGAGCCCAGGCATATGTCATATGCTGTGAAATCACCACAGTTTGGATGGTCGCAGCTTAGGGGAGCATACCCATTCCTAGGACCTGAGATGAGGAGCACAGGCGAAAGCGCTTCACTAGGTACTAGCTTAAATGATGCTTTGATAAAAAGCTGGCTTGGGGTATCACCTAACAACCTGCCAAAGAAGGCGGCGCTTGTTTATGGCAATTCCAACAAAGAAAGCCTTGAGGCTGCAGAAAAAACATTGTCAAAGAGTGTAGATACATATACATTAGAAGGTTTTGAAATAGGAAGTGCAAAAAGCATCAAAGCAGAAAAAGCGGCAGAGATGTTGAGGAATAATAAGATAGACATGCTTGTTACAGACAACGACCTGAGAAGATATGATTATATCGTTAGAAGGGCGGCTGCAGACTTCAATGTTCCGATGATACTCAATGGAAGGCTAGGCAAAGCTATTGCAGAGGCAGCAAATGCAAAAACAACAGCATATGATCTTAGAGAATACTGGAGTAGTAGAAGCCCAGGTAAATGATGTTGAGCACAAAATCGGTGTTGTCCAATAACTAAATGGCAAATCCTCCGTTCCACCTATTCCCGGTATTCAAAAATACGTTTGGTGAATATACATTTTCAAATACATCGCGTAATCAAACAAAAAGAAAGTTTAGTATAAACTATGTTTGTTACCGCCTAATTGTTGGACAAGGCCACAAAATCAAAAGATATATAAATCAATATTTAGCATATTTATAGAGAGTGATTTTATGATAACAGGAATAGATATAAACAAAGTAGAAGCATCAAGGCTATCAAAAGACATGATAACAAACATGAAGTTCAACATAAACTTCGATGACGTTAAGATAGACAACGATAATGTTGAAGTTGCGTTTACGTTTGTGACCTCATACGAGGGCGGCAATGAAAGCTCACCAAAGAACGTTGGAGAGATAAGGATAAAAGGTAGTATAACATCAAAAGAAGACAAGAAGAGTATAGATGAGATAGCAGATGCCTGGAAGAATAAGAAAACACTACCGCTCAACTTTGCAGAAAACATAATAAACCTATTAAACTTTGAGTGCGGAGCAAGA